>Ga0098067_1000732_pt1 | contig 11733 bp, 11 predicted proteins | sample 26_taG_FD_92578 | JGI IMG/M metagenome (GOLD analysis project Ga0098067, IMG submission 92578) | Marine viral communities from Cariaco Basin, Caribbean Sea - 26_WHOI_OMZ | ecosystem: Environmental > Aquatic > Marine > Oceanic | place: Caribbean Sea: Cariaco Basin | collected 2014-11-09
AGCACTATAGACTGGCTGCAAGTCGATGATGTCATCTATGGCTGCGCCAATCAGAGTGGCGAAGACAACCGTAACGTGGGTCGTATGTCCTCGCTACTCGCAGGCTTACCTTATCAAGTTCCTGCCACGACTGTAAACCGTTTATGCGGCTCATCTATGGATGCTCTAGCAATGGCAGCTCGCGCTATTAAAGCTGGTGAAGCCCATCTAGTTATTGCAGGCGGTGTTGAGAGCATGAGCCGTGCGCCATTTGTGATGGGTAAATCAGAAAAACCATTTGATCGTACTAATAAGCTCGAAGATACCACCATGGGCTGGCGCTTTATCAATCCAAAGCTTGATGCGTTATATGGTACCGAAAGCATGCCACAAACGGCAGAAAACGTCGCAGAACAATTTGATATCAATCGCGTTGATCAAGATAAATTCGCTTTACGTAGCCAACAACGTACAGCAGCGGCGCAAAATGCTGGTTTTTTTAAAGATGAAATAACACCTGTTGTTATTCCACAACGCAAAGGTGAAGCGTTAACCGTATATACCGATGAACATCCACGAGCTGATACTACGCTTGAAAACCTAGCTAGCCTTCGTTCTATCGTAACAGCAGATGGTACCGTTACCGCTGGTAATGCTTCAGGTATCAATGATGGCGCAGCAGCTTTTTTAGTGGCATCAGCACAAGCAGTTGAAGAGTTCAACCTCAGACCTCGCGCACGTATTGTGGCAGCAACAACAGTAGGTGTTGAACCACGGATTATGGGCTTCGCGCCAGCGCCTGCGATGAAAAAACTGCTTAAACAAACCGGTCTGTCACTTGATGAGATGGACGTTATTGAATTGAATGAAGCTTTTGCAGCACAAGCATTAGCCTGTACTCGTGATTTAGGTCTGGCCGATGATAGCGAACGCGTCAATCCTAATGGCGGCGCTATTGCCCTTGGTCACCCTCTAGGAGCATCAGGTGCTCGTCTAATCATTACTGCGCTTAATCAGCTTGAAAAAACTAACAAGCGTTACGCCATATGCTCAATGTGTATTGGAGTAGGCCAAGGTATCGCAATGATTATTGAGCGTCTTGATGGTTAGTAAGCTTATAGCGTTAAAAACTTATATAGCTAAAAGACATAGATAGATTTCTAAGAATACTGATCTGATAATAATTAGATATGAACAAGGATTATCATTATGCCAATTTTTGAAAAACCAGACGTTACTATAAATTATGAGACTTTCGGTAATAAAGACAAACCTACTTTAATATTTTCTAATTCGCTAGGTACGACTTATCAAATGTGGCAGCCGCAAATTCAAGTGCTACAAAAAGACTATTTTGTCATTGGTTATGATACTCGCGGTCATGGGGCATCATCAGCGCCTACAGGTCCTTATAGTTTCGATCAACTTGGACAAGATGTCATTGACCTACTAGATCACTTAAATATTGATAAAGCATTTTTTTGTGGTATCTCAATGGGTGGTATGACCGGACAATGGCTGGCTATTCATTACCCTAAACGCTTTTATCATTTAATGTTATGTAATACAGCAGCGAAGATTGGTACAGAAGTAGCCTGGCAAGACCGTGCCCAGCTCGTCCGAACAGAAGGTTTGAGCACTATTGCCGAAACCGCAGCTAATCGGTGGTTTACCAGTAGCTTTATCGCTAATAACCCTGATATTGTCTCCAATTTATCTAATGAGTTAGCGGCAGGTAGTGCTGAAGGTTATGCCAGCTGCTGTGAAGCGCTATCTATCGCTGATGCCCGTGAGCACCTAAAAACCATCACCGCTCCTGTGACCGTTATTGCTGGTAGCGAAGACCCTATTACAACTATTACTGATGGACAATATATGGCAGATAACATACCCAATGCCGTACTGAACACTATTAATGCCTCTCATATCTCAAACATTGAACAACCAGAGGTCTTTAACCAATTTATTCATCAATATTTAAGTCAGTAAATAGCGATTAAAGATGAGTCGCTTAAGTATTTAGAAACGCTCATGTATCTTTTAGATATATGAGCGTTTTTTTTGACCAAGTTTTTTTAATTATCTTCTCAGCTACGTTTTGAGTTGCATTCTTACTTAGATAATAAAAAGCCCCTGTATAAAATATATAGGGGCTTTTATTCAGATATCATCTTTACAAGATGTTGTTACATTAACATTATATTCTTTTGAATAGCGCTGAGCGACTCGACTCACTACTACCATCAGCAGCAGTCAAAAAACGCTCCATATGAATATCACGTTCAAACAGTCGAGATTGCATCAAGGTGGTAATAGTAGCATCAATCATTGGCGGTGGACCACACATATATGCTTTGTGACCTGAACACTTACCATTAAAGTGTTGTTTAACGGCGTCATTCACATAACCTTTAAAACCTAACCACTCTCCCAATGTATCTTCATCACTTAAAGCCGGAATGTAATGAAAATTATCATTGTCTTGCGCTAACTGCTCAAACTTCTCACGATGATAAAGCTCAGGAATATTGCGCGCCCCTTGAAACAGATAAATCTGGCGATTGTCACCTTTTTCTAAAAGGTCATAAATCATAGATTCAGGGCTAGACAATCCAGACCCGCCAGCGATAAAAATCACATCTTGGCTATCACTACTGCGGACAAAAAACTGACCGTATGGACCTGAAACGTCAATTTTATCGCCTACAGATAGCTCATTATGTAGCCACATTGTGCCTTTACCATCAGGCACAAGACGCACATGAAGTTCAATTATATTGGACTGCGAAGGTGGATTAGAGATAGAAAAAGCACGGCTACCGACATCAGGGATATACAAGTTAACATACTGTCCTGCTTGAAACTCCATATCATCATCGAGTTGTAAGCGTATACCCAAGATAGTCGGTGATAACGGCGTCATATCGACTACTGTTGCATTATAATCCTTGACGGCATAGCCCAAAAAATCAGGATCAACATCGATGTCCGCTTCAACTACTAAATCAGACTCAGGATAACAACAGCAAGCCAATACCTTACCTTCATCACGTTCAACTTCCATCAATGCAAAAGTAGAAGCTTCGCCATGGTCAACAAAGCCCTCAAGCACTTGTACCTTACAAGTTCCACAGGTGCCATGGCCACAGGCAAAAGGTAGCCAAACACCTTGACGCAAAGCCGCTTGTAATAATGTTTGTCCGTCTTCTACTTCTATCACATCACCAGTGGGCTCGATAGTAACCTCATAAGACATAGCGCTCTCCCTTGCAGTATTTATTAACAATTTTTACTAGAGTTATTTAATTGCTTTGCTCAATCAACTCTATACTCCAGTTCCATTCCAACCATTTAAGCCTGGCGTTTTAAAACGCAGTAGTGACTTATGGTCAAAACCGATTTCTTCGAGTGTTTGCTCATCTGATGGTGTGACCATCTCACCATTTAAATTCCACTGCACTTCATCCCACTTGATATGTTCGAAATCAGGATGTTGATCAAAGCCTTCAGGTAGTACACCAGCTTTAAAATCTTTGAAGGTCATCGTTGGTGGTAATGGAAAGGACTTAGCGGAACAAAACAGTAAATGCTCATCCCAACCAATAAATACTAAGATATTGCCACCAAAATTTTCCTGCTTATCCATGACTTCGCCCGTGTAATCAGGGCGGATTGCTTGAACTGCCATAAAAACTTCCTTATCAATATTTTCTGGTTTAGCAGCACTGGTCTATACCTAATAGGTATCCCTACCATTAACTCCAGAGCTGCTCCAGCTTATAGTTTAATAACCATATATTGGTTAATAGCGGTGCTTAAATTAAGCCACACCTTTCCATTTATTCCAGTTTGCTTCATCGACAGAACCTTTAAAGTCCATGTTATCGACACCAATATTCATGCGATAGTACTCAGTAAGAATGTCATCTAACTCAGGACCGCCACAGTTACCTTGCAAAATCTGATGTACAGGTAACCATGCTTGCACATACTTTTCAGGCTCATCATCGAAAATATCTTTACAGCCATCTGAACACATATGATAGCGGTCATCGTTATAAACACTGGTACGATAGCTGAACTGACCTGGATCGTCGTTCATCTCAGTAAAGGTCATCGGTACTTGGCATATCTGACATAACTGTGGTAAACCTTTGCTATAGAAACGTTTTCCTTCCGATTCAAGTTTTTTTGCCAACTCCCAGCGTGGACGATAGTACTTATCGAACGTATCAGGATATTTTTCACTGAGCCAATCAAGCTCATTGTCTGTTGGGATCCAAGTATGGAAACCTGAAGCATGACCGAAGTTATAGAATATCCACCATGCTTGATGCGAGATGTGCTCTTTCTCTTTTTCAATGACTTCAACATATTTTGGTGGACGAATACCGTAGCGAGCTAAATCATCAAACAACGCGCCGCCAGCATCTTCAAAGTAAACTTCCCATGCCTCTTTCCATGACATGACTTTGTTTGGCAACATATAATCCATCATCATACCTACGATAGACAGTAGACGGGTGCCACGCCAAAACCACTTATCAATCCATTTTTGTACGATTGGCAAGTTGTCTTCGTGCTGCTCTAGCAAGAACTTGATAATCTCGAGTCCTAGTGTCATATGACGTGCTTCATCCGATTGGGCACTAAAGCCAAAAGTGACGGTAGCCATGTCACCATTGTGGGCTGCACCAGACATGAAAGGTACAAACAACAGGTTGGTTAACACATACTCAAACGAGAACGATATTGCCAATAAGAACTCAAACGGTCCTGCTGAACGCGCATCTTCAAAGAAAGATTTAGGAACAGATAAGTACCAAACGCGGTCATGCATATGGCTCCAATCCTGGAAACCGTTGAAATACTTGTTAAAGTGACTCATGGCATGGACTTGGGTTTGAACATGACGCAACTCATCGATAGACTGCATCTGACAAGCGATACGTGCCCCAATACCACTGAACTGACGCCCTACGCTAGCGTAGCCTTGATAGGCTTGATACTCTAACGGCGTAACCGCTGTCAAAAATAGCTTGATAGCATTAAGGTAGCGTGGGTCTGAGACGTTCATTTGACCATTATTCTGAGAAAATGCATCAAAAATAGCGTATAGTTTTTTCTCTTTTTCTGCCTGATACTTCCAATAAGTATCCATCGTCAAGCGGAAAGGGTCTTCCCACTTCGACCAATCGGTAATCTTAATACCTTCAAAGTCTTCGTAAGGAAATGCTTCTTTTTTATCTTCATAAGAAAAATCCCAATCAAGATCACGCGTCAAGAGACGATACTTCTCTTTTAAATTGAGTTTCTTAGCTGTTTTAGTAGTAGCCATGCTGTGCTCCTTAGCAAATGCTAAATGATTAATTTAATAAGTTTTAAGAATTACTGATTCCAACTTAAGGTCAGTGAATCTTCTTCTTCTTCAACGTTACCACCCAAGGTGACTAGACTTAATTGCAGCTCTTGGATTTCCCACTCACGTCCAATTTTTTCTTCGACCGTGGCACGATTGACGACGAGCCTGCCTTCACATTCCATCCGAATCATAGCTGGCTGATAAATTACCGTTACTTCTGGATTGTCTTCTTCTACTGCCTGCACAATATAACGTGACATATCATTGTCTTGCAGAGCTAAATATACCTTTGACATCACAATCTCCTAAGAGGATTAATATAAATTTGGGGTTGAAGCTAAGCTCATGTAACTAGGCTTTTTTAATTAAGCAGCTGTTTCGGTAGTCAGTCCAACCGTTTTACAGCGTTTCGCTAATTGCGCTTGAATATCATCTACAACAGCTGTCGCTTGCTCAGCACCAAATAATTTCTCAATCAAAGGTTGATAGGCTGTCAACACTTTATCCTGCCATTTCTCTAACCATTGTTGGCAATGAAGCTTGTTCTCTTCACTTTCTGCAACAACGATTTTAATAGTACTGTTACTCCAGCCGGTGAGGTCTTTAAAGCAGTCCTGCATAAACTCAGTCAGCATCGCAATATCACGACCGTTATGCTCAACCAACCAGTTGTCTAAATGCTGATAATGAACAACATGAATGACCGTATCTAATACTAGCGATTGTGCGATAAAGAGCTCAAACCAATCTTTTATAATTAAGGTATGTTCGCAAAGGGCACGAATACCTTGCCAGGCTTCATCATTCATCCAGTACTCTTTGCCTTGCTGCAATGAATCACTAGAGTTTCCATCAATTAATAAGCCAATCCGTGATAAATATTGCGCCATGCCCAGTCTGTCCATGCCAGCATACAAACAGGCTTGGGTGATTGCGGTGCCATAACCATAGGCCGCGCCATACATATAGTTTAGATTAGCGGTTTGCTCAACATGGCGTAGCGGTATCAGACCAAAAGTAATGGCTTCTAATACCTTTTCATCCAGATTATCTACAAGCTCACGTTTTTCAAAGAACTTGTAGTTACCCTCTGCAGTATCTTGTAGGCGTGCACGGTTTTGCACATAAGTACCATAGTAAAATTGACGCGGATCTTTAAGGTCATACCAATCCTCCATTTGAATCACAGAATGAGTCTTGTCATTCAAAGTTTTGTCAGCATCCCATAGCGGCTTATAATGAAAGTTTGTGGTACCTTGGGCGTCATAGGTCGCTTCTTGATAGCGCGTCGCAGGCTTCTCGCCAAAGCGCCGAGCAATATTGGCAAAGGTATGGCGGATAGGTTCAAGGTTGGAGGTTTTAATTTCTAAAGACATATTCAATTATCCTTAATAGAATGGCTCATAGTGATTAAGTTGGGTTTAACTAGTGACTTCTAGCCTCTGAATGATTGTGACCGACCAGAGTAGGCTCGGTGCCGTAACGCCATTTGTCTTCTTCTTCATCGTTGAAGCGCATCTGTTCAGGCGTCATCGTTATGACATTATTATTGGCACAAAATTCTTCAAAGCTTGCGGGAGGGAGTACCAATTCAACAAACAAGCTCGACTCCCCAATAGCAAAGTCAAACATGACAAACTTGGCATCTGGGGCGCTTCTAACGCGAACGTATTTGGGAAGATCATTGAAAGAAGGAATAGCATCTTGAGAGCTATTTAATGGAGCGGTGTCTGAATTCATCCTAAATTCCTTTTATGATGTTTTACGATTAGCTTGAAAAATCTTTTTCTTCTATTTAATACAATACAAGTTGCGTGCCAACTCTCAATAATATAATATAACCTGTTGATTTATATAGTATTTTTATATTAATACCTGTTTTTTCATCATAGTTAAGCTTATAATAAATTCATCATTTGATTAAAAATTTTTATAGCTTCATGAAATGATGAAGTTATTTTCATATCGTTTATCGATTAATATTCAGCTCACAGCTGAGCATTAGCTGTATTTATATAAAGCCAATTGCACCATTCAAATATATGTGTGATGATGAATAATAGAGTTTTATCTAAAGAAAAATTTTGCTACTCACTACCTTCTTAATGACTATAAATAGCCAATAATTGTTCAAGGATAGATGTCACCCAGCCGCTTGCAAGGATTGCATCTGATATGTCAAAGTATTTCCATAGTAAAGATAATAATTGCGAACACTCCAATAGCCTTCATCCTTCAAAAATGACAGATGGTATAGCTGTTCTTGAACCATTAGCAAAAGATGAAGATATTAGTACAACAGAGCTTAAGTTTTCTAAAAGCATTGAAGACTTATTAACCAATCTTGAGTTCGATGTTCATGCAGGAAAAATCTGGTTTGGCGGTCAACGCATGGTACTCAGTCATGCCCATGCGCTGTGGCAATTGCGTGAAGATATAAGTATGACGTTAGGCAGTGATATCATGCAGCGGCTTTTTTTTCGCTACGGCTATTATGCGGGTGTGCAAGATGCAGAAATAAGTAAAAAGTTGCGTCCGGAAGGTAGCTGGAAAGAGGTTTTTTTATCTGGACCACAGCTACATGCCATACGCGGCATGGTCAAAGTAGTTCCAGATAAAATGGTAGTAGATTTCGATAATGGGAAGTTTTTTGCCAGTTTCGATTGGTACAACTCATTTGAAGTGGCCTACTACAAGAAGTTTAATGGTTTATCTGACAAACCGGTTTGTTTCAGCTCGCTTGGATATGCTAGCGGCTATACCAGCTATTTTTTTGGTCGGCAGATTGCTTTTAAAGAAGTGCAATGTGCGGCAATGGGATTTGATTGCTGTCGTATCGAAGGTAGACCATTAGAGGAGTGGGACGAGGAAACTGATCTTGAAAGGTTTTTTAATACCGAACGCCTCAATACTGAGTTATTTGAACGCCGTAGCAATTTTGATGAGATAAAAAGACAAAACCCTAATCTGCGTATAAATCCAGAAGGATTTTTTTCTGCCATTGGCGAGTCGCCCTCGTTTAAAAAAGCCACTACTTTGATGAAAAAGGTTGCTAAAACCAAAGCGACGGTTTTATTGCAAGGAGAGACAGGTGTTGGTAAAGAAGTCTTTGCCACCGCTCTTCATGAAGCCAGTGATCGTAGTGAAAACCCATTCATCGCTATAAATTGTGCCAGTATTCCTGCAGATCTTATAGAGTCTGAGCTATTCGGGGTTGAAAAAGGGGCTTTTACCGGGGCAACACAAACTCGTAAGGGAAAAATTGAAGCAGCGAGTTCTGGGACGTTGTTTTTAGATGAAGCAGTTGAACTCTCACCTAGAGCACAAGCCTCATTATTACGAGTATTACAAGAAGGCGTACTCAACCATGTCGGTAGTTATATTGATATAGCGGTTGATATTCGAGTTATCGTAGCAACCAATGAAGACTTGGAGACAGCAGTCGCGCAAGGCAAGTTTCGCCAAGACCTTTATTATCGATTAAGTACTTTCCCTATCCACCTCCCTCCTTTAAGAGAGCGTAAGCAAGACATACTATTATTAGCAAAATTCTTTATGCAAAAGTATGCAGCCATGTATCAAAAAGACATTCAAGGCTTTACCGATCAAGCTCGTGAACATCTTAGTTTGCATACTTGGCCAGGTAATATACGTGAACTTCAGAACGTCACTGAACGCGCAGTCATCCTTAATGAAGGTCAGCACTGGATTGATGCCAGCGACTTATTACTACCTAGTGTTAAAGAAACCGATAGCCGTAGTGAGCAAAAACTTAAGATATCTTCTACCAGTGGTAGCTTACATCTCACTGATAACGGCATCATTAATGGCTCTCTTGAAAATCTATTTCATGAAGATTTTGATCTAGAAGATTTTAATGACAAGCTTATTCAGGCGGCTTTAAATAAATGTGATGGTAATGTCTCTAAAGCTGCTCGACTGCTTAATATTAGCCGAGCCAAGCTCGACTATCGACTGAGTAAAGCTGGTCAAACTAGTACGTGACAGCAGTTCTTTGAGTGGTAATTTTTATTTTGGAGATATCAACCCTGAACCTAAGGGTTGGAGCTTTTAGATTATTTACCTAGACGCTCACGGTATGCCCACGGTCTTTCTGCCTCAACCTTCTCCCAAAGACCACGTTTATTATCAAGCGCACCTCTATTTGCGAATACGTAGAGCATATAGTCTTCCGAAGCTAAATCCTCATCATGCTTGTCATACATCCACGCCATACCTGTTTCAATTTGCTGCTGATTGCAATTTAGCTCAGCAGACTCAACCTTTGCTAAAGTTCTAGCTTTATCATCTATTGAATTGGTTGCTAGAACAGTTATAAGCGCATTGCCACTTGCAAGACAAGCGCGTAATTGTTCAGCGCTATCACCCGCCAAATCTTGCCCAATCTCAGGCGCATCTAGCCTAGCCATTCTTACTGTGATTTTCTTACCGTTTTCTCTGATTGCTGTAAATATATCACCATCAATCACTTTAATATCACTAACTAAAAATGCTTTTCCAGCATCATCGCTCACTTTACCTGCGGCTTTGGCTGGAGCAGCCTCTACTTTAGATTTCTCATCAGCTTCATCGGTGATACTGGTATCGACTTCTATGACCTCAACGACCTCTGGTGCTTCATCAACTACCACTACTGTATCGACAGCACTCTCATCTATTTCCTGTGCCACTACCTCTTTATCAGCGCAACCAGTGCCGATTAGACTGATACACATGACAGATGTGAGTAACGTCAGATTGCGACCATTGCTTAAACCACTCTTAATCTTTGATTTCATACAATAAACGCCTTAAATTTACAATTGATTATTAAATACCAGTATTAGCGTCTATTAGTATTAGTCAGGCTTTACTACATATAACAGCAACCGCCTATCTTCTGGCTCTTTATTGATACGATTCTTTCAGCGCCCAAAGACCTCGTTTATTCTCTAACGCGTCATCATGCATATCTTTATAGACAGGATGCCTTTCATCACTTACATTATCATTCTCACCTTCATACATAAAAGCCATTCCTTCCTCTATCTGATTAATGTTGCAGTTCATGGGACCTGAATCTAAATCCGCTAAGGTTCTACCTTCTTTGTCTGTCGCATGAGCAACCTGAACAAGAAGCAAGGCTGTATCCATCTCAATACAGTCTTTAAGTCGATCAGCACTTTCTTGACCTAATGGTTCCCCAATCTTAGGTGCTTTAATGCCCGTTAGCTTCACCGTTATACGTTTGCCGCTTTCATCCACTGCGCTAAACGAGTCACCGCTAATTATTTTAATACCACTAACCAATACTTCTTTAACAGTGCCGTCAAGAACTTCGGCAGATTTTGGTAACTCTGCTGTTGTTGGATCACCTTGAGTTTCACTTGATTTTTCATCAACCGTTTTAACAAGATTGTCAGAGTTTTTCTGTATTTCAACCCCTAAAGGCTCTGCTACTACTTCCTCAACCAATACGGTATCAGCAGCGTTTTCATCAATATTTTGTACTACCACTTCTTTATCTGTACAAGCAGTACCGATTAAGCTGATATACATAATGGATGCAAGCAACGTCAGCTTACGACCATTGATAAAACCACTCTTAATGTTTGGTTTCATATAATTCTCTTCCTTATGATTTATATAGTGGGTTAATCACTACTTTTTAATAGGCTAAGTAATTTAAGGCTTTTAACCAAATGTAGGTATTTTGAACATTTTTTATTAACGAGCAATTTTCTGATAATAATACTTTTACTTACTAGTCGACAAAGCCTTGAGTTTGGGGGTACAACATTATCAACAATAAAGCACATCAACAGCATGATGAGATAAGATTTGGATTATAATATTGATAAGCTCCAATAACATTCAGCAGCTGTCCTCTAATCTCTATAGCAGTCGCTCCCAGATCCACAGTAGCGAATTGGATTTTATGGTTCTGCATGATAATATACTCATTAACATCCTCACCGACTGAAGGATGGAGTAGCAGACCAGAGTGAGCTATGCTGAAAAAACTGTAGAACCAAACTTGGTAAACTAACGACTCAATGAGGAGTTTATCATGACTAAGAAAATCAAAACCTATAGTGCAGCTTTCAAAGCTGAAGCCGTTAAAAAGATAGCAGATAATAATGGCAATGTTTCAGCAACGGCAAAGCAGCTTGGCATCGCCATGCAGACATTATCCAACTGGCAAAACAAAGCTGATAAAGGCAAGCTGATCGGTACTAAAGAATACGATCCTGAGCTCATGGCTATACTAGAAGAGAATAAACGTCTTAAACGTGATCTCAAAGTTGCTCAGGAAGAGCGAGATATTCTAAAAAAGGCCACGGCGTACTTCGCGAAACACAGTTGATGAAGTACGTCTTTATCAAGGATAA
>Ga0098067_1000736_pt1 | contig 11695 bp, 7 predicted proteins | sample 26_taG_FD_92578 | JGI IMG/M metagenome (GOLD analysis project Ga0098067, IMG submission 92578) | Marine viral communities from Cariaco Basin, Caribbean Sea - 26_WHOI_OMZ | ecosystem: Environmental > Aquatic > Marine > Oceanic | place: Caribbean Sea: Cariaco Basin | collected 2014-11-09
GGCAGCACGCTGGCTACCACCTTCATCTCGAACAGGGTCTCTTCGGGAAGATTCTGAATAACTTCGATCTTGTCGAGCTGGCGGTCGGTATAGACCTTGAAGCGCCGCTCTTCGAACTCGGCAGTCGGGATGCGGTTCGGGAACGTGACGATGGAGTTCATGGATCGCCCTCTTTGATTATGCGCCAAATTCAGGAGGGTGGATTTCGCCACCCCTCCACTGGTTAAAAAACGGGCAGGCGAGTATACATAAATCCAAAACCATTTTCAGGTCTAATTAAAAGTGTCGCATAAAAGCGTGCTTAAGACTCAATAACTTATTGATAATAAAAAGTAAAAAAATAGTTCCTAAGGATGTGTCGAGAGGCTAAGGATATTTTTCTTTTAGCACGTAAAGCTTTTAACGTCCGTAGGAATCCTACGACCTTGGTCTGAATATGCTTGTTTGAAGACCAAAAAGACGCCATTCTTGCGTAAGTAACCGAAATAGTCCGATAGTTCGGCGTAAATTTGTTCATGAAATTGAACTTTCATACCGAAATGTAGTAAAAATACTACGTTATTCTCGGGTTGATTCAGGCGGACGTGTTGGCACCGTCTGAAAGTGTCAGGCCAAAAGCCGTTAAAGCAAGGCGCTTCAGGCAGTAAAACTGGCAATCGTGTTCTATGCTTGTTCAAGGTAACAAACAGACGAATACCCACAACAAAACGCTCTGCATTCCATCGCAGCTTATCGATACTGCAAGGCGCTAAGCTGCTGATCGTGGCATGCGCCGCACTATTTATGCCAAGGGGAGGTTTGATGTACCAGGACGATGATCCCATAGAGACCAGTGAATGGCTGGATGCGCTGGAGTCTCTGATCGAACAGGAGGGCGTTGATCGCGCCAAGTACATTCTCGAAAGGCTCTCCGAACGAGCCAGCCGCGACGGCACAGAGTTGCCCTATTCCATCACGACGCCGTTTCGCAACTCTATTCCGGTGACCCAGGAAGCCCGCATGCCGGGTGATCTCTTCATGGAACGGCGAATCCGTTCCCTGATCCGCTGGAACGCCATGGCGATGGTACTGCGTGCCAATCAGCGCCCAGGTGAACTGGGCGGACACGTATCGTCATTCTCCTCGGCGGCCACGCTTTACGATGTCGGCTTTAACTATTTTTTCCACGGTGGCGATGAAAAGCGGGAATCGGATCTGGTTTACTTCCAGGGCCACTCTTCCCCTGGTATTTATGCCCGCTCTTACCTGGAAGGCCGTTTCGACGAGGAGCAGCTGGACAAGTACCGGGAAGAAGTGGACGGCAATGGCCTGTCCTCGTATCCCCACCCCTGGCTGATGCCGGATTACTGGCAGTTCCCGACGGTGTCCATGGGGCTTGGGCCGATTCAGGCCATCTACCAGGCCCACGTCATGAAGTACCTGCACAGCCGTGAACTGATCGACATGGGCGACCGCAAGGTGTGGTGCTTCGTGGGCGACGGCGAGTGCGACGAGCCCGAAACGCTGGGCTCCATCTCTGTGGCCGGCCGCGAGAATCTCAGCAACCTCATCTTCGTGGTTAACTGTAACCTGCAACGGTTGGACGGCCCGGTAAGGGGCAATGGCAAGATTATTCAGGAGCTGGAAGGTGTCTTCCGGGGTGCTGGCTGGAACGTGTTGAAAGTGGTCTGGGGCCGCATGTGGGACCCACTGTTCGAACAGGATCAGGACGGCCTGATGCAGCGGGTGATGGACGAAGCTGTGGATGGCGACCTGCAAAACTTCAAGAGCAACGGCCCGGCCTACACCCGCAAGCATTTTTTCGGCAAGTATCCGGAGCTGTCCAAGATGGTGGAAAACCTCACCGACGAGGACATCAACAAGCTCAACCGGGGTGGCCACGATCCCTATAAGGTATATGCGGCCTATCACCACGCCATTCACAACAATGGCGGTCGACCCACGGTGATCCTGGCCCATACCATCAAGGGTTACGGGTTCGGCACGGCCGGTGAGGCCCAGAACACGGCTCACTCTCTGAAAAAGCTGGATATGGATCAGCTCAAGGCCTTCCGCGACCGCTTTGCGGTGCCCCTGAAGGATGAAGAGCTCAAGGATGTGCCGTATTACCGGCCCGCACCGGACAGCCCTGAAATTGTCTACATGAACAAGCGCCGGCAGGAACTGGGTGGCTTCTACCCCAAGCGTCGCAAGGATTCCCAGCCTCTTCAGACGCCCCCACTGGATACCTTCAAGGCAGTAATTGAAGGCTCCAACGGCCGCGCTATCTCCACCACCATGGCGTTCGTGCGTTTGCTGACGGCCCTGACCAAAGACAAGCGTATCGGTAAGCGGGTCGTTCCGATTGTGCCGGACGAAGCCCGTACTTTCGGTATGGAAGGCATGTTCCGCCAACTGGGTATCTACACCTCGGAAGGTCAGAAATACGTGCCGGAAGACCGGGACCAGATCATGTACTACAAGGAAGACAAAAAGGGCCAGGTTCTCGAGGAAGGGATCAATGAGGACGGCTCCATGGCGGCCTGGATGGCGGCAGCCACGTCCTACAGCACCAACAACTTCCCGCTGGTGCCGTTCTACATCTTCTACTCCATGTTCGGCTTCCAGCGTGTAGGTGATCTGGCCTGGGCATCTGGCGATATCCAGGCCCGCGGGTTCCTGGTGGGTGGCACAGCCGGGCGTACCACCCTCAATGGTGAAGGCCTGCAGCACCAGGACGGCCACAGCCACATCCTGGCACAGACCATTCCCAGCTGTAAGGCCTACGACCCTGCCTACGGATACGAAATGGCCGTGGTAGTCCAGCATGGCATCAAGGAAATGTATGAAGACAACCAGAACGTCTTTTACTACCTGACCATAGAGAACGAAAACTACGAACAGCCCGCGATGCCAAAAGGCAAGAAAGTGGAAGACGGCATCATCAAGGGGATGTACCTGCTGGACTCCATTGAAACCAAGGGGCGAAAGAAGACCCCGAGGGTTCAACTGATGGGCTCTGGCGCTATCCTCAACGAGGTGCGTGCGGCCGCCGAGCTGTTGAAGGACGACTTTGGGGTTGCCAGTGATGTCTGGAGCGTGACCAGTTTCAACGAACTGGCGCGGGACGGCCTGCATATCGAACGCTGGAACCGCCTGCATCCGGACGACACGCCCAAGAAGGCCTACGTCACCCAATGCCTGGAGAAACAGCAGGGGCCGGTGGTGTCCTCGACGGACTATATCAAGCTGTTGTCCGAGCAGGTGCGTGCCTACATCCCCAAAACCTACCTGACCCTGGGCACCGACGGCTTCGGCCGCAGTGACACCCGCGAAAAACTGCGGAGTCACTTCGAGGTGGACCGCTACTACGTAGCAGTAACCGCACTGGCGGCCCTGGCTCGGGATGGTGAAGTAAAGAATGATGTGGTTCTCGACGCTATGCGCAAGTACGGAATCGATCGCAACAAAACGAACCCGGTGCTGAGCTAAGGAGACCGCCATGAGTGAACAGGAAATAAAGGTTCCGGATCTCGGCGGTGCAGACGAGGTTGAGGTTATAGAAGTCCTCGTCAGCAAGGGGGATTCGGTTGAGGAAGAAGATCCGATATTGACGGTGGAGTCCGACAAGGCGTCCGTAGAGCTGCCGTCTCCTGGGGCCGGCAAGATCACCAAAATCACCGTGAAGGTAGGTGACAAGGTCAAGGAAGGCGATGTCATCGGCATGATGGAAGCCAGTTCCGGCGAGGAAGAACAGTCCGAAGCTGAGCCAGAAGACAAAGCCGAAGACAAGGCTGAAGATAAGGCTGAAGACAAGGCCGAAGAGGAGACCGGGGAAAAGGCAGAAGAGAAAAAGCCGGCCCCGAAAGAATCCGGCGGTTCCCGCAAGGAAACCGTGCAGGTACCCGCGCTGGACGGTTTCGACGATGTGCCTATTATCGAGATCAACGTCAGTGAAGGCGACGAGATCGAAGTGGACGACCCGCTGGTCACTGTCGAGTCTGACAAGGCCACCATGGAAATCCCGTCTCCCTATGCCGGCAAGGTCGGCAAGATCCTGGTGTCCGAGGGCGACAAGATTTCGGAAGGCAATGACCTGCTCGAAATGACCGTTGTGGAAGAAGGCAGTGAAGGTGGTGACGAGGAAGAAGCATCCTCCGAGCCCGCTGAGTCTTCCAGCGACGAGAAACAGGAAAGCAAAGCTGAGCCGAAAGGCGAGAGCGAGGAGCCCAAGCCTGAGCCGGCTTCAGCAACCTATGAGCCGCCGACCCCGGGAGCCAAAGTCCATGCCGGCCCGGCGGTACGCAAGCTGGCCCGGGAATTCGGCGCGGATCTGGCCCGTATCAAAGGCTCCGGCCCGAAGAACCGCATTCTGAAGGACGACGTGCAGGCCTACGTGAAGGGCCAGTTGCAGCAGACCCAGCAGGGTAGCACGGTGGCAGGTGGCGGTGGTGCCGGTATTCCCGGCGTTAAGCTGCCGGACTTCAGTCAGTTCGGTGAGACCGAGCGTGAATCCATGTCGCGCATGATGTTTGCCACGGCTAACAACATGCAGCGTAGCTGGCTGAACGTGCCCCACGTCACTCAGTTCGAGGATGCGGACATCACGGATATGGAAGATTTCCGCAAGTCGCAGAAGGCGGCTGGGGAGAAGAAAGGGGTGAAGATGACTCCGCTTCCGTTCATCCTGAAGGCCTGTGCCACGGCGCTTGCGGAGTTGCCGCAGTTCAATGTGTCGCTGGACATGGACCGCAAGGAAGTGGTTCGCAAGAAGTACATTCACATCGGGATTGCGGTGGATACGCCGAACGGGCTGATGGTGCCGGTGATCAGGGATGTCGACAAGAAGGGGCTCTGGGAGCTGGCCGAGGAAAGTGCGGACCTGGCCCAGAAGGCCCGGGACAAGCAGCTGAAGCCGGCGGAGATGCAGGGTGCCTGTTTTACCATCACCAGTCTTGGTGGTATCGGTGGCACGGCGTTTACGCCGATTGTAAATACGCCGGAGGTGGCGATTCTTGGTGTGTCCAAGGCGACGATGAAGCCGATCTGGGATGGCGAGGCTTTTCAGCCGCGGCTGATGCTGCCATTGTCGCTGTCCTATGATCACCGGGCGGTGAACGGGGCGGATGCTGCCCGGTTTACGTCATTGTTGAGTCAACTGATGGGGGACATTCGGTCCCTGCTTCTTTAAAAGCTGGTAGTAAGGGTTCCTGTAGCCTTCGGGTTACGGGACTTTCGCGAAGCCGATGAGGCTAGTCAGAACACGCCGCAAGTACGTCCATGTAGGCTCGGTCGGGCCATCCATGGCCCTCCACGGTTCTGCCTAGCCTCATCGGCTTCGCTCGTTCTGGGTTCGCAGTTATAGTCCAGCGTCAGTTATTGATTTGTTTCTGGCCGCCTTAGTGTCGGCATTCGGGCCAATGCAGCTACTTGGTTTCCTCTCCATGATCGGGTTTCGCCTTCTGACAACCTCAGGCAACCTACGGAGACCGATCAATGAACGCCGCCGAACTTCTTTCCCAGCCGCTGACCCTGAAAAATGGGGCCGTGATACCCAATCGTTTTGCCAAGTCCGCCATGAGTGAAACCCTGGGCACGATGGATAACCGAGTGACCAGGGACCTGCCGCGGCTTTACAGGACCTGGGCGGAGGGTGGCGTTGGGCTCTCCATTACTGGGAACGTGATGATCGATCACCGCCATATCGGTGAGCCGGGGAACGTGGTGCTGGAGGATGAGCGGGATTTTCCGTTGTTGCGGGACTGGGCGCGGGAAGGCTCGCGGAACGGGTGTCAGTTGTGGATGCAGCTCAACCATCCTGGTAAGCAGAGCCCCAAGATGCTGAACAAAGCGCCGGTGTCCCCCAGTGCGATACCGTTCCGGAAAGAGCTGCAGGCGATGTTTGCGACCCCGCGTGCGTTGGAAGTACCGGAGATAGAGGAGATTATCCGACGGTTTGCGACCAGCGCGGCGATTGCGGAGAAAGCCGGTTTTTCCGGGGTGCAGATTCATGGGGCTCATGGGTATCTGGTCAGCCAGTTTCTATCGCCCCACCACAACCAGCGGAAGGATGAATGGGGTGGTAGTGCCGAGAAGCGAATGCGGTTTGTGGTGGAGGTGTACGAGGCGATTCGGGCGGCGACCAGGGAGCAGTTTGGTGTCGGTATCAAGCTGAACTCTGCGGATTTTCAGCGTGGCGGATTTACCGAGGAGGAGTCTTTGGGGGTCATAGACAACCTGGCGGGCCTGGGGATTGATCTGGTGGAGATATCCGGGGGTAATTATGAAAATCCGGCAATGGCGAAAGGGGCCAAAGCGAGCACGATCTCGCGGGAAGCGTATTTTCTGGAGTTTGCGGAGAAGGTCCGAAAACGGGTGGATGTGCCTTTGATGGTGACCGGGGGCTTCCGCACAGAGTTGGGTATGGCGGATGCGGTGGCCTCCGGTGGGACGGACCTGGTAGGGCTGGCGCGGCCGCTTGCCGTGGAGCCGGATTTTCCAACGCGGGTTATGGCAGGGGAGGCGTTCACCAGTTCTGTGAGGCCGATTCGGACGGGTATCCGCAAGATTGATGATATGGCGCTGATGGAGGTGAGCTGGTACACGCGGCAGCTGGGGCGGATGGGCAAGGGCAAGTTGCCCCGGAAGCACGATAGGGGTGTGCTGTCGCTGGTGGAAGTGCTGGCTGTGATGACCAGTCGCGGCGTGCGCACACGGCTGCGGGCGGGGGAGTAAGATTAAGAGCTACAAACAAAAACCCCGGCCGAGGCCGGGGTTTCTGCTGAGTTAACTTCTAAAAGGTTTAGAAGTTGTACTGAGCGGCAAACAGGATGCGGTTTGCATCACCGTCGTCGCCACTTACGTTTTCACGGCTCAGGAACTGATATTCAACGCCCATCATCACGTTGTTGACCGGTGTCCACTTGTAGTTAGCCATGATCGCAGAGTTGGTTTCGCTCTGATCTCCAACGGCTAAGCCGTCATCTTCAGCATCATCCCAATCAAGCTGGACCATGCCGTAGCCGATATTGATGCTTCGGCCATCACCAAGATTGAAGCCAGCGCCAACCGAGCCGCCGTAACCGGAAATGGTTTCAACATCACCATTGCCATCTATATAGGCGCTAGGCCCGCCGAAGTTGTCGCCTGAGCGGTACAGATAGCTATTGGCGCCATCAGTGTAGGAGAGTGTGCCCTGAATGGTGATCATGTCGCTCAGGGCCAGCTTCAGCGCGCCGAAGGTAGCGAAACCCATGGAGCTTTCGTCTTCATCACCGGTGTCATAACCAACTTGATGGGCAAGTACGGCGGCAGCGTAGGACAGGCCACCCTCAGAGTCCTGCAGGCGAGCCGTAAAGGTGGGAAGGCTATCCTTCGTGTCAGAGCCCACTAGAGTTGGAGTGCCCTCGACATCTTCAACGCGGACCATTGAGTTTTGTGGGGCCTCAAGTGAGAACGACAGAGGGCCAGTTGTGTAACGGGCCTGAGGTGTACGGGACTGGTAGCCGGCATAGCCTGGCAGTGAGTCGAAGTCCAGGGTTGCGGTGTTACCGACAAAACTGGTGAAGTTGGACCAGGTCTGACCCATCAGAATGCCATTGTATTCGCCATAGGCATGACGCAGGCGCAGTGAGCCGCCCCCGCCGCCGCGGAAGTCGCCTTCCACGTTAACTGTTACGCCTTCCGGTGTTACAGTTTTCAGGCCAATGCGGCTCTGGAATGCGTCAGCGCCAAAGTGGCCATCTGCCGCATCGTCGTTGTTTACAAGACCATCGTAGGAACCTGAACGTGTGCTCAGTGCCTGGTTGCTGTCGATGTCTTAGGAAGCGTTGAAGCGGCCGTAACCATAGATATCGGTCTGGTAACCGCCGGTTTCGAAACTGATCGCACCAGCCTGTGCAGCTACCCCCAGAAGTGCCACCGCAGCCGTTGAACGAATTGCCATTCTTAATTTGTTGCTTTGCATTTTTGTTGTCTCCACACATTATTTTTGTTGGACCCACTTCAAAGTAGTTACGAACGCATGACATTTCAAATAAATTCTTGCATTAATTAGACGAATGTCTATACAACGAAATCGGAGGGTTAGGGGAACTTTTTGAGAAATGTGTTTATTTCAACTCGCCTGTAGGGCGGTACATCGATTATTCCCGGCTTTGCGTACCTCTTTTCCATGAAAAAGAATACACGGAGTCTCGACACTGCCACCTTCGCGTTTCTCGATATCGAGACCACCGGTGGCAATCATTCCCACGACCGGATCACGGAAATCGGCATCCGTTTCTGGCGCGCGGGGGAAGTTGTGGGTGAATGGCAGACCCTGGTCAATCCACAAACGCGAATCTCACCGTTTATCCAGAGCCTGACCGGGATCTCCAACGCCATGGTGGCGAATTCGCCGGTGTTTTCAGACATTGCCGGTGAGCTGGAGGAACAGCTGAAAGGCACCATTTTTGTCGCTCATAACGCCCGTTTTGATTACGGTTTTATCAAGGCGGAGTTCCGTAGGCTGGGCTTGCTGTTTTCTGCAAAGGTACTTTGCACCGTCAAGCTCTCCCGCAAACTCTACCCCGGGTTCCGTCGCCATAATATGGATGCGTTGATCGAGCGTCATGGGCTTGGCCAGGTTCAAAGGCATCGAGCCCTGGGCGACGTCTCTGCCATGCTGGCGTTCTTTGAACATGCGTTGAGAGAAAAAGGCGGCCCCTCCATGGAACTTGCGATTGCAGAACTGCTGCAGCGGCCGAGCATTCCTTCCAGTCTGCCTGTGGATGTATTGCAGGATCTCCCCCATGGGCCGGGGGTGTATCGGTTCTACGGAGAAAATGACGTTCTTCTGTACGTAGGTAAAAGTACTAACATCGCCCAGCGAGTGGCCTCCCACTTCTCCGGGGACCACCGTTCCAGCCGGGGGGTCCGCATGTCTGAAAGCCTGAGGCGGGTAGACTGGACAGAAACCGCTGGCGAGCTGGGCGCGTTACTGCTTGAATTAAGGCAGATAAAGAAACTGAAGCCACTGTTCAATCGTCGCTCCCGGGCGGCCAAGAACCTGGTGAGCATTGAGCTTGTAACGAACAGCGAGGGTTATCTGCAGGCCCGGCTGGTTCGTGAAATCGAGCCTCACCGGCTGGGAAGTTATTTCGGGCTGTTCCGCAGTCAGAGGGATGCGCAGAACGCACTGAGCGGCATTGCTGCGAAGAACGACCTTTGCAACAAGCTGCTGGGGCTGGAGCCGGAACACCCTGGCCCCTGCTTCCAGCGGGCACTGAGCCGTTGCAAGGGTGCCTGTGATGGTGGTGAGGATGTGGTTAAGTACAACCTGAGGGTGCAGATTGCGTTCCATGCATTGCGCCTGAAAACCTGGCCCTGGAAAGGGCCGGTTGCGATTTTGGAGCACAATGACAGAACCGGAACGACCGATGTTCTGGTGGTCTATAACTGGATGCACGTTGCTACACTGGACAGCATGGATGGGCTGGACACCCTGTCGTTGCGGGGGCAGGCCGTCACTTTCGACCTGGACTCCTACAGGATGCTGGTCAGGGCGTTAATGGGCCGGGATGGCAGGTCGCTGAAGGTTATGGAGTTGGGGGCGGTGGGCACACCGGATGTGCTCATGCCCTGAGTGGCGTATGATCAAATTTACTTTTTCACGTTTTGTTTGAGAGACACCAATGAACAGAGAACCCGTCAGCCGTGAACTATTCGATGAGGTAATGGTCCCCAACTACGCCCCGGGGGCTGTGATTCCTGTAAGAGGGGAAGGCTCCCACATCTGGGACCAGGAGGGAAAGGAGTATATCGATCTGGCGGGCGGTATTGCGGTGACCTGCCTGGGGCATTCTCACCCCGGCCTGGTGAGTGCTCTGACGGAACAGGCCGAGAAAATCTGGCACCTGTCCAATGTCATGACCAACGAGCCCGCATTGCGGCTGGCAAAAACCCTGTGTGACCTTACCTTTGCCGAGCGGGTATTCTTTGCCAATTCCGGCGGTGAGGCGAACGAGGCCGCTTTCAAATTGGCGCGGCGTTATTCGTGGGAACACTTCGGTCCGGAAAAGAACGAGATCATCGCCTTCAAAAACGCCTTTCACGGCCGCACTCTGTTCACCGTCAGTGTGGGGGGGCAACCCAAGTATCTGGAGGGTTTCGAGCCGGCGCCGGGCGGTATTCATCACGCAGACTTCAATGACCTGGAATCGGTGAAGAAGCTGATCTCCAAAGAAAAAACCTGTGCCGTGGTGGTGGAGCCGATCCAGGGCGAGGGCGGCGTTATGCCCGCGGATGCGGATTTCCTCAAGGGCCTGCGTCAGCTTTGCGATGAAAACGAGGCTCTGCTGGTGTTTGACGAGGTCCAGTCGGGTGTGGGCCGTACCGGCCACCTCTACGCGTACCAGATGTATGGTGTCACGCCGGATATTCTCTCAACGGCCAAGGGGCTTGGCGGGGGCTTTCCGGTGGCGGCCATGCTGACCACTGAAAAAGTTGCCAAAAGCCTGGGTGTGGGCACCCACGGCAGTACCTATGGTGGTAACGCCCTGGCCTGCGCGGTTGCCCAGCGGGTGATCGACACCGTCAGTCAGCCGGATATTCTCAAGGGCGTGTCAGCCCGTTCCGACCGGCTGCGCAAGGGGATGATGGACATCGGTGAGCGTTACGGCATTTTCAGTGAAGTTCGGGGCTCTGGTTTGCTGCTGGGCTGCGTATTGACGGAAAAATGGGAGGGCAAGGCCAAGGAAATACTCAATGCCGGCCTCGCAGAGGGTGTGATGGTGTTGATTGCCGGGCCCAATGTCGTGCGGCTGGCGCCATCGCTGATTATTCCGGAGCCGGATATTGACGAAGCGCTGGCGCGGTTTGAGGCTGGCGTTAAAAAGGTTTGCGGGTAAACCATTCTATGGAGTCAACCAGGGGAGCTGCCTATGTGGCTGGTACGTCCGGCTCAGCCGGGTGACCTGAAAGACATACTCGACATCGCCGGGGACCAGGGCCCACGGATGTCCTCCACACTGCCCAAAAAAGAAGAGGCACTGTCCTCCAAGATTGATCAGTCCGCCCGTTCGTTTACCGGCAAGCCCAGAGCCGAAGAAGCCAAACGGTTCCTGTTCGTGCTGGAAGATACTCTCACCGGAAAAGTCCTTGGCGTCTCCGGGATTGATGCCCGGGCAGGGAATGGGCAACCTTTTTATAACTACCGGAAGGACGCTCTTATCCATGCTTCCCACGAGTTGGGGGTATCCCGGCGGGTGGAAGTTCTGTACCCGTCACACGCCCTGACCGACCATACCCTGCTGTGCTCCTTCACCATCAAACCGGAGTTGCGTGGTACGGACGCCTTCGAATTGTTGTCACGGGCCCGGATGCTGTTTATTGCTGCTCACCGTCACCTGTTCACGGACCATACGGTTGTGGAAATACAGGGTGTACAGACGCAGAGCGGCGAGGTGCCGTTCTGGGACAGTCTGGGCCGGCATTTCTTCAACATGGACTTTGAAACCGCCGACCAGTATTCCGGCATGCTGAGCAAGACCTTCATCGCCGAACTCATGCCACCTAACCCGATCTATGTCACCTTGCTGAGCAAGGGGGCGCGGGAAGCGTTGGGGCAGCCACACGAACAGACCCGGGCAACCTTTGAGCTGCTGCAGCATGAGGGCTTTCAAGGCGGCTGCTATCTGGACATTTTTGATGCCGGGCCAGTGCTCGAGGCCCGCAC
>Ga0098067_1000738_pt1 | contig 11682 bp, 5 predicted proteins | sample 26_taG_FD_92578 | JGI IMG/M metagenome (GOLD analysis project Ga0098067, IMG submission 92578) | Marine viral communities from Cariaco Basin, Caribbean Sea - 26_WHOI_OMZ | ecosystem: Environmental > Aquatic > Marine > Oceanic | place: Caribbean Sea: Cariaco Basin | collected 2014-11-09
GAGCCGGATGCACTGACTCTGGTAAACTCCAGCACCACTCCCGTTTCCTGTAACGGCGGCAACGACGGAAGTGCAAGCGTAGGAACTGTGGCGGGCGGAAATTCAGGTTATACCTACAGCATCAACGGTGGTTCTTTTTCTACAGCCACTACTTTCAATAATCTTTCCGCAGGAGATCACGTGATCACTGTAAAAGACAGCAAGGGTTGTGAAGTTTCAGAAACAGTGAATGTTTCTCAACCCGATGTTTTGACCCTCTCAGGATCTACCTCCTCTCCCGTTTCCTGTAACGGCGGCAACGACGGAAAAGTCACTGTCGGTACTGTTACAGGCGGAAATTCAGGTTATACTTACAGCATTAATGGAGGTGGTTTTTCAACAGCGACTACTTTTAATAATCTTTCCGCAGGGAATCATGTCATCACTGTAAAAGACAGCAAGGGCTGTGAAGCTTCAGAAACTGTTACCATTTCTCAGCCGGACGTCCTGACTCTCACAAATTCCACCACCACTCCCGTTTCCTGTAACGGAGGAAGTGACGGAACTGTAACTGTCGGCACGGTTGCAGGTGGAAATTCAGGTTATACCTATAGCATTAATGGAGGTAGTTTTTCAACAACTACTACATTTACCAATCTTTCTGCAGGAGATCATGTGATCACTGTAAAAGACAGCAAGGGCTGTGAAGCTTCAGAAACTTTTACAATCTCTCAGCCGGATGTACTGACTCTCACAAATTCCACCACCACTCCCGTTTCCTGTAACGGAGGAAACGACGGAACTGTAACTGTCGGCACGGTTGCAGGAGGAAATTCAGGTTATACTTATAGCATTAATGGAGGAAATTTTTCAACAGCGACAACTTTCAGCAACCTTTCCGCAGGAGATCATGTGATTACTGTAAAAGACAGCAAGGGCTGTGAAGCTTCAGAAACTGTTACTATTTCTCAGCCAGATGTACTGACTCTCACAAATTCCACCACCACGTCCGTTTCCTGTAATGGAGGAACTGACGGAACTGTAACTGTCGGCACTGTTGCAGGTGGAAATTCAGGTTATTCTTTTAGCATCAACGGTGGTTCTTTTTCAACAGCCACTACTTTTAATAATCTTTCCGCAGGAGATCATATCATCAAGGTTAAAGACAGCAAGGGTTGTGAAGTTTCAGAAACAGTGAATGTTTCTCAACCCGATGTTTTGACCCTCTCAGGATCTACCTCCACTCCCGTTTCCTGTAACGGCGGCAACGACGGAAAAGTAAATGTCGGCACGGTTGCAGGTGGAAATTCAGGTTATACATACAGCATTAACGGAGGTGGTTTCTCAACAGCGACTACTTTCAACAACCTTTCTGCAGGAGATCACGTGATCACTGTAAAAGACAGCAAGGGCTGTGAAGCTTCGGAAACGGTTAATGTTTCTCAACCCGATGTCCTGACTCTCACCAACTCTACCAGCACACCCGTTTCCTGTAATGGAGGAAGTGACGGAAAAGTAACTGTTGGCACCGCTTCAGGCGGAAATTCGGGATATACCTATAGCATTAATGGAGGTGGTTTCTCAACAGCCACAACTTTTAATAATCTTTCTGCAGGAGATCATGTGATCACTGTAAAAGACAGCAAGGGCTGTGAAGCTTCAGAAACTGTGACTATTTCTGAGCCGGATGCACTGACTCTGGTAAACTCCAGCACCACTCCCGTTTCCTGTAACGGCGGCAACGACGGAAGTGCAAGCGTAGGCACTGCTTCAGGCGGAAATTCGGGTTACACCTACAGCATTAATGGAGGTTCTTTTTCAACAACTACTACTTTCTCTAATCTTTCCGCAGGAGATCATGTGATCACTGTAAAAGACAGTAAGGGCTGTGAAGCTTCAGAAACTGTTACAATTTCTCAGCCGGAAGTGTTGACGATGACCACCGAACCTGCAACTACACCAGTCACCTGCCATGGAGGAAGTGATGGCATGATCACCGCCGGAACTGTTACAGGCGGCACACCTCCCTACGAATTCTCTGTAGATAATGAGAATTTCTACTCCACAAAAGTTTTTGAAAACCTCCCAGCCGGAAATCACACGATCTTCGTAAAGGATGCCAATGGTTGTGCAGTACAGGTACCGGTGACATTATCACAGGCGGACCTCATGAACGCACAAGTCACCAAAACCGATGTGAGTTGTGCAAATGGAAATAGTGGCGCCATTAATATTTCAAACGCTTCAGGAGGGCATGGTAGTTATGAGTACAGCATAGACGGTTCCAACTGGAAATCTTCTTCCAGCTTTAGTCAACTTATTGCCGGAACATATTCCGTAGCTATAAGAGATGCAGCATACCCTAACTGTGTCGTAGTGCTTAATTCAGCATTAAAAATTAATCAGCCGGCCCAACCACTATCTGTGGTAAATACAAACATTCAGCGAACCACCACCTATGGCACAGCCACTGGTTCAGCAACTGTAGATTTTACCGGAGGAACTCCGGGATATACCTATGAGTGGCGCAAAAAAGGTGAAACAACAATTCTCCAGACTACAAAAACGGCAAACTATCTGGTTGCAGGAGAATACGAAGTAACGGTAACCGACAACAAGGGTTGTAAGCTTTCTACTACTGTCCACATATATGATGCTATTCATGCCCCTATAATTCCCACCTCTGTGTGTGGAAGTGATACAGACATTATTAGAACCTCATATTTTGAAGTAGAAGATCTTTCAGCCAGAGGCGGAGTAGGACCTTATACCTATTCCTGGAATTTTGGAGCAAATGCCACTCCCGCTACAGCTACAGGGGCTGGATCTCATAAAGTTATTTATTCTGCCACAGGAAATAAAGATGTAAAACTTACGGTTACTGATGCTACCGGAGTATCAAGAACCATTTCTATCATACATTATGCAGGGGAATGTTTTGTTGACGACTGCGGATCAAATGACTTTGAAATTAGTCCGTTTTACATTGGGGATGCTAATGGGAACAAAATTACCAGTGAAACCTGCGATGATGATATTTCAAAATTCATCTACTTTGATCTCCCTGGAGGCCCCACTAGGTACTCCCTTTATATGGAATACATCTTTTCTATAGAACATCCCAATGGAGAAGTTACCCGCCTGAACAGAGGCAGGTGTCTATACGATAAACAGGCAATACCTCAAAAAGTAAAAACCATTGAGGTTGATTGGAATTGCGGAGACATTCTTGTTGTAGAAAATGTATACCTTACCTTTTCCAACAATAGCAAATGGACGTGCGGACAGGGCCCCAATCCTAAATGTTATTCCACCAACAGTCCCGAGACGGTACAGGCTCCGTTATTTGTCACCGTTACTGCAAATGAATTACTGTGCTACGGTTCTAAAAACGGCACTGTAACCGCAAAAGCTTCCGGAGGAAAAGCTCCTTATTATTTCAGCATTACCGGTTCAAATGGAACCTATCAGAGCTCTAACGTGTTCAATAGTCTCGAAGCTGGCACTTATACGGTTTGGGTGAAAGACAGTGAAGGCAAAAAATTTGAATCTCAGCCGATAGATATCATCCAGCCGCTTGCCCCCATCACTATCGACTTGACTTCTGTTAATCATCCTGCCTGCTACGGGGAAAAAGGTGAAGCGACAGCTTCGCCTCAAGGAGGTACTCCGTTTATTGATGAAAACGGCAACAGTTACTACAAATATCTCTGGAATGATCCAACAGAACAAACCACAGCTACTGCGATAAATCTACTTGCAGGCAACTACACTGTAACCGTTATTGATGCCAATGGCTGCCAGGCTATCGTACCGGTCACTATTACCCAGCCTGAACAGCTGACTGTTGCTGAAACAGGCCCAGATCAAACGTTTGGATGCGGATTTTACGATACTGTTCTGGAGGCAAATGCCCCTGCGACCGGCGTGGGAACCTGGACGGTAATTGATGCCTCAAATTCAAGCTGGACAATTGCCGAACCCAATAACCCAACCTCAGCTTTTAGCGCCTCGGCAGGTATTTACACCTTAAGATGGACTATTGCGCACGCCGATGGCACCTGCGGAACCAGCAGTGACATGACGGTCAATTTTAAAGGCGATTGCAGTACTCTCGATTTTGACGGTGTAGATGACTACGTCTATATTGGAGACAGAAATAATTTTTCTTCAGATTTCTCTATGGAAGTCTGGATTAGACCCAAGTCTGTTCAGGGATTAAAAACAATTATTTCAAAACGCAATACAGCAGCATTAACTTCCAGTGGATATGACCTGGTAATCAATAATGGTGCACCTACGTTTAGATGGAATGGAAATTCGGTTTCTACTTCACACAAATTAAGCACAACCCGCTGGTACCATCTTGCAGTGGTTTTTAAAGGCAGTAGCGTGGAGTTATATGTAGACGGCATCAAGGTAGGAAACGCTACTGGCTCCAAACCAACAGCCAATTCGTTTCCATTTCTTATTGGTGCCATGTACAACGCAGGGAATCCCGAAGTACCGCAAAACTATTTTAAAGGCTGGATGGAAGAACTCAGAGTGTGGAACACCGCCCTCTCTGTAGAGCAAATAAGGTTTATGATGAACCAGCGCATTGAGCCCAATGGTAGTTTCGTAAAAGGAATAATTCTCCCCATGAATGTTCCTGAAACCTTATCCTGGTCATCCCTCGCAAGTTATTACAGGCTTATTGCTGAAGATGCTAAAGTGGCCCAGGGAATAGCAGTAGACAGGGCAAATAATGGTGTAGACGGGCATCTGCGGAATATTGAAAGTCTTCAGCAAAATACTGCACCCCTTCCTTATATTTCCGAAGCTGATGGCGCATGGAAAACCCGGGCAACATGGGATGTTCATATTGGAGATGACGGAGAGAATTTCTGGACCTGGCCCAATGATAAGGGGATCAATGGAGAAAACATCAATTGGAATATTGCCTATGTCACCCACAAGCAAAATTCCGGAAGCCAAAATATTACGCTGCTTGGATTTTTACTAAATGGAGGAGAGTTGGATATGCTGGGTGAAAACCCTGTACGCACCTCCAGCGGAATTCAGCCTGGAACCGGAAACGGCCTCACCATAACCAAATACCTCGATCTTGGTGGTTTTATAGACCTGAATGGAGAATCACAGCTGGTCCAGACCCAGGGTAGTATTTTAGTTGGCAATGGCAGCATACAAAAAGACCAGCAGGGAACCGCCAGCAGTTACAATTACAATTACTGGACATCACCGGTGAGTATTAGCGGTCAAAACAGCGGTTACAAAATCGCTTCAGTATTAAAAGATGGTACAGACCCTACCGATCCAAAAATTATCGACTTTAACTATCAGTTTCATTGGGCAGACAAGGCTATGGCCAGCCCTATTAAAATAAGTTCTTACTGGCTGCATAAATTCTTTGGAGATTCAAACGAATACAGCCAGTGGGAGAAGATCAATGAAAGTACAACGCTCTTAAAATCTGGAGAAGGATATTCCATGAAAGGATCTTCGGGGTACAGTGAAATTCTCGATCTTCAGAATTACATGTTCACCGGAATGCCAAATAACGACACCATTTCATTAAATATCACTACCGGAAAAAATTACCTTATTGGGAACCCTTACCCATCGGCTATTGATGCCAATGAGTTTATTCTCGATAATTTGGAGGATAGAAGAAACGGCACTAATGTTTTTAACGGCTCCCTTTATTTCTGGTCGCATTTTTCAGGCAACACGCACTACCTGCCCCTCTACATTGGCGGCTATGCGGTATATAATCTTTCTGGCGGAATTAGAGCCATAGCAAATGACGAGCGTATTAATGCTACAGGAGATGAAGGTGGTGAGAGGCCGCAACAGTACATTCCGGTGGCCCAGGCCTTTTTTGTAAGTACCGCCCTCGATGAATCTATCACTTCTCAATATGGCGTTAGCATTGATGGAGGAGAAATTTTGTTCAGGAATAGTCAGCGTTTCTTTGTTTCTGAGATTGACCCCACAAAATCGGTATTTCATTCCCAGGAGAAAAAAGGCTTAAATGAGCCTAAATCTTCTACTGCGGAAGGCAGAAAAAGGATCTGGATCAAATTCCGTTCCCCTGAAGGTTACCACCGTCAGCTTCTGGTTACAGCTGATGAAAATACGACTTCAGGATTTGACCTTGGCTATGACGCTCCCCTTATAGAAAACAACAGGGAAGATATGTATTGGTTGTTCAATGAATTAGAGGCCATCATTCAGGGGGTGCCCGATTTTGGAGAAAGCAGGGTATTACCATTTGGCATCAAGACTTCAAAAGGAGGCCAAATCACCATTGCAATTGATGAGCTTGAGAACATAAGTGAAAATGCTCCAATTTTTGTAAAAGACAATGATACCGACACTTATCATAATTTACAGGAATCAGATTTTACTGCTGAAGTCGCAGCGGGAAACATCCATGACCGATACGCCATAGTCTTTAAAGACAATCAACCTTCCGAAGAAGATCCGGGAGACCCTGATGAAGGAGGTGATGACGACGGCAATAATGGAGGTGACGACAGCATCATCATTGAGAAACCTCAACAACCTCAACCTTCCTCAACGGGATTAGAGGTCCTTTATTTGGGAGAATCAAAGCAGCTCGTCATTAAAAATTACGATTTATTACCTGTCAAAAATGTCATTTTATACAACACTGTGGGGCAGGCGATCTATTCGTACAGCAAAAGTGAAATTGAACAGGGAAGCATTATAAAATTACCGGTAGAGGTTCCGGTTAAAGGAATGTACGTTGTGCGGGTGTACCTGGAAGATTCCAGTGTGGCTCTTAAGTTCCTTGTAGATTAACGCTGCGGTAATGAAAAAAGAGGTCTCAAAAATGGCATTTTTGACTAGCCTCCAATAAGTGTACAACTTTTGGGGGCTGGATTATTTTTTGAGCATACTTATTTTTTATACTTCAGTGGTAGATGTACCACCTTTTTTGTCTCAAAAAAATCTTCTTCGAAGAAATCTGGCAGCTCATAGATCACGGCTTTGGGATAATCGGCCAGTTCTTCAGAAAGGTCTCCGCCTTTTAGGTAAAGAATTCCATTTTTAAGTTCGTGTTTGCTCTGTTTCGCAATTTTACCGGTGGTCCAGTGTACAAAAGTGGGCATGGCAGCAACCGCCCTGCTTACAATAAAGTCATAATTTCCCGGCACCTCTTCTACCCTCGCATTGGTAGTATGCACATTCTTGAGGCCAAGGCCTTCAACCACTTCATTGACTACTTTGATTTTTTTACCAATACTATCTACAAGATGAAAATTGGTTTCGGGATGCAGAATGGCAAGGGGAATACCAGGGAAACCGCCTCCTGTGCCCACATCAAGGATTGATGCGCCGGGAAGAAATTCCTGAACTTTGGCAATCCCCAGAGAATGGAGCACGTGACGAAGGTAAAGTTCATCAATATCCTTTCGGGAGACTACGTTTATCTTAAGATTCCAATCCTGGTAAAGTTCCTGCAGTTTAGAAAACTTGTTCTTCTGATCTTTTGATAAATTGGGAAAATATTTTTCGAGAAGCTCCAAACTTTTTTATTTTTCAGCAAAAGTAATTAATTTAAAGCATTAATTGTGAAGTGCTATACTCGTAGAGAATTATAATCTTTTACCTTTGTCATTTACATACAAAATTTTTAATGAATACACCTACAGTACGTTTTTCCCGGACAGATTCAGCAAAGTTCTTCCGAACCCTTAATAGCAGGGTGAATGCCTATTTCAAAGAAAACAACCTTTCAAAAAGTGGAAACTGGAAGCTTCATCTCAAAGCCGTGGTCATGTTTTCCCTTTTCTTAACTCCATACTTTCTCATTCTTACCCTTGACATTTCTCAATGGTGGATGTTATTACTTACTATAGTGATGGGAGTAGGTATGGCCGGTGTGGGCATGAACATTATGCACGATGGTAATCACGGCTCCTACTCTTCCAAAAAATGGGTAAATAATCTTATGGGTGGTACTATCTATGTTTTGGCAGGGAACGTTTACAACTGGCAGGTACAGCACAATGTTCTGCATCACACTTATACAAATATTCACGGCCACGATGAAGATCTGGATGCCGGCAGGATCATACGCTTTAGCAAACACGCCAAATGGCACAGCTTTCATAGGTTTCAGCAGTATTACTCCATATTTTTATATGGGTTACTTACCTTTAACTGGGCACTCACCACAGATTTTAAGCAAACCAAAAGGTATCTTGCCCGTAAACTTTCTTACGGAAAAATGCCAAATCCGGTAAAGCAATGGAGCATCATAGCCATCACTAAACTTATATACGTGGCAATCTGGATTGTCATCCCAATGCTTATCCTGTCTATCGCCTGGTGGAAGATACTTATTGGGTTTTTCATAATGCATTACACTGCAGGCCTTATTTTAAGTGTGGTATTTCAACTGGCTCACGTTGTAGAAAAAACCGACATGCCTTTACCCGATGATACCGGTTCTATGAAAAACACATGGGCTATTCATCAATTATTTACCACGGTAAATTTCTCTACCAAAAATAAGTTAGTCAACTGGTTTACCGGCGGATTGAATCACCAGGTAGAGCATCACATTTTTCCGAATATTAGTCATATTCATTACAACAAACTATCAAAAATAGTGAAGGAAACAGCTAAAGAATGCCAGCTGCCTTACAATGAATACAAGACCACCCGGGCAGCCATTACCGCACATTTTCGCCATTTGCGCGAAATGGGAATGAAGCCCACAGTATCATCTTAACTATTATTCTACCATAACTATCAACCCTTTTTAACATGTACCAACTATCTGATCGCATTAACAACATGTCTACCTCTCAAACCCTGGCAATGGCTGCCAAGACCAGAGAACTTAAGGCAGAAGGAAAAGACGTTATAGGCCTTAGCCTGGGAGAACCCGATTTTAATACTCCCGACTTTATTAAAGATGCTGCCATACAGGCCATCAATGAAAATTACAACGCCTACACGCCGGTAGACGGTTACGTGGAGCTAAAAGATGCTATTATCAACAAGTTCAAGAGAGATAATGGCCTCACTTATGATCGTTCCCAAATTGTTGTTTCAACAGGAGCAAAGCAATCCCTGGCCAACGTTGCGATGGTAATGCTCAACCCGGGAGACGAGGTGATCCTTCCCTGCCCTTACTGGGTGAGCTATGCCGAAATTGTGAAGCTGGCCGAAGGCGTTCCAGTAGAGGTACCTACTTCAGTTGAATCAGATTTTAAGATGACACCTCAGCAACTTGAAGCTGCCATTACGCCCAAAACTAAAATGTTGTGGTACAGCTCCCCTTCAAATCCAAGTGGGATGGTTTACAGCAAAGAAGAACTTCGTGCTTTGGCCGATGTGCTGGTAAAACATCCGCAAATCATTGTGGTGAGCGATGAAATTTATGAGCACATTAATTTTGTGGGAGGGCACGCCTCTATGGCAGAGTTTGAAGATATGTATGACCGTGTGGTGACTGTAAACGGAGTTTCAAAAGCTTTTGCCATGACCGGATGGAGAATTGGCTACATAGGAGCCCCAGCCGAGATTGCGAGAGCCTGTAACAAAATGCAGGGACAAATCACCAGTGGCGCCAACTGTATCGCACAACGTGCAGTGATTACTGCTTTAGAAGCTCCTGTAAGCAAGATCCAGTACATGATCGACAGGTTTAAGAGCCGCAGAAAGTTGATCATTGATTTAATGTCGGGCATTGAAGGTTTTGCCATTACAGAGCCAGAGGGTGCTTTTTATGTTTTCCCAGATATTTCCTATTTCTTCGGAAAGACCATCAATGGCTACGAAATTAAAGATGCAACCGATTTTTCTATGTTCATTTTAGAAAGAGCTTTGGTTGCTACAGTAACCGGAGATGCTTTTGGAAGCCCAAACTGCATCAGGTTCTCTTATGCCGCAAGTGAAGCCGAAATAGAAGAAGCCATGAATCGCATCAAAAATGCTATTTCTGAAAAATAATTTCTTCTGAAATCTATAAAAAATCCCTGCTGAAAAAGTAGGGATTTTTTGTTTATGCCTGAAGCATTTTGAACACAAGACCTCCCAAAAATGTCATTTTTGAAGAACATTTTCAGTCATAGAATTTCGAATTGAATTCTTCTCGTCACGGATTGCAAATCCGCTACATCTAAATACTGATACTTCTATTTCCCGCAGATTCTACAGATTTCCGCAGATAGAAAAGAAGAAATTTGAATAATGAAAATCACTAACTTTTCAATACTTAACCGCTCCTCGTTGTGGAAGAACTCCCGGAAAAACACTTCCAAAAAATGCCATTTTTGAAGAACATTTTCAGTCATAGAAAGTCGAATTGAATCTTCTCTTCTAGTCACGGATTATAAATCCGAGACATCAATACAAATAGTTTGCTGCCCGAAGATACACGAGAAGCGTATAAGTCTTAAAAAGAAGTTTTGAAGGAACATTTCAAAATAAAGTTCTAATTATTTTAGAACTTTTGTTATTTTTGTCATATTAATGAGACTAATCAACAAGAAAAAATTAGAGAAGTTCAAAAGAAAGAATAGAGGTAATCAAATTCTTTCGAAAGGAATTATTGATTTAATAGATTCTATTGAATCTAATAATTGGAATAATGAGCTGGAACTAACAGAAGCAAGAATTGACGCTGATTGTGTTCACAATGACGGGTTCTATTTTTTTGATATTACTCGTGCTGATAGAACAATGATATTAGTTGAATTTGATGAGAATGAAGCAACTGTAGTCTGGGTAGGAAATCACGACGATTACATTTCAACCTTCAAGAACAATAAAAACACTATTAAAACCTGGTTAAAATCAAACGATTGGATTGAATAATATGGAAACACAATTTGACATAAAAGAACTCCTTCAAAATGGAGCAATTAGAAATGAATTAGAGCTTGAAAGAGCCTTAATAGCTGATAGGAAACTACGAATTTTATCTAAAAAAGATTCTAATTTTAAGGAACTGAGATCCAAATTAAGAGATCTAATTGAAGAATATGAATCAAAGAACTGGTCTGCAAATTCAAAAATTTCTGACAAGAAAATTTTTGAAAGTGATGTCGCTGAATTAGTTGCTGAGAAAGAAAAATTATTCATTCAAAAAAGAAAAAATCTAATTCGAACAAAACTAAAAAATATAGGAATTACTCAACAAGATTTTGGTGTTTTACTAGGACATAACAATAAATCATATATTTCTGAATTAGTAAATGGTGTTAGTCCATTTTCCTTGAGAGATTTGATTGTAATTAATAGATTATTGAAAATTGATTTAACTGATCTTGTTCCAACCTTTCTTCCTCAAGATGAAAGAGCAAAAATAAAATCTTCAATTAAGAAAATAGATAATCCTAATTTGAAATTAAGTAAAGAGGATTTGGAGTTAGTCTGAATACTATAGGTAATAATAAATAAAACTAATTGTGGAAGACCGTTCAAAAAATGAAATTTGAAATGGATCATTCTCGTCACAGATTACAAATCCGCTACATCAATACAAATAGTTGGCTGTCCGATGGTTTCCGAAGATATAAGAGAAGAGATTTGAATATTTAAAAAACACTAACTTCTTAATAATAGAATCCAAAACTGAATCGCTCTGCATTAATAAAAACTTCCGGAAAAATACTTCCCAAAAATGCCATTTTTGAAGAACATTTTCAGTCATAGAAA
>Ga0098067_1000740_pt1 | contig 11667 bp, 9 predicted proteins | sample 26_taG_FD_92578 | JGI IMG/M metagenome (GOLD analysis project Ga0098067, IMG submission 92578) | Marine viral communities from Cariaco Basin, Caribbean Sea - 26_WHOI_OMZ | ecosystem: Environmental > Aquatic > Marine > Oceanic | place: Caribbean Sea: Cariaco Basin | collected 2014-11-09
ATTAATTTAAGTTTTATATAAGGATCATTGTACTTTTGGAGCTCGAGCTCGTTAAGCTGGAGAAAAGACATTTTTTTGTTCACGACCTTAATAAGCCCAAAGCCCATTATGGTCGTGCCGGGGTCAATGCCTAAAATGATTTTTTCAGTATTCAAAAGCTTCGTAATATTGTAGGTTCAAACCAGCCGGTGATGTAATGCCGGAAATTTCCGGTTCTTAAATAAATTCATGCGAATAACCTCGCACAAAGCTAATCAATTCTTCTCACTAGTTCTCAAAGTACTGGTGGTATTGGCCGCAGTATCATTTATTTGGTATAAAGTGACCCACGATGAAGCAATGGACTTTGATCGCTTCGTCGATATTCTTAATGATTACAGGATCTTTTCCTTTTCCAACATCGTGATCCTCATTATTCTCACTGTCTTAAACTGGTATTTTGAGATATTAAAATGGCAGACCTTAAGCAGTCATGTGCGTGAGAATTCCTTTAAAGCCGCCATGCGCGAGAGCCTTGCATCTTTCACGGCAGCCATATTTACTCCCAGCCGCATTGGGGAATATGGCGCCAAGTGCCTTTACTATACCCGGGCTGCCTGGAGAAAGATCATCTTTTTGAACTTTTTGGGGAATACCGCCCAACTATTTGCCACCTATTTCTTTGGGATTGCAGGTCTGCTGTTTCTCATAACTTCGCTTGACCTTGCCCTGCCCATATTCAATATTGTTCTGGTCTCGGGTCTTTTATTTGCGCCGTTTATCATCTATGTGGTGATGAAAAAATTCAGGATACGCATTAAGGGCTATTCGATTCAACGCCTGGAAGAATCTTTTCACAATGTTTCAGAAAAAATAAGGTGGAAAACCCTCATTTTTGCCAGTATAAGATTTTTGATATTTACACATCAATTCTATTTTTTGCTACTGGAATTTAAAGTAGACGTGTCTTACCCTTTACTTATATCAGCCGTATTTAGCACGTATATCCTGGCTTCCATTATTCCTACCATGATCATTTTTGACGCCTTCATAAAAGGTGGATTTGCGGTATGGATCTTCGGAATGTTACAGGTGCCCCAAATCATTGTACTCACTATCGTGCTTACGGTTTGGATCCTTAATTTTGGGCTTCCCGGTCTTGCCGGAAGTTACTACGTGCTCAGGTATAAAAAAGCCAAACACGCCGTAGCATGATCATCGCGGCCGTGATCATCACGCTGCTTTATGTGCTGGCAATGCTCTTCCTGCTCTACGGATTTTCGCATGTAAAAAAATTCTACGGAAGTAATTCGGATCCAAAAATCAGTTTTTCCATAGTCGTTCCTTACCGAAATGAAGCTGAAAACCTTCCGCTTTTGTTTAAATCTCTACTGAAGCTGAAGTATCCGGCAGCATTGTTTGAGATCATTGCCGTGAACGATGCTTCAGAAGATACTTCGGAAGCGCTTTGGGAAGATTTTCAGAAGCAAAATCCTCAACTCCGCCTGCAGCTTTTACAGAACAACCGAAAATCGGGCAGCCCCAAAAAAGATGCTCTTGCCCTGGCAATTGCAGGTGCGAAGAACGATTATATCTTAACCACCGATGCCGATTGTGAGTTGCCGCCCCACCTGCTGGCCCTTTACAACGCCCATATTCTTGAGAGTGGTGCAGCAGCTATTGCTGCCCCGGTCGCGATAAAAACTGAAGGCTCAAAAATGACATTTTTGAAAGGTTTTCAGGAAGTAGATTTCTTCAGCTTACAGGCAGCTACCATAGGAGGTTTTGGTGTTGATATTCCATTTATGTGCAACGGTGCAAATTTTTGTTATTCAAAAATGGCATTTTTGAGGGTCGGCGGATTTGAAGGGAATAGTGAGATGGCGAGTGGAGACGATATCTTTCTGCTGGAAAAATTTCAGAAAGAAGGACTAAAAACGGCATTTTTGAAGACTCCAGGGGCAGTGGTACTCACTGTACCTGCCTCCTCCTGGAAGCTGTTGTTCTATCAACGCGTTAGATGGGCTGCAAAGACTTCAGCTTACCAGAAATTTTTTCCAAAAAGCCTGGGTTTACTCGTGTTTCTAATGAATTTACTGATCGTGACCCTTAGTTTGCTCGTGTTAGTGGGAATTGAACCTCCAACTTTATTGCTGATGATCTTCCTGGTTAAATTCAATGTTGATTTTTACCTTATTTATAGCAGCGCCAAACTTTTTGGACGGGAAAGGGGCATGAAAATATACTTTTTGAGCAGTATACTTTATTCTTTCTTTAGCAGTGGCGTTGCCTTATTTTCCTTTTTTTCGGGTTATGATTGGAAGGGGCGGCATTTTAAAAAATAAAGCTCCCCTTGATTTTTTATTATCTTTATTTCAAGTGAAACCACGAAAATGCAGAAAGTAAGATTTATTTTAACCGTCCTGTTCTTTTGCCTCACCCTGCCACTGGCTGCACAAAATGTCTATATCATAAACAATGATACATTGCAACTCAAAAGGGAGGTGAAGGGGCCATTAAGCCTCTTTTGGACCGAAGACGATCTCGAGTATCGCTATTTTGTTCAAAAAGAAAAGCGCATGGTTGAGCTTTTAAATCCCGATGGAAATGGAAAGTTCAGGGAACAACTTTCAGAATTAACCACAGATGCAAAAATTAATATTCGCGATGTAAAATTTGTACTGTACAGCCTAAGGCATTTCACCAATACTTACAATTCAATTGTACAGGAAGATTATGTAAAGAATGAATCGACCAAAAATATTCTACAACGGATAAGCATTTTCACAGGCTTGTCTAACAATATTTATACTGATAATCCCGAAAATATCCTGGCGCCGGTGCTGGGGCTTGAATATGAATTCTACGACCCAAACCTGGCACCTCGCCATTCGGCTTTTTTGCAACTGCGGCATAATTTTGAGCAGGACGAGTACCAGTACAGCGCTACCCATCTTTCAGTAAACTACAGGTTTAAGGCCTTATATTTTAAAAATTTTGATTTACATGTAGATGCAAGACTTGCTACGCTTTATTATTCTTCTGAAACAACTTCGGTGAAAAATGATGCGGGCAAGGTCGTTTCCGTCCAGGATGAAAGCGGATTCACATTCACGGCGCCTTTAAGCTTCGGGGTGGGCAGTGATATCAAGATCACACCCACCAGCTTCATTACAGTAGGTTATAACGATATTTTTTCTATAGTCCTGGACAGTAATGGTGAATTTCCGGTCGACTTTACGATAGGATATAAGTATAGTTTGTAGTTCAGAGTTATTTAGTTCGGAGTTCAGAGTTATGAGTTGAGAGTCACTGGCGTCCGGTAAACCAAATTAAATCTTACCTTAATGACATAGAAAAAGGGAGTCCTTGTTTTCAACCCCAGACTCCCTTTAGAAATTCCCCTTAATGCGGAGATATGGACAAAATTACAAGAAATTCTGGAATGCCGGTTCTCGGACAGCTGTTATCTTTTATTCCCCGAACGAGTTTTAATCGCCTAGTTGGACAGCTAGGTACAGACCGTTACGTCAAGCGTTTTAAATCCTGGGATCATCTTGTCTGTATGTTATTTACGGTTATTGAAGATGTTGGTGGCATACGTGAGTTATGCTCAGGTTTGGCTGCACACAATCAGAGCTTAAAACATTTAGGAATGAACTGTTTTCCACGCAGAAGCACCTTGAGTGATGCTAATATGCGCCGCAGCTCAAAGTTGTTTGAAAAGATCTTTTTAAGTATCTATAAACAACATTATCGCTTTTTCTCGGACAGCAGCATACCTAAAAATGAGAAATGGCTCTCCAGGCTATTTTTAGTAGACTCTACCACTGTTACTTTATTCAAAAATATAATGAAGGCCTGCGGGAATGCAATGGCTAACGGAAGGCGTAAAGGAGGAGTGAAAATACATACCGGAATGTGGTTAAAAGAGCAGGGTCCTTCATTGATAACTATCACAAAAGCAGCGGAGAATGACAAAAAATTTATGCACCGTTTTAAAGATCTTCCTGCCCAAACCATTTTGGTTTTTGATAAAGCTTACATAAACTTTAAATTATTTGTTCATTGGAGTAAAACTGAAGTAAGTTTTGTAAGCCGCCTGCACAAGAGATGTAAAGTCACTCGCGGAAATTATAACCTCTTGACAGAGGAGGATCAGGAATATGGTATACTGGAAGACTGCGAGGCAGAATTAGGACATAGCCAACAAAAGCAGAAGGTAAAATGCCGGATTATAAAATTTCACGACAAAAAATTTCAACGGGAAATCGAATTCATCACAAATGATATGCAGCTGGCAGCCTGTACCATTGCCGAGATATACAAACAACGGTGGCAAATAGAACTCTTATTTAAAAGGCTCAAACAAAACCTGAAGATTACAAACTTTATTGGTGATAATGAAAATGCTGTACGTATTCAAATCTGGTGTGCACTTATAACAGATTTACTTGTACAAATAGCCCGCAAGGGATCGAGGAAATGTAAATTAGCTTACTCAGTCATTTGCGGACTATTCAGGCTTCATTTAATGAATTATGTCAGAGTTACAGACCTACTTTTAAAGTCAACAGATCCCAATATTTATCCAAAAAATATACAGCTAGAACCCACTCTTTTTGACATAGGACCCCCATAAATCAAAAACCAAAATATAACCTATATAAAATAAGACTTCCCCACGCTAAAAGAAGAAAATAATCTTTTTACCGGACGCCAGTGAGTTGAGAGTCAGGATCAGTCCCACTTCCATCTAACTTCTATCTTCGTACTTCTAAAATCTTACTTCCTAATTATTCTGCTTTGATCACTATCGGCATCCGGAAGGTGGTTTTTACCGGGATACCGCGTTTGGTGGCGGGATAGATCTTTGGTAAAGAATCTACACTTTGGGAAAGCCAGGATTTGATTTCGGGAAGTTGGCCGATTACCAGGGAATCTATTTCCATAGAATCTATTGCCGGTTTGCCTTTTTCAGAAATCTTGAGATACAGATACAGTGTATCGTCTAAAGCTTCGGTCACTACAGGTTGTTTTGCTTCAAGGCGGGAGTAAAAGTATTGAGCAACTTTATTCCCAAAACACGATTTTGCGGCTTCGACTTCAGTAATACTGCGACATTCAGAAAAAGCAGGGTATTGATCTACCTCATGCCAATTAAAATCACGGGTCTCTTCTACCAGAATTTCTTCCGAAGATATTTTGCGCGTCTTAAACTCCTCACAGGAGACAAATATTAAACACAGAAATATTAAGAATAAAGTTTTCTTCATTCGGCACTAAAGCTTAGTCCAAAAGTAGTGAAATTAAGGAGCTTGCCGAAAAAATTCTATATGCTGCCTGATTTTGTGATTTTCAAAACAACTTTAAAATTACATGCTCCCCATCAATACAAAGAACAGTACCAGGGCAATACCTACGGCGATAAGCATGGGTTTCATCCAACTTTTCTTTTGGTATTCAAAGTCACGGCCAATGAATTTGTTCCAGAAGAATTCGTTGAGAATAGCGGCGCCAATAACGTTGGCTATTGCCGTCATGGAAGGGGAGAGGCTAAAAGCCTGCATGACTATTGCGGTGGCAAAAAGATAAACAACGGCAAAGACGAGTACCCACCCGGCTTCTTTCTTTTTTCCCAGCGTTCTTAGGTTTGACATAAGAATTACGGCTGCAAAAATGGTTGAAAAAAGTAAGGCAAAGACCAAAATAAGGCTTTTGGAATATAGCTGGGGTAAGTGAGATTTGGAGTTCCCTTCTTCTGCTGTCATTTTTAGGCTTTTTAGCGGCTGCAAAATTAGAGATTTCTAAATAAATGAGCCGTGAATCCCGAAACAATTACCTGCGGCTGACTCATGTCATGTTTTACTCCTTGCAACTTTACTTATTTTGTCAAAAATTCTCTTTTAATTCTCTTTCTCATGGGAAAAGTAAAAAACCGCTGGCTTATTGCCGCATCTGCAGTTGGTATGCATCTTTCAATTGGTTCGGTATATGCGTGGAGCGTATACACCACCCCCCTTACCGAACAACTGGGTTGGGATTTAAAAGAGACGCAATTCACATTTAGTCTGGCAATATTCTTTTTGGGTATTTCAGCAGCTTTTCTTGGCCACTTCCTTGAAAAGAATGGTCCCGGAAGGTCTGGTATTCTCACAGCAGTTCTTTTTGGAGCTGGTATTGCCGGGTCGGGCCTCGCTATAGAGCTGGAATCTATTTATATGTTATACCTGTTTTACGGGCTGTTGGGAGGAATTGGACTTGGGCTGGGGTATATAACCCCTGTTTCGGCACTCATTAAATGGTTTCCCGATAAACCCGGGCTGGCAACGGGCATGGCAGTGATGGGCTTTGGCTTTGCAGCACTTATAAGCAGCCCCTTAATTGTGTATCTTATTGGAGCTATAGGCATTGCAAACACTTTTTATCTTATGGGGAGTATTTATTTTGTGGTGATCCTTCTGTCTTCCCTGTACCTTTCTTTACCCCCAGAGGGCTGGTCTCCCGGCGAGACTGCAAAAGAGGTAAAAAAGGTGGTGGTGACTTCTTCGGTAGAGCTTACGGCAGGAGAAGCAGTAAAGACCAGGCGGTTCTGGTTGCTATGGCTCATGTTCTTTATTAATATTTCGTGCGGAATTGCCATTATCTCGGCAGCATCGCCCATGGCGCAGGAGTTTGCCGGATTAACCGCAGTTGCTGCAGCCACTATGGTGGGAGTGATGGGATTGTTCAACGGCTTGGGCCGTATTGGCTGGGCTTCCTTCTCTGATGCTATTGGAAGGCCTAATGTGTTTAGCGCATTTTTTATTGTGCAGATCATCGCTTTTCTGGTGCTGCCACAGGTTACTAGTGCATGGGTGTTTCAGCTGCTTGTATTTGTGATCATCTCCTGCTATGGTGGAGGTTTTGCTACTGTGCCGGCCTTTATAAAAGACCTTTTTGGCACCCGCCAATTGGGAATTATTCTTGGCTATATGCTCACTGCCTGGGCTGCAGCAGGAATGGCAGGGCCTTTACTGGCTGCATGGGCGCGTTCTATCTCTACCAGCTATAATTCTACCCTGTATATCTTTTCGGGTTTGCTGGTTATTGCCCTTCTGCTTTCAATAATCATTCGCCGGGATGTGAAAAAACTGGCGGTGACGGGTGAAGACGAAACAATAGCTCCTCCAATTTCAAATGCAGCTCCTTCTACTTCTAAGGGATAGTTATATTTCATTTTTAACTCCCTGGAATTGCCTTGTGAGTAAAGGTTTGAAATTTTGGAACGTGTTTTTCTGAAGTGTTCCAAGGGCATGCCCCCAAAGTGATTTACTATTGGAGCTATACAGGAATCAATAATTTTATCTCTCCCGTTTAGTTTTCTCTATGGCTGCCAATTAATCGGGTTTTATGTCCGTGTTTAGTTGGCAGTGTGTTTCCACCACGGCTATTCTACAGCTCATGGCACTATGTTGCTATGGGCTCCAGCACTTTTTTCTGAAGAAATTTAGGGTTCGTGTAACACGATTTTATCAAAGTGCAAAAAAATTTCTTGCACGGTAACGTTGTAGTAAAATCTATTTATCAACTAAAACGATTGAAGCTATTTTCTCTACCGGCGCCAGGTCGAATTATGATTATTATCATAAAAAAAGGAGGCTTTCTGATGGAAATTTGCATTGTAATTAAGTTTGAAGAGTAGAAAATTTAAAAATCGACCTCTTCAGCAAAAAGAAGAAAAGATGCTAAAGTTATCTCAGGAAGTACTAGAGTTCCGCGAAGGAACCTGGAACAGGAAAATTGATGTAAGGGATTTCGTGACCCTTAATGTTAGCCCTTATTATGGTGATGATTCATTCCTCGCCGGTGCTACAGAGAGAACCAAAGAGCTGTGGCAAACATGCCTCGCTGCCATGAAAGAGGAGCGGGAACGAAATGGCTGCAGGGCCATAGATACCGAGACTATTTCGGGTATTACCAGTCATGGCCCTGGTTACATCAATAAAGATCTTGAGGTTATAGTAGGTTTACAAACCAATGAGCTTTTAAAAAGAGCCATGAAGCCTTTTGGTGGATTTCGTGTAGTAGAAGGTGCTGTGGCCGAAAAAGGTCAGCAGGTAACACAGCGTGTTAAAGAGATCTTTGATTATACCAAAGATCATAACAACGCTGTGTTTGCTGCATATGACGATGAGATTAGAAGTTATAGATCAAATGGTATCCTTACCGGATTGCCCGATAACTACGCCCGTGGCCGAATCATTGGTGATTATCGCCGCCTTGCCCTTTATGGTATAGATCGCCTAATTGAACTAAAAGAAGAGGACAAGCGACTTGTAGACGGTGAAATGACCGAACACAAGATACGTCTTCGTGAAGAGATCACAGATCAAATCATTGCTCTTAAGGATATTAAAAAGATGGGAGCCATGTACGGTCTCGATCTTGCAAGACCTGCCCAAAATGCACGTGAAGCTGTACAGTGGGTGTATATGGCCTACCTTGCTGCTGTGAAAGAGCAGGATGGAGCCGCCATGTCTCTGGGTAACGTTTCTTCCTTCCTCGATATATATATTGAAAGGGACCTTAATGAAGGTTTAATTACTGAAGAAGAAGCTCAGGAATTTATTGACCAATTTGTGATGAAACTGCGTATGGTAAGACACTTGCGCCCTGAAGCATACGACGAAATTTTTGGAGGAGATCCTACCTGGGTAACTGAAGCTATTGGCGGGCAGTTCCAGGATGGAAGAACAAAAGTTACCAAAACTTCCTTCCGTTTCTTACAAACTCTTTATAATCTTGGAGCTTCTCCTGAACCCAACCTCACTGTACTTTGGTCACAGGATCTCCCTGAAGGATTTAAAAAATTCTGTGCCCAGGTCTCTATAGATACTTCTTCAATTCAGTATGAAAATGACGATTTGATGAGACTGGTTAGAGGTTCTGATGATTACGGGATTGCCTGTTGTGTCTCTTACCAGGAATTAGGAAAAAGGATACAGTTCTTTGGAGCTCGTGTAAACCTGCCAAAGACCCTGTTAATGGCGCTTAACAATGGTAGGGAAGAGAATTCAGGTCAGCCGTTGTTAGAGGGAATACCTTCGCTTGAAAGTGATTACCTCGATTATGAAGAAGTAATGTCTAATTTCAAAAAGTCGATGGTTGAAGTGGCCCGAGTATATTCCAAGACCATGAACATCATCCACTACATGCACGACAAATATTACTACGAGAAAGCACAGCTGGCATTTGTAGACTCAGACCCTGGCATTGATATGGCTTATGGAATTGCAGGTATCTCTATTATTGCCGATTCACTTTCGGCCATTAAATACGGAAAAGTAAAAGCTATAAGAAACGAGGAAGGCCTTACTGTAGACTTCAAAGTAGAAGGAGAGTATCCAAAATTCGGGAATGATGATGAAAGAGTAGACAGTATTGCACGTGAGATCACCAAGTTCTTCTCTCAGGAACTGGCTAAACATAAATGTTATAAGAACGCTTTCTCTACCCTTTCTCTGCTCACCATCACCTCTAACGTGATGTATGGTAAGAAAACCGGAGCCACACCCGATGGTAGAAAAGCAGGTGAAGCCTTTGCTCCAGGTGCAAACCCTATGCACGGGCGCGATGAACACGGCGCAATAGCCTCTTTGAACTCGGTAGCCAAGTTAGATTACCGGGATGCGCAAGACGGAATCTCCAATACTTTCTCTATTGTTCCTAAATCTTTGGGAAGTGACAGGGAAGGACAAATGGAAAACCTGGTCGGATTGCTGGATGCCTACTTTGGCCTCAACGCTCACCACCTCAATGTGAATGTGCTTAACCGCGAAACCCTCATGGATGCTTACGAGCACCCCGAGAATTATCCACAGTTGACCATTAGGGTCTCCGGGTATGCGGTAAACTTTATAAGGCTCTCAAAAGCCCACCAACTGGAAGTGATCGCAAGGACCTTCCACGAAAGAATGTAGTTTAGGATTGAGTTTTTAATTGAGCATCAGGAGATTTCAGAGACCCCCAATCGAAATCTCCTGATCTTTTTTATTAATTTCCTCAAAAAATAAATGCTATGATAAAGGATGGATCTTTGGTTAAACAGGAGGTTGCACAGTTAAACGCACCAGATTCTGAACAGCTTAGGGTGCACTCCATAGAGTCTTTTGGGACCCACGATGGCCCCGGGATCAGGATGGTAGTATTTGTGCAGGGTTGCCAGTTTCGCTGTCTTTATTGCGCCAATCCCGATACCATGGATGTAAAAGGAGGGCACTTTTTAGATCTTGATGAGCTTGTAGCGCGTGCGGTAAAACAGAAGCCTTACTTTCGCGATAAAGGGGGCGTTACCGTTTCGGGAGGGGAACCTTTGTTGCAGCGGGCCATTCTTAAAAAGTTATTTGACCGCCTGCACGATGAGAATATCAATACGGTGCTTGATTCCAATGGGCGCGTAATAGACCAGCAGGCCAAAGACCTGCTCGATGTGACCGATTTGCTGATGCTTGATGTGAAGCATTTTAACAACGAATGGCATAAAAAACTTACCGGCCTCTCTAATGTGAGTACTTTTAAAATAGCCGAATACCGCGAAAGTACCGGTAAACCCATGTGGCTAAGATATGTGCTGGTTCCCGGCTGGAGTGACCAGGAAGAACACCTGCATGAGCTGGGCAGGCATTTTAAAGACTATAAGAGCATAGAGCGGGTAGAAATCCTGCCTTATCACCAGCTTGGGGTGCACAAATGGGAAGCTCTGGGCATGGAATATAAGCTGAAGGATGTAAGCCCTCCAAACGCTGAGACTCTTGAAAATGCTGCCTCTATTTTCAGAAAATACTTCCGGGAAGTACGGGTAAACTGATCCTGAAAAATTCCGAAGAAATTTCATCTGCCTTCAGCTAAAAATTAGTTCCTGAAAAGGCTACTTTTGGATGGCCTTTTTCAATAGTTCAAAAATCAAAATAAGATAACCATGTCTGCACTACTGGACTTTCTAAGTACCGATTATGTTGCTCTTTTTATAATTATAGGTATAGGGATCATCCTGGGAAAAGTTTCCTATAAAGGTTTATCGCTGGATTCTTCGGCAGTGATCTTTGTCGCAATGTTTTACGGCTACGCAATGTTCTCGCAGGGTGTGGAGTTTGCCTTGCCGGGTATTATTCAGCAAATAGGATTGTTGCTGTTTATCTTTACCATTGGGATGCAGGCTGGTCCCACCTTTTTTGAGGTATATAAATCTCAGGGAAGAAAACTCATCAGCATGGCTTTTTTGACTGTTTTTGTGGGTGCTGTTACAACTCTTGTTTTGGCACAGGTATTAGATATTGATTACAGGATCGCTGTAGGATTATTTTCTGGGGCGCTAACCAGTACTCCGGGTCTGGCAGCGGCTATAGAAGCTACAGGCTCTTCTTTGGCATCTATTGGATACGGAATTGCTTACCCCTTTGGAGTAGTGGGGGTCATTCTTTTTGTTAGGCTGGTGCCCAAGATTTTCGCAACCAATATGGCCAGGGAAGAACAGAAGTATATTGAAGAAACGCAAACCAAAATTCCCGAAGTAGGCCATAAGAATTTTATGGTAACCAACGAGAATGCCGATGGGAAGACTATTGGAGAGCTTGATATTAGAATGATGACCAAGGCGAATATTTCCCGGGTCATGAGAGCGAATGAAACTTCCATTCCACCCGCCGC
>Ga0098067_1000743_pt1 | contig 11632 bp, 7 predicted proteins | sample 26_taG_FD_92578 | JGI IMG/M metagenome (GOLD analysis project Ga0098067, IMG submission 92578) | Marine viral communities from Cariaco Basin, Caribbean Sea - 26_WHOI_OMZ | ecosystem: Environmental > Aquatic > Marine > Oceanic | place: Caribbean Sea: Cariaco Basin | collected 2014-11-09
ATCTCCCCTTTAACCGGAAGAAAATTAGTAGTAAAGTATTCACAGCTGGCAATATTGGTAGAATGATTTTCTTCTCTTTTATAAGTCCTTTTAAAATCATCTTTTTTCTCAAAGTCTACCGCATCAAGAGCAAGATCGGTGTGCAGTTCGCGAGAATTCCCTTCAGCATCTACCCTGTCCCAGTCATAGATCCTATAAGTAATATCTGATGTCTGCTGAATCTCTGCCAGAAGGACTCCGGCGCCTATGGCATGAACTTTCCCGGTATTGATAAAAAATGAGTCGCCTTTTTGCACTTTTTCAAAGTTCAGCAATTCGGTGATCTTACCGGTTTCGAGATGTTCCAGATATTCTTCTTTAGAAATGCTCTTTTTGAAGCCCACGTTGATCTCTGCGCCTTCATCGGCTTGCATAATGTACCACATTTCGGTCTTTCCGAAGGAATTGTGGCGCTTTTTAGCGATATCGTCATGGGGATGCAGTTGCACTGAAAGTTCGGTTTTAGCATCAATGAACTTGATTAAAAGCGGAAATTCTGCTCCAAACTTTTTAAAGTTCTTCTGGCCTAAAAGACCTTCTTTATACTCCTCTAAAAGGGCATTTAACGTTTGCCCTTTTAGAGCACCGTTTTGCACTACAGAAATATCACCTTTTACACCCGAAATTTCCCAGCTCTCACCAAGATCTTCGCGATTGGAATCTTTGTTTAATATGTTAATTAACTTATTACCACCCCAGATCTTTTCTTTAAGGATGGGTTCGAATTTTATAGGGTAATTCAGCATTTATAGTTGGTTAGAAATTGTAAAGATAAGAACTGAATAATTAAAGGTGAAATTTAATTCCAGATACTAATTTTTTCTTCCCTACCGGTGCGATAACTTTCTATGATATTAATAGCTTCTTTTGCCAGTGAAACCGGATATTTACAAGTCTTATTCTGGCATACGTAGATCAAGGTCTCCCCTTCTACAAGCTTTTTTTCCAGGAGAGGTAAATTTTCATGCTGGCCTCCCATAAAAATAGAGGTTGGCAAGTATTCCTTTTGCATACTGATATTTTTTTGCCTGGCGTCACTACCTAGAATTGCAACTTCATAGGCGCCAAAGGCCCGGGTACCTATTAATTTTGTCCAGTTAGCATAAAATGAAGGATCTTCTACAACGAGATTGTACATTTGACCCAACATGTTCTCACTCATGGTTAAGTATTCCTGATTTTCCAGAAGCGTTCCTAAAACAAAGAGATTATGGGCCATAACGGAATTTGATGAAGGCATTACGTTGTCATCAAGTTCAAGTTTTGTCGCCACCAGATTCTTATCATCATCTGAGGTATAATAGAACATACTGCTTTCTTCATCTTTAAAATGCCCAATTGTATAAAGCATTAGTTTTTCTGCCTTTTTAAGCCACTTAATATCAAAAGTCACCTGATAAAGGTTAATGTAAGCCCTGCTTAATAAAGCGTAATCATCGAGAAAAGCGTTTATTCCGCTTTCACCATCTATGTAGCTCCTGTGTAATCCTGAATCTGGCCTAAGCATTTTGTCATCTATGAATTCGGCACACTTAATGGCATTTTTGAGATACTCAGGTGTTCCAATGGCCAGATAAGCATCGAGATAAGCATCTACCATAAGGGCATTCCAGGAGGTGAGGGATTTATCGTCAACAGTAGGTTTATTTCTGCCTTGTCTCGATTTGAAAAGCTTTTTTTTCGCAGTAGCCAGTGTAGAGGTAAATTCATTATTTGATATTCCTTCTTCCCGGATGAATTCTTCAGGAGAAAACTGTCGAAAAAGAATATTGTTCCCCTTTTCCCAATTTCCGTAAGGTTCGATATTATAGAATTTGGTTACCAGCTCAAGTTCAGAAGTATTTAAGACGTTTCTCAGTTCGTCAATGGTCCAGATGTAATACTTCCCTTCTTATACTGGAAACTTTCTGAAAGTGTAAAATACACATATAAAATATGAAGTACCTTAAAAAAAATTTTTTCTTCCTTTTAATATGTCTTCTCTCCTGTGACACAAAGCAGACCATGCCTGAGGTCCTTCAAAAAACGGCTGAAGAGCAATTTTACATTCCCGATAACATTTACGCCTCATCTATACGCATTGCTTATTTTGATAGTCTTTCCAGAAGAGCTCCAAAAGGGCAAAAAGAAAGATATAACCTCAAAAAGGCCGACGCCCTTCTCTATGCAGGCAGAACCCAGGAAGCCATAGAAGTCCTGGAGGATTTATGGGCAAAAAGCAATAGAAGCGCCTTGCGGTATGAACTGGATGCACATGAAGAAGAAAAAATTGGTCCACTACTGGCTGTTGCCTATATGCGCCTGGGAGAGCAACAAAACTGCATTCATCATCACAAAGCTTCAGCATCCTGTATCGTCCCAATTGATCCCGAAGGATATCACCAGGCACCAGAAGGCTCAAGAAAGGCCATTGCCCTGTATGAGAAATTTTTAAGTCAGGATTATCATGATTATAGCAGTCGGTGGCTTTTAAACATCGCTTATATGACACTGGGAGAATACCCTGAAGGTGTTCCTGAAAAATGGTTAATTCCCGAAAGTGTGTTCGAATCTGAATACCCCTTAAAGAAATTTGAAGACATCGCTCCAATACTTGGACTAAATGTAAATGATCTTTCGGGTGGAAGTATAGTAGATGACTTTAATAATGACAACCTGCTGGATGTGCTTGTTTCCAGCTGGTTCCCCTCAGGAAAACTTAATTTTTTCATCAATGATGGAAAAGGAGATATTATTGAGAAAACTTCAGCTGCAGGTTTAGAGGAAGTCCAGGGCGGATTGAACATGTTGCAAACCGACTATAACAACGATGGTTTTATTGACGTATTAATTTTACGTGGTGCCTGGATGGAAAAATTGGGCAAACACCCTAATTCCCTGCTTAGGAACAACGGGGATAGTACATTTACAGATGTAACCATAGAGGCAGGCCTGCTTTCTTTTCATCTTACCCAAACCACCACCTGGGCCGATTTTGACAATGATGGCTGGATCGATCTGTTTATTGGAAATGAGTCGGGTAAGGATAACTTTCACTCTTCAGAATTTTACAGGAATAACGGAGACGGCACCTTTTCAAATCAAACCGCCAGCGCAGGCTTGACAATTAGTGATAAAGAGGAATCCTATTTTGTAAAAGGAGTAACTAGTGCAGATTACAACAATGACGGGTGGATGGATATTTATGTTTCCACCCTTCATGCTTCAAGAAATCTTTTATTCATCAACCAGGGCAAGAACAGTAAGGGAAATATTCAATTCAGGGAGGAAGGAGTGCAGCGGGGACTGGAGGAAAAAATCTCCAGTTTTCCTACCTGGTCTTTTGATTACAACAATGATGGCTGGGTAGACCTATTTGTGGTCGGGTATAGAAGAAGCAGCTTTTATAACATTGTACCCAATATTGTTAGCGATTACTTCAAAGAACCTAATAGAGCAGAAACTATGCGGCTTTATCAAAATAACAATGGTTCTTTTACCGATGTCTCTTCTAAAGTTGGCCTAAGCAAAATAGGCTATGCCATGGGCGCCAATTATGGGGATCTGGACAACGATGGTTACCCGGACATCTATTTGAGTACCGGGGAAGTTAGTTTTGAATCTATAATCCCAAACCGGGTTTTCCGGAATAATTCCGGTGAAAAATTTCAGGATGTCACTACTGCAGGAGGCCTGGGTCATGTGCAAAAAGGTCATGCAGTCTCCTTTTCAGATATTGATAATGATGGGGACCAGGATATTCAGGTGGTGATGGGAGGAGCTTATGAAGGGGATAACTTTTTCAATTCCGTTTATTTAAATCCTTATCAGGATGAGAACAACTGGATCACATTAAAGCTGGAAGGAACAAAGGCCAACAGGGCAGCAATTGGCAGTAAAATAGAAGTGACTGTTATTGAAGATGGCAGCTCCCGTACAATTTTTCATACGATAAGCTCCGGAAGTAGTTTTGGAGCTTCTACATTGAGAGCACAAATTGGTCTTGGAAAAGCTTCGGAAGTAAAAGAGGTCAAAATTAAATGGGCAGGCAGTGGCACCACCCAGTTATTTACAAAACTTAAACTCAATTCTTTTTATAAAATAACTGAAGGAAATTCTGAAGCACAAGAACTGGATCTACAACCTATAATGCTTTAAAAGAAGGATCTTTAGCAGATATACAAAAAAAATACCCGTCAAAAATGGCATTTTTGACGGGTATTTTTTTCTTCTTCAAGAAATTCCCAGTACGCCCCTGGGCTATTCATCAAAATTCGTTTATCTTATTATTCTTTGCCAAGCATAAAAGAAGCCTTTAAAGTTTCTACGGAATTCCCGCCGACAAATACTTCAAATTCTCCCGGTTCCACCACATATTCTCCCTTGTTATTGAAAAAACCAAGTTCAGCTTCGGTGAGGGTGAAATTCACAGTTCTTTTTTCGCCTTTTTTAAGCTCTACCAATTCAAAACCTTTCAGCTCTCTAACAGGCCTAACTGTGCTTCCGTAGAGGTCTCTAATGTACAGCTGCACTACTTCTTTCCCGTCATAATTTCCGGTATTGGTAATATTAACAGAAACCTGTACCTCCCCGCCAATTTCAAACTGCTCTTTGTTGAGCTTTAGGTTATCATATTTGAAAGTAGTATAGCTTAAGCCGTACCCAAACGGGTAGAGCGGCGTATTTTCAACATCCATATAATGCGACCACCATACCATGTCTGCTCCCGGATTGGGATCTTCAGGTCTGCCGGTATTTTGATGATTATAATAAATTGGTGTCTGACCAATATTTCGAGGGAAGGTCATTGGTAATTTCCCGCTGGGATTGTAGTCTCCATATAAAACCTGTGCTACAGCATTTCCTGTCTGCGTCCCTAATTGCCAGGCCTCCACTATTGCAGGAATGTTCTTTGCAGCCCAATCTATAGCAAGCGGTCTACCGTTGTTTAATACTAGTACGACATTTTTGTTGGCTTTGTAAACCTCTTCCAGAAGTTCCTGTTGTACACCCGGAAGGTCAAGATTTGTACGGCTTCTGCCTTCCCCACTTTGAAATCCATGTTCCCCAAGAACCATCACTACTACATCGGCATTCCTTGCGGCTTTAACAGCTGCCGGGAAGCCACTTTTATCTGTAGTATTGAACCTCACTTCAGTTAAAAAAGATTCTGTTCCCACAACAAGGGGCGCCCCCTGCACAAAAGTGATTTTGTTTCCCTGATATTTCTGCATTCCTTCAAGAACAGATACGGCAGTATTATTATCTGAAGCTATTCTCCAGCTCCCAAGCGGACTATTTTTATCGTCGGCAAGATCTCCGATCAACGCAATTTTTTGTCCGTTTTTCTTCAGCGGAAGTAGATTTCCCTCATTCTTTAATAGAACGATAGATTTTTTTGCCATATCCAAAACAGCTTCGTGGTGGGCTGCATTACCCACAACTTCTTTTTCCCGCTGCGCATCAAGATATTTGTAAGGATCATCCATAAGACCCAGCTCATATTTTACCCTAAGAATTCTTCGAACTGCGTCATCCACAAGAGATTCGTCCAGCTTTCCTTCATTCACGAGTCCTACGATCTCATTCACGTATGAATAGGCTTCCATATCCATGTCTACTCCTGCTTCAACAGCTTTTTTAGCAGCCATCTTTTCGTCTTTCACAAAGCCATGAACGATCATTTCTTCTATAGAAGCATAATCTGAGATCACAAATCCATTAAAGCCCCATTCACCTTTAAGAATATCTCTTAGGAGAAATTCATTCCCCGTCACTGGGATCTCATCCAGGGTATTAAAACCTGTCATAAAAGTTCTCACTCCCGCTTCTTCAGCAGCTTTAAAAGATGGCAGGATCATATTGTATAAGGTTGACATCCCAATATCGGCTTTGTTATATTCCCGACCAGCTTCAGCGAATCCGTAGCCGGCAAAATGTTTTGCCGTGGCAGCAACAGTAAGAGGATTAGAAAGATCATCCCCCTGAAAACCTTTTACTCTTGCAGCGGCGATCTTACTCCCCAGGTACGGGTCTTCTCCTCCGCCTTCCATAACTCGACCCCATCGGGCATCTCTGGAGACATCTACCATTGGTGCAAAAGTCCAGTTGATCCCTGAAGCAGCAGCTTCGGCAGCACCTACCTCAGCCGATCTTTTTATAGCCTCCATATCCCAACTGGCAGCTTCGGCAAGCGGAATAGGGCTCAATGTTTTATATCCGTGGATAACATCGAAACCAATAATTAGGGGAATTCCCAGTCTGGATTCATTCACCACGATCTCCTGAACAGCCCTCACCTGGTCAACGCCGCGAACAGTTAACATTGATCCCACACGCCCACTTCTTAAATGCTCATATTTTAATGCGGCATCCCCGTCTTTTGGTGCAGGACCGGTCACTTCCCAAAAACCGTTGTACTGATTCATTTGACCGGCTTTTTCCTCAAGGGTCATAATACTCAGCAACGAATCGATTTTTGCTTCTATACTATCGTTGGAAGATTGTGTGGGAGTCATATGAGTGTGTTTTTTTCCGGTAAATCCGCTCAGCATCAAACCACATACTAAGAGCAGAGCAAGAGATATTTTTGTTTTCATTCTATTGAATTTTATTTAGCTTAAATTTTTTATTATTTGGAAGAAGGATTAGTATCCAATCTTCACCTCTCCCCGATGAAACTGGTTCAAAAATGTCATTTTTGAGCATGTTGTTCACCACTTCTTTGTAAGTACCTTTACGCGGATTGAACCAGTATGCTTTTGGATCTTCGAAGTTTAGCTCATTATAATCTATCTCAAGGGTTTTTCCTTCAGGAGTGTAGAAAAGGGCAAATTGAGGTGCTCTTGCGGCAAGAATATGTGCTGAATCTTCTGGATTCGAACTTGTAATGAGCTCTGGTGCCGGTTCCATTTGCTGCCATTCCAGAGAAGAAAATAATTCTCTCAAATATTTCATTTGCTGGGCTCCCGGTAAGTCAAGTGCTTTTTTCCAGCCCAGCCGTGCATCTAGAGTTGGAGTTCTGCCTTGCTCGTACATTTGCCAGATATCGTTACTGCCATAGGTATAACCTGCTGCTCCACCCAAAATACTCCAATAAGCAGAAATTCTCACATCAGTATCGTCCAAACGACCAAAATTCCCTTCTTCCCAAAATCGATCGGGGATGTCCTCATAGCGAGCCTCCCCATTTATAACCGGTCTTGAGGTCAACTTTTCCCAGCTTTTTTTGGGATATTGATATTCTCTGGCAAGTGCAGAATGTCCGCTTTGGTACATATCAATATCCAGCCAGCTCTCATCAAAAAAATCTGAAGCTAATTTTGCACCCGATGGATGATAGCTTATTAAGTGGTTTTTATCTGCCTTCTGCAGACCTTTGGCAAGGCTGCGAATGATATCAAAGTGTTGAGGAGATTCCGGTATTCTGTCCCCACCCAGGATCCAGATTATGTTAAGATTATCTTTGTACCTGTTTCCTAAAAGCGCTCCATATTTTTCGGCATTTTCGGGAGTAAAAATCTCCGGACCTGTTCCCCACCTTTTATTGAACTTATCACCCCAGGTAGGTAGAAGCCCAACATAAAGTCCCTGCTTTTCCGCTTCTAAAAGAACAAAATCAAGGAACTGAAAATACTTCTCATTTAGTCGGGTGGGATCATTATTAACTAAAGGTTTATCGCCGTAAGCATTTGGAGTATTGAGGCCGTCCATTTCTGCCAGCACCACTGTTTGGATAACAGTAAATCCTTTTTCCTGTCGGTTTTCAAGGTATTTCTTCACCTCCTCGCGATCGAGACGATGTACCAGTTCCCAGGCAGTATCTCCCAACCAGAAGAAAGGTTTGCCTTCTTGAGTTTGCAGAAAGTTCTTATCATTGCTAAGCTGAAGATAAGAAAGTTCTTGTGCTGGGAATTTTTGAACTGAAAAAAAACATAGAAAAAGAGCAACCCACTTTAGTTTTCCTGAGGTTAAAAACAGGAAAAGCATGAAGCTCTTTTTCAGTCTATGTTTTTTGTTTAGTAACAATCTTATACAGTACTAATTTTTAGCTTCAGGATTTAATATCTCGTTGTATTTTTTGATCAGTTGAAGCGTGGATTCATCCTTTGCAAATACAGTATTCAAGCCTTGTGGTTCTTGTGGCGGATCTCCACTAAAGTCATCTCCTGCCTCCCATTTTCCACGTTTTTGATCTGTTTTGGCAAATCCGCCAAATCCCCAGAAATTCGCTCCCGCTAAATGTCCTTTTTCCTCATGGCTCTCCTTCAGTTTAAGGAACAGCGCTTCGTAAAATTCGTTTCTGTTTTCAACTGATGCTTCCAAAGATAAACTTTCCTTTTCCCTTGGAAAACCAAATTCCGAAAGAACAATGGGTTTATTGAGGTTTTGTGCTACTTCAACATGCTCATTTATATAATCGTAGGCATTGTCAATAGAAACCTGGAGACTTCCTTTTTCATCTTCAATGTCATACCAGCCCCAGTTCTTTGGCCACATATGAGCTGTAAGATAATCAATTTTGGGATTTGCATGAAGCGATTCATATTCCTCAAGGTCCTGTAGATAACTGGCTTTTCCTTCGGCTCCTGTAGAAACAAGAGTATTCGGGTCTAACTTATCGAGAAGGTCAACCACTTCCTTAAGCCATTCTCTGAATGGCTCCCTGTCCTCCTCGGTAAAAATGCGAGGTTCATTGGCCACCTGCCAGGACATGATGGTCGTATCATCGGTATATTTAAGTCCGGTGTACTGATTTGTTCTGCCAATGATGAACCTTATGTGGTTCATAAAAGCTTCCCGGCAGGGCGTGCAGGTGTGGAACTGCTGGGTATACTGAAAATATTCTTCCCAGGTGTACTTCTCCAAAAACGGGTTTGCCACCTCGCCATAACCATTCCATTCCAGGTAAGTCGACATTCCGCCAGACCATATCCAGTTGTTGTTCAGATATAGCACGGCATACATATCTCTTTTAGCCATTTCGGCGAGAAGAAAATCCAGGCCGTCTAAAAGATCTTCGTTGTACTCTCCCTGTTCGGGCTGTAATGCAGGCTTAACCTGAAAATCCTGCGTACCGCCTTCTGCACCAACAAGAATTCTCAAATTGTCAATTCCCTGGCTTTTCATGAGATCAAGCTCCTTAATAAGCCGTTCCCTGTCGCCGATATTACTTGCAGCGATAAGAGGCCCGTACCAGTAATTTGCACCCACAAAATAATAAGGTTCGCTGCCTTTGTAAAAAATTCCGTCTTTTACCGTGATGGGAGCAGGCCTGTTTTCAACGTTTTTGACACTGCTACACGATGAAAGTAACATTGCTGCTGCGAAGGCTAAAAAGAATATTTTTTTCATATTTATCAATTGGGTAGGTTATACATATTTGGCATCTCATGAAGTAAGAGAGGTTCCTCTTTTTGAACAAATTCGAGAAAGTCTTCTTCACCTTCAAGTCCCGGCACCGGTACAGTGTAAACATTTTCAGAATTCTGCCAGAACATCACAAAACCAATCTGAACTTCATTGTCTGTAAGAACGTTATAAAGATTCTCAGAATAAAAATTGAGCGGCAAGGAACTTTCTGGAATAAATAACCCGGTTTCAGTCATGGCTGCAATTTTGACTTTATCTTTTGCCAGGTCTGAAACCATTTTCAGTTTTGAATTTGCAGCCGAAAGTTTTGAGGCATCTCCGGGTAAAAAGTCTCCGTAGTTGTCCATCCCAAGAATATCCACATACTCATCTCCGGGATATCTTTGCAAATAAGTAGTGGCAGTAGAATAGGAATTATCGGGCGCGTAGGCATAAAGTATATTGTGCACCTCCAGGTCATCCCTGAGATACTCCACGGTAAACCTCCAGAGGCTTTTAAATTCCTGGGCACTTGCATAAGGTGCTCCCCACCAGAACCAGCCGCCATCGAACTCATGGAAAGGCCTGAAAATTATCGGGATCAATTTGCCGTCACTGCCTTTTAAATTTTTAGTCACTTCGGCAACCTTCTGAAGTTTTTCTTTGTAGTATTCATGGTTGGCACCCCCTGGCAGAATACTTTTAAAAGCATTTGCTCTTTGGAATTCTGTCATGTCATCGGCATAAAAATGATCGCCTTCATAGGGTTCTCTCAAATGCCAGGTGAAATGGTTGACCATTCCCTTATCGTAAGCCTCAACAACATCAGCTATAATTTGCTGTTCCTGTTGATAGAACCAATTTTCAGGCTGACCGTTATTGTTGTCGTCTGTGATGAACATAAAGTCCGAGCCTAACAATCCGGGATCGCTTCCAGCTACATTTTTGATGTCAGATTCTCCGGAATTATTTCCGTAGAAAGCATTGAAAGCATCCTGCTGGCCAACGATAAAATGATTCCTGGAAAGGGTTTTAAGCTGGTAGAAAAGCGCCACAGTCTCTTCTGTAGCCGAAGCATCAACCATATAGGTTCTTGTATCTTCTGGCTGAAGAATGAACTCCTCCTCTCCAGGAGGATCAACCGGATCTACAGGGTCTACAGGATCTGGTTCTGGATTGACAACCGGATCCTCGTCTTTGCTACAGCCTGCGAGGACCAGCGACATGAACAAAAAGATAAAGATTTTTTTCATTGGACTATTTCATTAGAACAATACACGCACGGGAATTGTGATAAGGACATTTCCACATGCCCAGTTTATCCTCCTGCGTATAAGGTCGGTTATTTTCATCTATTCTGAAGAACCATTCGCCGTTCTCACGGTCGATAATATGCTCCTGCGTAAAATTCCAGATGTCGAAAATGGCATTTCTGAAGTTTTTTTCTCCCGAAATCTGATATGCATATTCCAGTCCTACCATGGCTTCGGCTTGCGGCCACCAATGCCGGTCTGTATCTATTTTTCCAGAATCGAGATCTTTTTCGTTGATCACTCCTTTGCCGGGAACATATGCTTCTTCCAAAAAAGTCTCTGCCACAGGCACAGCTATATTCTGAGTTTTTTTGATCAAATCCTCATTTCCTGAAGCTTTTGCAGCCTCGATCATAAGCCAGACTGCTTCAATGTCGTGACCGTAAGAAGCCACATTTCCTTCCCGGATCCACTGATTGTCAAAAAACAGCTGAAAATGCTGATTTTTGGGATCATAAAATTTCTCAAGGAAGATTTCGATCAAATTATCAAGAGCTTCCTTGACAGCTTCAGATTTTGTGATCTTAAAAAGCGTGGTATAAGCCTCCAGCACATGCAAATGCGTGTTCATAGTCTTTGCTGAATTCTTATCCTTTTCGCTCAGCCGCATGTCTTCAATTGGAGACCAGTCCTCCTGAAAAGCTTCCAGGTAGCCGTTAAATTCTCTCTCCCGGGCATGTTTTTCGACCAAATTAAATAGCTCAACTGCCCATTCTTTGGCCTCTTCATCTCCTGAAAGTATGTAGTATTCAGAAAGAGCGTAGATGGCAAAGGCCTGGGCATAGATCTGCTTTCTCTTGTTTATGGGATTCCCTTCAGCATCAACCTCCCAGAATACCCCTCCAAAAATGTCATCCTGAAATGCCCTTTTTAGATACCCGTATGCACGATCTGCCAAAGACCTCAACTCGCCCGACTTTTCCTTTTTATGATTGGCAACTGCCGAAAAA
>Ga0098067_1000745_pt1 | contig 11624 bp, 7 predicted proteins | sample 26_taG_FD_92578 | JGI IMG/M metagenome (GOLD analysis project Ga0098067, IMG submission 92578) | Marine viral communities from Cariaco Basin, Caribbean Sea - 26_WHOI_OMZ | ecosystem: Environmental > Aquatic > Marine > Oceanic | place: Caribbean Sea: Cariaco Basin | collected 2014-11-09
CGGAAACCTGTTGCTAGTAGCACGACGCCATAAACCACCGCACCAACGACGCACATAATCAGCAGCGCAACGATACGTTTCCACTGCGCATCATTGGTTGGGAAATAGGGCAGCATGACATAAAGCACCGCAACCATAGAGGCGGTAGAAAGCCCAAACTGGCCAAACAGCTTTTTCCAATGACTGCCAAAGCGGAAAATCTCGCGCTTATGCAAGAAGTAATATAACAAGCCTGCGTTCACAAATGCCGCACCCGTCGTTGCCAATGCCAAACCACCATGTAGCGGCATATCTAAGAAATAAAAGATACCGATAAAAATCACACTAAAAATCATATTGGCAAAGACGGAGATAATACCGATTCTGACTGGCGTTCTGGTGTCTTGACGGGCAAAAAAGGCGGGCGCGAAGATTTTAATTAACATAAAACCTAAGATGCCGCCTGCCATGCTTTTTAGCGCCAGTGAGCTCATTTGTGCATCGCGTAGGGTAAATTCGCCACGTAAAAACAGCGCTTGCATGAGTACGTCAGAGAGTATAAACAGTGCTGCCGATGCCGGTACGCCGACCAAAATAATTAAGCGCGCTGCCCAGTCGATGGTCTTTTTGAAGCTGACGTCGTCTTTTTGCGCTTCACTTTTCGATAGACTTGGTAAAATAACCGTACCGATTGCCACCCCAATTAAGCCAAGTGGCAACTCGCTCATACGCTCAGCAGCATATAACCAAGAAACCGAACCGCCAATCATTAATGAGGCAAATACGGTGTTGAGCAGCAAATTAATCTGGGTGACAGAAACGCCAAAAATAGCCGGCAGCATCAATTTCAAAATACGGCGCACGCCTTCGTGTTGAAAGTCTATTTTTGGGGCGACCAGTAGTTTTTGTTGCGAGAGCTGTGGTAGTTGTATCAATAACTGCAATAAACCTGCGATAGCGACGGAATAACCCAGCGCCATAATAGGCACATCAAACATCGGCGCAAACACTAGAGCACCACCAATCATACATAGATTTAGCAAAACAGGCGCAAAGGCGGGCGCGGCAAAACGCCCGTAGCTTTGTAAAATACCGCTGGCAAAAGCGGTCATAGAAATAAACAATAAATAAGGGAAGGTTAGGCGCAGCAATTCAGCAGTGATAGCAAATTTATCGGGCTGATCAGCAAAGCCTGGGGCAAATAAGGTCACTACCCAAGGGGCGATTAATATCACCACGACCGTCAGCATTGATAATACTAGCAATAGCGCCCCTGACGTGCGACTGACTAAAATCTGTACCTGCTCTAAACTATATTTTTCTTTATATTCAGACAGTACAGGAACAAACGCTTGGCTAAAGGCCCCTTCGGCAAATAGGCGGCGTAAAAAGTTGGGAATCTTAAAGGCGACCAAAAAGGCGTCCATCAGACCGCCGGCGCCAAAGACGCCTAACAAGACGACATCACGCACCAAACCTAAGATACGCGACAGCATGGTCATACTACTGACCACCATGGTTGAACGAAATAACCGACTTTTTGCCATGAGAACCTATTTTGCTAATTTGTTTGCTGATGGTTGTTTGCTAATGTAGCATTGTTGAAAAACTGACGGATTATAGCACTTTCATTGTCCTGATAAATGGATTGAATGTGGAATAACATCTGTCGTTTACAGAAATTTTAATAAGAGTGTTTACTCAATCTTGGTTGTAAAGTGATGACTGACTTGCAATATGGCGGGTAACCATCTCTCGCAACTTTGTCCATTCAAAATAATCACCGGGGTCAGTTTTGCGACCGGGCGCGATATCACTATGACCAGTAAGATGCCTACGAGTTTTTGGATAAGCGTCATAGATAGCGACGATAACTTTGGCAAGTGTTTCGTATTGAGCCGCGCTAAAGGACACAAAATCTGAGCCTTCAAGCTCAATGCCAATGCTATAATCATTACATTCAGGGCGACCCAAGTAGCTGGAGCGCCCAGCATGCCACGCGCGTTCGTTAAAATCGACAAACTGGGTAATCGCGCCATCTCGCTCTATAAATAAATGTGCTGAGACTTCTGCACCTTTAATAGTTTGAAAATATGGATGCGCCTCCCAGTCTAATTGATTGGTAAACAAGGCTTTGACATAATGTAGACCGTCAGCATCACAAGCGCCAAACTCATTGGGCGGCAAGCTAATATTGTGAATAACGATAGCATCAATCGCGATATTTTCAGGACGTTTATTAAAGTTGGGCGAGGCAAGCCAAGTCGCAGCGGATAATCGACCGGCATGGATAGTCATTGGCGATGCTATGGACATAATACTCTCTTCTATAATGTGATAATAAGTGCGCAGTAAATACTATTAGTTATATTTTATTATCAATAAATGGCGCATTTAACTAAAAATAACCTTTAAAAAAAGTTGTTTAAAATGTTTTAAGACAGTGATACATCATATCACTCTAATAATTCGATAGAATTCTAACGCGTTACGCGTCTGACCCCTACAGTGCGAGATGTTACTCATGTCCATATATTCAAAATATTCGAACCTTTTGGCGCTAGATTGTACGCCAACAAACACGCCAACAAACATTGGCAGGCGAGCGCATTTGCCGCTTACCATAGCTGGACTGCTACTGACCGCGCAAGCACAGGCGTTTTTGCCAACGCCCGCGTCTCTTGTGACGACAGGGGAGTTGGCGCTGGATGCCAATGAAACTATTGATAGCAACTTGGTCACTACATCACAAAATGCTGAGCCAATATTATCGACTTATACGAAGCCCATTGTTGCCAAAGCAAATGCCGAAACAAATAATATCATCGAAGAAAGTCACAGCCCAAAGATAGAGGTAGCTTCTTCTACATCTCATACTAAAAATATTAATAACGCCGATACAGAGCAGCTATTAGCATCATGGCGCGCGCACGCACAAGTAAAAAATCTTGCCCAACATATAACATGGCGACGGTTATTATATTTCTTTGATGATCAAAGGAATCTAATCGGCAAGAAAAAAGACAGCAGTATCGTTGATGATGATGCATTTTACTTAAGTAAAAATGGACAGCATGATTCAGCGGCCGAGCTTGATGCCTTGCTCGTTGCCCTTGCTGACGAAATGGCTACGACTCCGGATAATAGGACTGCTAATAGCAAGCTTTCTAATCCTACCGCTCAAAATTCAGTACAAAGCTCAGTACTATGCCGTTTTCCCGCGCGCGTACAATGGCTGACTGATACACTCAATATCGACAAAAGCGGCTTGCAAACCGACTGTCCAGAGCTGAATGACTGGATGCAAAAGCTGGCACCTGAGCAGCTGTCTATTATGTTTGCACAAGAATATTTAGACAATCCTATTTCAGCCTTTGCTCATACATTATTGCGTATTGACTCTAAAGCCAGCGTTGCCGATCCAAGCCAAATTCATCATGCGGTTGCGTTAAATTATACGGTAGGTGGCGACTCAAGCGATAACTTTTTGGTCTATGCCATCAAATCGATGAGCGGTGGTTATGACAATTTGATTGAAATTGACCCATATCCGGAGAAGCTGGCGAAATACCTGCAAGAAGATGAGCGCGATGCGTGGACCTATCAATTGGATTTGACCCCAGCGGAAGTGCAGCAAATTATGCTGCATGTTTGGGAGATCAAGGATTTGAAGTTGCCATATTACTTTACCACTGATAACTGTGCGTCTGAGATTTTACGCTTGATTGATGTAGTACGCCCGCAGCAGCATTTATTAAGCCGCCTGCCTTATGCGGTTATTCCCTCAGATGTCGTGCAATTGCTCGATAGCGAAAATCTACTTGCCAGCACCAATTATACGCCCGCCGATAGCACCTTGCGTCAAGCGCAGTTAAACAAGGTTAAAGAGCAGCGTGCGCAATTGGGCTATCATAATAGTGCTAAGCAGACGCTGAATGAGATTAAATCTGCTCAGTCTAATGCTGTCTCAAGCATAGCCGCTGACGGTCAGACATTGCTCCCACGGCTTATTACAGTAGCGGATAACAATCCGATAGACAGACATCCCTTGCAACTGGGATTTATCGGGCTAGGGCAGCGCGGTGATAATAATTATATTGATTTAGGCGTGCGCGCAGGTTATCACGATACCCTTGACCGTCCGTCAGGTTTCCCGCAGTTCTTTGATTTAGAAGGCGCGGCTGCAACCTTGCGTCTGTATGACAGCGATAATGATAAGGCCAATCATCCAAGTAGTGTGGTCTTGCAAAATGTGACCTTGGTGCGCGGTCGCTCGTTCAATCCAGTCAATTCTGCCAAAAAAGGTAAAACCTGGGGCGCAAGTATCGAAGCGACACGCGTAAATGACGGCTCACAGCAAGAGGGTAGCGATCATTTAGTCGGCAGTTTGGGCTATGAGACGGGTTGGTCATGGGCGTTTGGCACCCCTAGCGCGGGCACAGGCGAGATGCCGCCGCAGCTATGCTATACATTCTTGGCAGGTACGGCGCAAGCAGGCCGCGGTATTAATAAAGGCTATCGTGTCGGCGCAGGCGTCAATGCTGGTTGCCGTTATCAGATTAACAATCAGTTACGTGCGCAGGCTGAATTGCAACTGCCATATTGGTATCATGGCAGCAGCGACGAGTCTAATGCCCGTGGGCATTATTGGCAGCCGATATCGACGTTAGGGCTGCAATACGATATTGATAAAAAACAAGCGTTACGTATCAATGCCAACTACGAATGGCAAGATCGTATCGATGCCAAAGAAGACATACAGCTGTCGTATAGACGCTATTTTTAGCATCTTTTATGAAAAGCCGTTTTATTAATAAAGGTTTTAATAGACAGTCCTCACAAGCAGTTATCGAACAAAGGATAAATGATGAGTACGCAAAATTTACTAATTATTGGTCAAGGTGATATCGGCTTACCCGTCACCAATAAGCTCGCTCAAGACGGCCTAAACGTCATGGGGCTGGCACGCCGTGAGCGTCATCATTATGATATCCATGATTCAGCTAAGTTTTTGCAAGCCGATGCGTTAACGCTCAGCGCTGAGCAGCTGCAAGACTTTACTGCGATAGCGATTATCGTCACCCCTGATGACTATTCGACCAGCGGTTATCATGACAGTTACTTAGCCATCAGCCAGCATTTGGCAACATTGGCGGATAAACTAACCAACCTTACGCGCGTTGTTTTTATCTCATCAACGGGTATCTATGGGCAGGATAATGGCGCATGGATTGATGAAAATACCGCCCCTGTAACGCCAGAGCGTGAAGCTTCGCAAGTGATATTGCAAGCAGAACAAGTATTGCAACAAGGTTTCGGTAATAAGGCGATTATCATTCGCCCGAGTGGTATTTATGGACGCGAGCGCCTGATGCGGCTGCGTAAAGCCCGCGAGGAACAAAAAGAGCCAGTGGCAGCAGCGCACTGGAGCAATCGCATTATGGATCGTGATTTGGTTACTATTATTGCCAATGTCATGACCATAGGCACGCCAAAACCACTTTATATCGCTACTGATTATGCACCAGTCACCACTTTTGAGCTGAGCACTTGGTTAAGTGAACAAATAGATGCAAAGCCGCCTGCTATGGATAATTCAAAAACGAAAGTAACGGGAAAACGTTTGCATAGCAATATTCCGTTAGCGTGGCTGGACTATCCTGATTGGCAAGCAGGTTATCGAGATATTTTGCAGCATCAAGAGCAAAAACAACATCAAAAGTAAAATGACTGTTTGATTGCTTTTATTTTTACATCTTTTAAATTGGTAAGCCTAGGGAACATCTATGACTCAGCATTCTACTTCTGACGATGGTTTATCCAGTGCTGATTCTATGGCAGAGGAGCAATTTGCAGAAGGTTATGCTGAGCAGTCCGCTCATTTAGCAAATAGTCAGCAGCCGGCGATTGTCCATCCTAATTTTGATCCTAAGCGTTTGCCACTCGATCCTGCTCGGCCATTGACTGATATTCCAGAGCCTGCGCGGCGCTTAAATGGTCAGCTGCGCCGCTTATATGGCAGCTCGGCACGTTTTTATCAGCCTAAGACGGACCGCTTATCGAAATGGGCGCTAGTGGCTTCAGAAGCATTGGCCGAGCATTTATCACTGCTCAGTGCGGCAAAGCTGATTGAGTTGCCCGAGAGTTTTTATCACAATCATAGCGATCAGCCGTTATTATCGCCATTGACTGATATGACGTTGCTTGATATGGCAGATATTCAGCGCGCGCTACAGGCATACCCAAAGCTGACACGTTATGGGTTTGCGAGTGTCGATAGCATAAATATTGATAATAATATTAATAAGCCTTTAAAGACAGAATCCCTACGAGCATTGACCAGACGTTATAATCCTGATGAGCTGCTTAATAGCGTCTATGCTGACGATTGGCAAGTGGTATTGCAGCCGCAGCAATTTGACAGCGGCGCGGGCAGTTTGGCGACCGATATTATGGCTTGTAGTGTCGCCGTCCATGCTTTAAAGCAATGCGGTACACGCAGAACCATCAATCACAGCTACAGCGCGGCGCAAATTTGTCAGCATCTGCGTAGTTATTTGCTCAGTCAAATAGTGTTTGAGCCCGCACAGCGCCATGCTTATCGTCAAGTGCGCTTATTTACGGGGCATATTATCGTTGCTGCCTATCATTTAGGCTGGGACATACAAGTCAGTCACGATGGGCAATGCTACTTTACTATCTCATCGCGCTGCGGATTATTGACGCGTTATGCGAATATGCAAGATTATGATATCAACGGTTGGTCAAGTTAAGCCGACGCGACTATAATGCCTTGCACAACTTTTTGATTGTTCAATTTTCATTTTTCTTTGCTGATAGGAAGACCCTATGCTGAATGCCGCCACGCTTAATAACGCTCAACATGCACAAAACGCCTCATTTTCATCGCATCAATTTATCCAATTGGCTTTAGACAATCAGGTCTTAAAATTTGGCGAGTTTGTGCTTAAGTCTGGACGTATTAGTCCATACTTTTTTAATGCAGGTTTGCTGGCGTCAGGTGAGATGTTATCGTTATTAGCCCGTGGTTATGCCGATGCCTTAGCGGAAAAGATGGCTGAACAAATGGCAGCTAGTGATAATGGTACAAATGAGCAAGAGCTGGTCATTTTTGGAGCGGCTTATAAAGGCATACCCTTTGTCGCCGCAACCGCACAAGCGTTATGGCTACACCATGGCATCAATGCTAAATGGGGCTATAACCGTAAAGAAGCCAAAACCCATGGCGAAGGTGGTAATTTAGTCGGCGCTGATGTCAGTGGCAAGGCCGTCTGGGTGCTTGATGATGTGATTACCGCTGGTACGGCAATGCGCGAAGTGGTTGAGATTTTGGAGCAAGCGGGCGCCAGGGTGGCTGGTATTATCGTTGCGCTTGACCGTAAAGAAAAAGGTTTAGCGGAGCGCTCTGCTATTCAAGAGTTGGCAGAAACCCTAGACGTGCCGGTACGTGCCTTGGTCGATATTGACGATTTAATCAGCTACTTAGCAGGAAGTAGCACAGATAAAGATGCTGCCCAGCTTGCAAAAATGCAGCATTACCGCGCCCAGTACGGCGTATAATTTATCGCAAATGTGGCTGCACTCAGGTCATGTTTAAATAAAGTTTAAGTGACATTTGAGCCATACGCTATGTCCTCAATGTCTTTGAGATGTTTGCTTAAATAATTAATACTATAACGAAAGTGAGCCTTATCATGAGCCAAGAACAACAAAAAAAATCGTTAAAAATACTGGTCATTATGGATCCAATTGAGCTGGTCAATTATAAAAAAGATACCACGCTGGCGATGATGTGGTCGGCGCAAGACCGTGGGCACAGCCTTGGCTACTGTCAGATTCATGATTTATGGCTAGACCGTGGGCAATTGATGGTCGATAGCCAGCCGGTGACAGTCAAGCGTGACCCCGAGGATTTTTATGCGTTAGGGGATAAAGCGACAGCGCCAGTCAGCGACTATGATGTGATTTTGATGCGTAAAGATCCGCCGTTTGACATGCGCTTTATTTATGCCACTTATATGCTTGATCATGCTAAAGCCGCAGGCGTGTTGGTGGTGAATGACCCACAAGCGATTCGTGATTGTAATGAGAAGCTGTTTGCGACGTGGTTTAGCGATTATATGAGCCCAACGATTGTGACCAGTAAACAGGCGCATATTCGTCAATTTATCGCTGAGCAGCAAGACGTTATCGTTAAGCCATTAGATGGTATGGGCGGTACGGGCATCTTCCGTTTGACCGCTGACAGTCCGAATATCGGCGTGACGCTGGAGATTTTAACGGAACTTGAGACGCTACCTATTATGGCGCAGCGTTATTTGCCAGAGATTAAGCAAGGTGATAAGCGTGTGTTAATCGTCGATGGTGAAGTGGTCGATTATAGCTTGGCGCGTATCCCGGTAAAAGGTGAGACGCGCGGAAATCTTGCCGCCGGTGGTAGTGGGGTTGCGATGCCGCTCACCGATATCGAGCGCCAAGTAGCAGAGGTAGTGGCACCGATTGTCAAAGAAAAAGGGCTAATGTTCGTCGGTTTAGACTTAATCGGTGGCCGTATCACTGAAATTAACGTCACCAGTCCAACCTGTGTGCGTGAGATTGATGACCAATGCGGTACTGATATTGCAACTGACTTTATTGTCGCTATCGAGAAAAAACTGGCTGTTTAAGCTATTTATTCTAAAGTATTGGTCTAAATAAAGCCTTTAAACGATAAGTTTAGGCAACGCCGTAAGGATAGAGTAATTTATCACTAAGCTATGTGCACAATACTTAAAAAACAGTGTGCTAAGCTATAATGATAGACCGTATCTCTTAATAGCACTTTTAAAAAGTGATAAAAAATCATGAAAAATGATTTTTTGACCTGTTAAGTGAATTTATAAAAGCCAAGCCGCGATGAATCACGGCTTGGATTTTTATTATTCATACGGCACAAAATGCTGTCTATCCGGCAGCGATTTACACTATACTATGCGGGCTTTTATAAGGCTGTTTTGGTTCGATAGATAGCGCAATCAAAAGATAATAAGTCTTTCATATACATAAAGAAAAGATAGGCAGACGTTCATGAAAACACCGCATATATTAATGATGGCTGCGGGGACAGGCGGGCATGTATTTCCAGCGCTAGCAGTTAGCGAAGAATTGACCAAGCGCGGCGCTGTTATTCACTGGCTGGGTACGCCACATGGCATGGAAAATCGCTTGGTTGCACCGACTGGCTATCCTTTTCATGCGATTGATATGCAAGGGCTGCGCGGTAAAGGCGTAGGGCGCTTGCTTAAGTTACCGGTTAATTTGTTGTCAGCGACGATGGCGGCGATCAAAGTCATCCGTGGCAATCAGATTGATGTGGTTGTTGGTTTTGGCGGATATGTCACCGCGCCCGGCGGTATTGCGGCGCGCTTAACCAAAACGCCGCTAATTATCCATGAACAAAATGCCATTGCAGGCATGAGCAATCGCTATTTGGCCAAGATGGCGACCAAGGTCATGCAAGCGTTTGAGAATACCTTTGCGAATAGCCAGCATGATAGCAAGATTGAAACGGTGGGAAATCCCGTGCGCAATGCTATTAGCGGAGTTGCCGAGCCTAGTGTGCGTTACGATGTTAATGATAACTCGCCGCTTAAACTGTTGGTGGTTGGTGGTTCGCTTGGCGCGCAAGTGTTAAATGAGACGCTGCCAAAAGCATTGGCTTTGCTTGACCGTCCGTTTGAGGTGCGTCATCAATGTGGACGCGATAATGAAACCGCTACGCAAGCGGCGTATGATAGTGAAGCGTTAAGCGCTCATCAGTTTACTGTGCAGCCATTCATCGATGATATGGCAGCGGCGTATAATTGGGCTGATATCGTGGTTTGTCGAGCGGGGGCATTGACGGTGACGGAAATTCAAAATGTTGGGATAGCGGCAATATTTGTCCCGCTACCAAGCGCCGTTGATGATCATCAGACCGCCAATGCGCGCACCTTGACCGAGCACCAAGCAGGGATTTTGTTGCCACAAAGCGAGCTAACTCCTAACAAGCTGAGTAATGAGCTCAATATGCTAGATAGACGCGCTTGTTTGGAAATGGCAGAAAAAGGCCATGCGCTTGCCAATCGTCAAGCTTGTCAGCGAGTTGCCGATATTATCTGGCAAGCGTTATAAAAACTGATTGTTTTGTTTATTATTTTTATTACTTATTATTAACCAAATTTGTTCGTCTTCAATAAAGAGAAAACCCTATGCCGACCTCTGCTAAATCTTTAACCAAACGTTTGATTGAAATACCAGAAATGCGCCGTATCCAGCATTTGCATTTTGTTGGCATTGGTGGCTCGGGGATGTGTGGTATCGCTGAAGTGATGAACAATCAAGGTTATACAGTCAGTGGTTCGGATATTGCTGAAAGCTTGGTGACGAAGCGCCTAGCACAGATTGGTATTGATATCGCGATTGGGCATGATTCCAAAAATATCGCCAATGCCGATGTCATCGTCGTCTCATCTGCCATCGACCGTAGCAACCCTGAAGTAAAGGCAGCGCTTGAAGCGCGTCTGCCTGTGGTACGCCGTGCAGATATGCTCGGCGAGTTGATGCGCTATCGTCATGGTATCGCTGTAGCGGGCGCGCATGGTAAAACCACCACCACCAGTCTGCTGACGACGATGATGGCAGAAGGTAAGCTCGATCCGACTTATGTCATTGGTGGTAAATTAAATGCTTCTGGTAAAAATGCCGCGCTTGGTAGCAGCCGTTATTTAATTGCCGAAGCCGATGAATCTGATGCGTCGTTTTTAACTTTGCATCCGATGGCGGCGATTGTTACCAACATTGATCAAGACCATATGGAAACCTATGGCAACAGTTTTGATAAATTAAAAGCCGCTTATATCCAGTTTTTACAAAATATGCCGTTTTATGGTTTAGCGGTGGTCTGCGGTGACGATCCTGAATTGTACGCTATGATTGATGACATTGGGCGTCCGGTATTAACCTTTGGCCTTGAGCCGTTTAACGATGTACAGGCGGTTGATTTGGTCAGCGAAGGTACAAAAACTCACTTTACCGTGCTACGCCGCGATCGTGAGCCATTACGTCTGACTTTAAATATTCCCGGTGTCCACAACGTTTATAATGCACTGGCTGCTATTACCATGGCAACCGATGAAGGCGTCGACGATGAAGCGATTACCCGCGCCTTGCAAAAATTTGCCGGTGTCGGTCGCCGCTTTGAGCAGCAAGCGTCTGTAGAAATAGACGATGGCAACGTCTTGCTGATTGATGATTATGGTCACCATCCAAGAGAAGTCGATGCAACCATTAAAGCGGCGCGTCAAAGCTTCCCTGAGCGCCGCTTAGTCATGATTTTCCAGCCGCACCGCTATAGTCGTACGCGTGATTGCTTTGATGATTTTGTTGAAGTGCTTTCAAGCGTTGATGAGTTATTGTTATTGGACGTTTATCCTGCTGGTGAAACTCCGATTGCCGGCGCTGATACCAAAGCCTTGGCGCGTAGTATCCGTTTGCGCGGCGCCGTTGAGCCAACGATTATCGATAAAGCTAATATCGCCCCGGTCATGCAGCGTTTGCTCAAAGCCAATGACATGCTAATCACCCAGGGGGCAGGAAATGTCGGA
>Ga0098067_1000748_pt1 | contig 11602 bp, 10 predicted proteins | sample 26_taG_FD_92578 | JGI IMG/M metagenome (GOLD analysis project Ga0098067, IMG submission 92578) | Marine viral communities from Cariaco Basin, Caribbean Sea - 26_WHOI_OMZ | ecosystem: Environmental > Aquatic > Marine > Oceanic | place: Caribbean Sea: Cariaco Basin | collected 2014-11-09
ACGACACCGGTGCCCTGCTCACCAACGGCGAGTTCAGGCTTAACGCAGGTTTTGACCTGTTGCTGGTGGCATTATTGCAGATGTTCAGCTATCCCTTTCACGATCCTGTATTGACCGACCGGGGTTTCGTGAACAAGGAGAAGACCATGCTCAAGAGCTTCGTGGTTGCCGGGCTGCTGGGCTTTGTTGCGGTGTTTATCTTCAGCCTGGTGGGTGTCCATGCCCGTCTCAACGGTATCGAGGCCATGGGTAATGCGCCAGCGGCGGTGGGTCAGTCCCTGGGGCTGGCGGCGCTGTTCTTCATGAGCGTGGTAATGATGACCTCCGCCGGCTCAACGCTGGACTCCACGTTCAGTTCACTGGCCAAGTCGCTGGCGGTGGATCTGCCGCGGTTGGCGAAACGGACGAAGGACCGGTTGCCGAGTGTGAGGGTGGGGGCCGTGATCATGATTGTCTTCGCACTGCTGGGCAACCTGCCTATGTTCGCCGGTACTGATATTCTGAAAGCAACGACGATCTCAGGAACCATGGTCATGGGGCTTGGACCGGTTTTTCTGTTCTACGGCTTTACTCGCTGGTCACCCTGGAGCTTTCACCTGAGTTTCTGGACTGGCCTGGGGCTGGGTGTGTTGCTTGCGGTGGATCTGATTCCGTCAAGCTGGGCCATTGGCGACGGCGCCTACGCCATGCTTCTTGGTGTCAACGCCTACGGCTTCCTGATCTGTACGGCCGGCTTCTTCCTGCCGTTGGTGGCTCGCAAGCTCGCCGGGCGCCCGCTTGCGGCCGGTGAGGCGTAGGCACTGGTATGAACGAAGGTCGCAGTTGCCCCCTGGCTTATCGGTACAAACCCTCCGACTTGTGCCGGGAGCCCCGCCAGGTCAGTGAGGACGTGCTTTATATCATCGGCGGACTCTACGGAAATCCCTACGCTCTTGATGAGATTGAGAGAATGGCGCTTGCAGAAGAGCGCCAGGGGCACAGGGTCAAGCTGGTGTTCAATGGCGATTTCAACTGGTTCAACGCCTGCGATCCCCTGTTCCGGGACATCAATTGCCGGGTGCTGGACCATATGGTCAGCCTGGGTAATGTGGACTACGAGCTGGCCATTCCCAATGACGGTGCGGGCTGTGGCTGTGCCTACCCGGATTTTGTTGATCAGGGCGTGGTCGAGCGCTCTAATCAGATCATGGCGCGGCTGCAGGGAGTGGCAGGTGACCACCCGGACATCCAGAAACGACTCCGCCAGCTGCCACGCTATCGTTGCCTGTTATTTGGAGGCCTAAAGATTTTGGTGGTACACGGAGATCCTGAGTCCCTGGCGGGATGGGGGCTGGCCCGTGAATCGTTTGTGGCCGGCAACGAATCGCAGCTGGTGGCCTGGTTTGCCGAGTCCGGTGCTGATGTGATTGCCTGCACCCATACCTGTCTGCCTGTACTCTGGTCGGGAATGGTAGAGGAGCGCCCTCGTGTGGTGGTGAATAATGGCTCTGCGGGCATGGGCAACCTGGAGCAGGACCCACGGGGCCTGATTACCCGCATTGGTCTGACAAGTCCGCAGTTTGAGCCTGTTGCCGGTATTGAGCGCCGAGGGCTTAACGTCTCTCTGGTGCCGGTTGCCTACGATCTGGAGGCATGGCTGCGACGGTTCGATCAGCTGTGGCCCGCTGGTTCGGGTGCTGCCGTGTCTTACCGGAGCCGCATCGTCGGCGGCACATCCCTGACCTCAGATCGTATTGTTTTTCCTTCCACCGTTTAACAAATTTGTCACTGGCGCGCGCCGCATTACGGTCTATTCTTACAGAACAGGACAGCATTTCTGGCAGGGTAGCCAGAAAGCCTGACTTGAAATATATTTTGTGGTCTATATAATTTAACGCTAACTTTTTGAGGCGAATCGATCACGTTATGACATCAGAAGGCTCAAATACCACCGCCATCAACCTCCGGACCCCGGTCAAGGATGATGGCTACAGGCTCCACCAGCTGATTGCGGAATGCCCGCCGCTGGACCCCAACTCGATCTACTGCAACCTCCTGCAGTGCAGCCACTTTGCCGAAACTGGCGTGGCGGCGGAGATAGGCGGCGATCTGGTCGGCTTTATTTCCGGTTATATTCCCCCCCAACAGCCCGAAACAGTCTTTGTCTGGCAAGTGGCCGTTCACGAGAAAGGTCGTGGGCAGGGTCTGGCCAAGCGGATGCTGAAGGCGATTGTGGCCCGGGACGCGTGCAAAGACGTGACCCACATGGAGACCACCATCACCGAAGACAACGAGGCTTCCTGGGCGCTGTTCCGGTCATTTGCCCGTGATATGGGTGCTGAGCTCACCTTCCACGAGCACTTTGAGAAAGAGACCCACTTCGGCGGTGAGCACGACTCCGAATTTCTGCTCCGCATAGGGCCTTTCACAAAGCCGGCGTAACAGCAGCCTTCCCGAGCGACCGATACCCCTGTTTGGACTGGCCGGCAGATTGCTGAGGTGAATCTGTCACAACGGCCTCAACCAACGTGCCACCGCACAACTACCTCGAACCTGACATGCTAAGAGGCAAGACAATGGAAATTTTCAAGTCGACTGAATCCGAAGTACGTGTTTACTCCCGTGCCTTTCCGGTGATTTTCAACCGTGCCAAGAATGCGCACCTTTACACCGAAGACGGCAAGGAATACCTGGATTTTCTGGCCGGCGCCGGCTCACTGAATTATGGCCACAACAACGACATTCTCAAGAAAGCCTTGCTGGAGTACATTGAAAACGATGGTGTCAGTCAGGGCCTGGATATGTTCACCACGGCAAAGCATGACTTTATAGAGTCCTACAAGAGACACATCCTGGATCCCCGTGGCCTGAACTACAAGATGCAGTTCACTGGCCCAACCGGCACCAACTGTGTGGAAGCGGCCCTGAAACTGGCCCGCAAGGTGAAAGGCCGGAATGGTATTGTCTCCTTCACCAACGGCTTCCACGGAATAACCATGGGCGCAGTTGCCGCCACCGGTAACAAGCACCATCGCGGCGGTGTCGGCACTCCTCTGGGCAACGTGGATTTCATGTTCTACGACGGTTATCTGGGTGGGAATGTGGACACCCTCGAGATCATGGACAAGGTGCTGTCCGATGGCTCGTCCGGCTTTGAGCTGCCGGCGGCGGTGATCGTCGAGGCTGTCCAGGGTGAAGGCGGCCTGAACGCTGCCCGCGCCGAGTGGCTGCAGGGACTTGAGAAGCTGTGTCAGAAGCACGACATCCTGCTGATCCTGGACGATATCCAGGCAGGCAACGGCCGTACCGGCGAGTTCTTCAGCTTTGAATTTGCCGGCATCAAGCCGGACATTGTGACCGTGTCCAAGTCCCTCAGTGGCTACGGCCTGCCGATGGCGCTGGTGCTGTTCAAACCGGAGCTGGATATCTGGAGTTCGGGCGAGCACAACGGCACCTTCCGCGGTAACAACATGGCGTTTGTCACAGCCCGCGCAGCCGTTGAGACCTACTGGAAAGACGACACCTTTGCCAATGCTGTGAAGGCCAAGACCGAAGTGCTGGGTGAGGGTCTGCAGGCCATCTGTGACAAGTACCCGGGCGAGTTCCGGATGAAAGGCAGGGGCATGATGCGTGGCATTGAAGCCACCCATGCCGAGCTGACAGACAGGATTACCAGCCGTGCCTTCGAGAAAGGGCTGATTATTGAAACCAGTGGCCCCAACGACGAAGTGATCAAATGCCTGATGCCGCTGACCACCAGCGACGACGATCTGCGTAAAGGTGCTAAACTTCTGGCAGAAAGCGTGGATGAAATCATGCAGGAAGGAATGAGCAAGGCGTCCTGAGGCGCCTGCCATCCCCCAAAACTCATTCTGCAGGATAACGACGGTAACACTATGACTAGCGAACAACATACCGTAGAGAAGATTGGCGGCACCTCGATGAGTAACTACGAGGCCGTGCGCGACAACATTATTCTCGGCGGGCGCGAAAAGGACGAACTCTACCAGCGCATATTCGTGGTCTCCGCCTACGGCGGTGTCACCGATGAACTGCTGGAGCACAAGAAAACCGGCGAGCCGGGCGTTTACGCACTGTTTGCCGATGCGGAATCTGACTGGGCCTGGGGTGACGACCTCACCAAGCTGATCAAGTTTCTGACCGACATTAATGGTGACCTGTTCGGGGACCCGATGCTCAAGCAGCAGGCGGACCAGTTTATTACGGACAGGATTGAAGGGGTTCGTGGTTGCCTGATTGATCTGCAGCGTCTGTGTTCTTACGGCCAGTTCCAGCTGGAAGAACACCTTCTGACCGTGCGGGAAATGCTCGCGGGTATTGGTGAGGCCCACAGTGCCTTCAACACCGCCCTGAAACTTCAGCAGGAAGGCATCAACGCCCGCTTTGTTGACCTGACTGGCTGGCGCGACAACGAGCTGCTGCCACTGGACGAGAAGCTCAAGCAGGCCTTCGATGCCGTAGACCTTACCCGTGAGTTGCCCATCGTTACCGGCTATGCCCAGTGTAAGGAAGGCCTGATGCGCACCTTCGACCGTGGCTACAGCGAGATGACCTTCAGCCGGGTGGCGGTCATCACCAATGCCCGCGAGGCGATCATCCACAAGGAATACCACCTCAGCTCTGCCGACCCCAACATTGTAGGCGCAGACAAGGTGGTGCCCCTGGGACGTACCAATTACGACGTGGCGGATCAGCTGGCGAACCTGGGAATGGAAGCCATCCATCCCCGTGCCGGTAAGGGCATGCGCCAGCATGAGATCCCGCTGCGGGTAATGAACACCTTTGAGCCGGAACACACCGGTACCCTGATTACCGGCGATTACATCAGCGAGAAGCCGCAGGTAGAAATCATCGCCGGCAACAAGGGCGTTTTCGCCATTGAGGTATTTGATCAGGATATGCAGGGCGAACCCGGTTCCGATCGCCGCATTCTGGAAGTGCTGGGGCGGTTCAAGGTGCGCTTTGTGTCCAAAGACACCAACGCCAACACCATTACCCATTACGTTGACAGTACGCTGAAACACGTCAAGCGGGTGGTAAGGGCGCTGAAAGACGAGTTCCCCAATGCGGAAATCAGTACTCGCAAGGTAGCGATCGTTTCTGCCATTGGCAGTGACATCAAAATACCGGGCATTCTGGCACGGTCGGTCAAGGCCCTGGCGGATGAAGAAATCAATATTCTGGCCCTGCACCAGTGCATGCGCCAGGTGGATATCCAGTTTGTGGTGGATGAAGACGCCTACAAGAAAACCATTGTGGCGCTCCACGGTGTATTGATTGAGCCCTACAACCACGAGTATGCCATTGTCGCAGCCTGATCCGGTCGGTAATTACCGCAACTGGCTCTGGCTGCCCCGGTAGACGGGAATCCATGGCCCTGTTCCGCGCGTATCTTCTATAAATTTACGACCGGAACCTGTGCCATGAATGAACTTCAGAGCCCGGGGCCGTCTCCGACCATAGCCCACTCCGGCGAAACGGAATCCCTTGTAGGGCTGTACTTCAGGGATGCGTCCCGCTTCGAACTGCTGACCAACGAAGGCGAGCGTCGCCTTTCCCGCAGATTGTCCTTCTGCTACCGCATTATCTCGGCAGACATGGGTTTGCCTGAGGATACTCCCCAAACCTACCGGGAAGTGGTTGGCAGCCTTGGGGACGCCTGCGCCCTTTCGACCAGGTGCCGTCGGGCTTACCACCTTGCCACAGACGGCCGTCAACGGCTGATCCGGAGTAACCTGCGGCTGGCAGTGCACATTGCACGGCGTTACGCCAACCGCGGCATTCCCATGTCAGACGTTATCCAGGATGCCAATGTTGGCCTTATCAAAGCGGTCGAACGATTCGACCCCACCAAGGGGTTTCGTTTTTCCACATACGCCTACTGGTGGATCAGCGAAGAGGTGAAGCGCTGCATGAAGCGCGGTACCCGCCTGGTGCACACACCCGAGAACGTGGTGGACGAAATTCGTCTGCTGCAGAAAACGGCCCTGATGCTGCACCAGACCCTGGGACGCACCCCGTCACAAAGTGAGTTGGCCCGGGAAATTGAAGTATCGCCCTCGCGAATCGGAGAATTACGCGCCCTGGCAAGCATGGAAGTGTCGGTGGATATGCCCGTAACCGTTGAAGGAGGCGTCACCCTTGGTGACAGCCTGAGCGCGGGTGAGCAGTCTGCGCCGGATCATGACATGCTGCATCGGGACCGCAAGCGGACGCTGGCAGCGTTGCTGGCGGATCTCAGTTCACGGGAAAAAGACGTGCTGTCCCGGCGCTTCGGGCTGGGTCTGCCAGAACCGGAGACGCTGCAGGTTATATCCGACCATCTCGGAATCAGCCGTGAGCGCGTGCGGCAGATTGAAAAGGGCGCTCTGAGAAAACTGAGAAGTCTGGTCGAAAGCCCCGAAGAAGCCCTCCGGAGCTAGGCTCCGGAGGCGGGGTCAATCACGCATGGGTCATAAAGAACCAGGTGCCGGCGGCGACCTGGCACAACAACACAATCGCCGTCAGCACCAGCCTCAGTTTCAGGTACCACTGGGGCCAGTATCCCCTCATCCAGCGTGCATCCACCAAATAAAGACCCATGTAGGCGACGGTATAAAGCACGGTTTGTGCAGCGACTGGCAGCAAAAGCCCGATGCCTGCCGAGACAAAAAAGACCTGGCTCAGGAGCATGGTGACCAGGGGCGAGATAGGGTAGCACCGGTTTTCCAGTTGCATGGCCAGAGGCCAGTAAATACCCGCCATAAAGGCGAGTATGCCGGCGCTGTACAGGTAGAAATAACTGATGATGGCCACGCTTTTGGCGGGCATCATGAATAGGCCGAGGATGGCCGCAAGAAATGGCAACAAGCCGGCAATGCCAACGACAATCGCCAGCCTGGCGACCGCAATCACGAGTTGCGCCCCTGCACCCGTATTCTCATGGGCTTGATGTCAGCCGGTTCCATGCCAACCATCTCGTGGTAGGCAGACGGATGCACCACTTCCGTGGCCACGATGCTGAAACTGGCCAGGGTGTCCTGAATTTCCCAGCTGCTGCGAAACAGGCGGGTATGACTCCTGGCGTCGGATAGCAGATGGTACTCCTCATCGATCACCAGCCTTGCCATGTACTGCTGGCCCTCCAGAGAGATGATTTCCAGCAGGTGAATGGTCAGATCGGGTATGTGCCTGAGTTCTTCCAGGGTTATTCTCACCGTTTTGCTCTCATTAGTACGCGAGGGATGATGTGCTACCCACGGACTTACGAGCGACGGATGGTTTGGGATCATCTGGCGGCCTGAAACCGGCAGGAAAAACGGGTGTTCACGCCTTGCCGGCAAGCTCCCGGCATACCGAATGTTGTGGGCAACAGGTCAAGTGGTCGTTCACCATTCCCACCGCCTGCATGAACGCGTAAACAATGGTGGGACCCACAAAATTGAAGCCCCGCTGTTTCAGCGCTTTGGACATGGCCTCTGCTTCCGGGGTGTATATCGGCACCTGATCAAAGCTTTCCCAATGATTCTGAATCGGCGCGTGGTCCACAAACGACCACAGGAAGTCGCTGAACGAGTGGCCCTGCTCCCGCAGGTCCAGATAGCCCCTGGCGTTCCGGTCTAGGGAGTGTACCTTCAGGCGGTTGCGGACGATGCCCGGGTCCTGCAGCAGCGATTCAATCTTGCTGTCGTCGTAACGGGCGATGCGCTGCGGGTCGAAGTGGTCGTAGGCTGCGCGGTAATTTTCCTGCTTTCTCAGGATAGTAATCCAGCTCAGCCCTGCCTGCTGGCCGTCGAGACACAGTTTTTCGAACAGCGCTAGGCTATCGTATTCCGGACGGCCCCAGACATTATCGTGGTAGTCCTTGTAGAGAGGGTCCTCGCCGCACCAGGGGCAGCGTTGCTGAGTTTCCATAATCACTCCTGCGTGCGGAAGATGACGGGACTGTGGAACAGCCAGTTTATCGCAGCAATGGGCCGGGCGGGCTGGCTGGCCAACAAGAGCCCCCCGGGGGGCTGCAAAAGTGACCCGGATGGCAACGAACGACCGGATTGATGGTAAACCAACGCGACCAGAAAATCGCCAACCTGGCCAGCGGAGGCCATCCAGCCCTCGTTGTCGCGGTCTCCGAACAGCTGAAAATCTGGAGTTACCTCCAGAGTCTGCAGATTGCCGGCGATACCACGTCCGGTTGCTTTCAGCCAGGCTTCCTTGAGCGTCCAGACCTTGAGAAAGTCCTCGCAGTGGTTGGCGTCAAGCAGCCAGGCTTGCTCATCGCGTGTGAACCAGCGGCGGACCACCTTCTGCCAGTGCGGATGCCGGTTGCGGGGCTCGATGTCCAGCCCGAGCCCGGGGGTGGCTGAGACGGCACAGGCAGAAAAGCCGTGGCTGTGGCTCAGGGACAGGTGCCATCCCGGGGGATATTCTGAGCAGACCGGTCTGCCGTCGACGGGACGGCACTCCGCGCCAGCGGTGCCGGAGGCTCCTGCCAGTGCCTGACGAATCAGCCAGCGACTGCACAGGTATTCCTGGCGTCGGATGCCGCTGAATGCGGCAACCGTGGCCTGCTCAAACGCTGTCAGCCATTGTGGTGTTGTCGGGTCCTCTGACTCCGGTTCCCGGCACAGCCAGACCGTGGGAGCAATGTCAGGGTTGGAGCCGGTCAATGATCCACCCGTCGTCCTGTTTTACGTATTCAAACCGGTCGTGCAACCGGCTGGGGCGACCCTGCCAGAATTCGATGCGTTCGGGCACCACACGATAGCCACCCCAGAAGTCCGGCAGTGGTATCTCGCCCTCGCTGAACCGGCGCTTCATCTCTGCAACTTTCTGCTCCAGGATTCCGCGGGAAGTAATGGCCCGGCTTTGTTCCGATACCCAGGCTCCGATCTGGCTCCCCCGCGGGCGCGAGGCGAAGTAACGCAGTGACTCGGATTTGCTGACCTTTTCGACCTTTCCCTGAATCCGCACCTGGCGGTTAAGGGCGATCCAGGGAAACAGCAGTGCCGCCTTCGGGTTCTCTGCCAGTTCCTGGGCCTTACGACTGCCATAATTGGTGTAGAACACGAAGCCGGATTCGTCGAAATACTTCAGGAGCACTGTGCGTATGTCCGGCATGCCGTTACCACCGGTGGTGGCCAGGGACATCGCATTGGGTTCGAGAATGCCGGCTTCACGGGCATCGCCAAACCAGGTCTGGAACTGTCTGACCGGGTTGTCATCGAGAGCGTCGCGATCCAGGCCTTCGCTCTCGAAGTCGCGTCGCATTTCGCTAATGTCCATCAGGGTTACCTGTGTCAGGGATTCGTCGTTTAATACGGTGGCACCAGAATATCGGGTTCCTTGCGCCTTGTCAGTCTGCCAGCGGTTCCGGCTGACAAAACCGTCACTTGCGGACTATCCTTGTTAGACTGGAATGGGCTGCGCTGTGGCCGTCACCAAGAACCAACAAGGAGAAAACAGGGTGGTTGCAAACCGCACACGACGATTGGCCAGAAATATTTCAGGCGTTGTACTGGTTCTGGTCGTGATCTATGCCCTTGCGGGATTCGTCGGGCTGCCCTGGTGGCTGGAAAGGATACTGCCGGAAAGGTTGGCTCAGCACATGGGATGGCAGGCGGAGGTGGAAGAAATCCATGTGAATCCGTTCACCATGAGCATTGAGGTCCTGAATCTGTCTGCGACCGACGGCGATGGTGAGCGGGTGGTCGCCTTCGATCGCCTTTATACCAATCTCGGCGTCTGGCGGCTGGTTACCGGTGTTGTTGCGTTACAGAATATTGAGCTCGAAGAACCCTACATACGCCTGGATCTGCTGGACGACTACAGTGTGAATTACGCCAGGGACTGGCAGGCTAACAATCCACCGGCAGAAGAAAGCGCTACCGACGAGGATGCGTCGGCAGAGCCTGCTCGCGTTTACTTTGGCCGGGTCAGGGTGGCCGGGGGTGAGCTGTTGTTCCGGGACTTCAGCCAGGAAGGCATGGAGGAGTTCCGGGTTACTCCGCTGGATCTGGCGCTGAATGACCTGGCCACCTGGCAACGGGATGACGCGGACAGCAACTATTACCTGTTGGCAGCGGTTGGCAGCCAGACCATTGAATGGGAAGGGGATCTGAGCATTGCTCCTTTGTATTCAACGGGCTTTCTCAAGCTCGGGGGCGTGACCCACACCACGCTACAACATTTTCTGAAACCCCACCTTCCCTACCAGTTCCGCAACGGTAGCGTAACCTTGAGCACCGAGTACGAGCTACAATCTGCAAACGAGCTGTTCGTGAATACCTCCAATGGCCAGCTCTCGATTGATAACCTCAGCCTTGGCCTGAGGGATAACGAAGAGGAACTGCTTACCACCCAGAGCATCCGTATTGGCGACATCCGGTTCGGGCTGAACAATCGCGAAGCCGCCACGGGAACTGTCAGGATTGAGGGTGTTAACCTGTCGTTGCATCGCAGACCGGACGGCTCCATCAACCTGCTTGCGCCATTTCAGCAAAATGATGGCGAGGGCCCGAGCGCTGATTCGGCATCCGGAGAGACACCTTTTCGCTGGTCGGTGGCTGGCGTGGAGCTTGGGAACAGTGCCGTGAACTGGCGGGATGAGCAGTTGCAAACCGAGGCAGCGCTGTCGTTAAGGAAGCTGAATGTAAGCGTTGGCGAAATTTCCCACCAATTGGAAGAACCGGTCAATTATAAGGCAGAGGCTACGCTGGAAGAGGGTGGTCGCCTGGTGTTTAATGGCCAGGCCACTCTGGCCCCTTTCACTCTGGAGGCGGGTATTTCCGGTTCCGGTGTGGCCCTGTCCCAGTTCGGTGCCTATATCAGCGAAATGGCCAATCTGGATGTCAGGGACGGACGCCTGAATATGGACGGAAATCTGGATCTGGACCAGCAGCAGGATCCGCTGACAGGCACCTTCAGCGGCACCGGCGAGGTGACCTCACTGGATGTGCGGCTTGCGGACAGCGACGAGAGGTTGGTTGCCTGGCAGAACCTCCGCCTGGAGCCGGTGGAATACAACGTGGCGCCGGGACGACTGGAAATCGGCACGGTCACTCTCGCCGGTCCGACCGTCAATGTGGTACGTAACACCAACGGTGTGCACAACCTCGAGCGAATCGTCCCGTCAGCACAGGGTGAAGAGCCTTCAGCACGGGGTAATGAGCCTTCTGCACAGGATGGAGAACCTCAGTTCATCTTTCGCATCGGGCAACTGATGCTCGAAGAAGGCGCAGTCTCCTACACTGACCGCACCATGGACCCGGCTTTTACCACCCGGTTTGATCAGCTGCGTGGTTCTGTAACTGGCCTGAGCAATATCTCACCACAGCAAGGCAAGGTATCAGTACAGGGCCGCGTGGGAGACGTCGCCAGCATGACACTCGACGGGTCCCTGGGGACGCTGGGGACGGAAGCCACCAGTGAACTCAAGCTGACCATGGAAAATCTTTCCCTCCCCATGTTATCGCCCTACTTCGGTCGCTATCTTGGCTATAGTGTCGACAGCGGTAAGCTGAACCTCGATCTGGATTACAAGTTTTCCGGCAGTCAACTTGATGCCGGCAACAGTGTAGTCATGAACCGTCTCGAACTCGGTGAACCCGTGCCGAGCGATGATGCG
>Ga0098067_1000753_pt1 | contig 11553 bp, 11 predicted proteins | sample 26_taG_FD_92578 | JGI IMG/M metagenome (GOLD analysis project Ga0098067, IMG submission 92578) | Marine viral communities from Cariaco Basin, Caribbean Sea - 26_WHOI_OMZ | ecosystem: Environmental > Aquatic > Marine > Oceanic | place: Caribbean Sea: Cariaco Basin | collected 2014-11-09
ATGGCTTGGCACGACTGACGCTATCGGTACTATCTTGACCGAGAGCTTTGCGATGTGGCCGGCGTCTAGCGTGAGTGGTTTCTATTATTCGCTGCCAGAGAGCACTTATTTCAACGTGGGCAAAATTGATCAAGAGCAATTAGCGGATTATGCTGCGCGTAAGGGTTGGGATATGAAGACGGCTGAGCGTTGGTTGAGTCCGAATTTGTAGACTTGCAAAATTCAAACTAGTTTGCTGAAGTAAGCTTGCTTACAACATTAGCATTTGCTATTATTAATTTAACAGCACCGCCACCTCTACTTATTGGGTTTAACTCGATAAGAAATGTGGCGGTCTTCTATTGCCCTCTAAAATCTCCAATACTCCCATCCTTCAAACCCCATCTCTTTGATAGAAACTGCATTATTATTAGGCGTAGGGAAATTTTCTAACAGTGCTTCAGCTCGCTTATACCAAGAAGACCTTGGATTAATAATACTGACTAGATAGCTCATTAAACATAAGTAAAAGAATATTTTGCGTCTGTCTAATGACTGCCATCCCTTCCCTTTATGAACTTTTTTAGCAGGCTTGGATATATTGGTATTCCATAATCTGGCATGATGCGCACATATATTCCTAACTAGGTTTAAAGAGTGCATCCAACTTGAAAAAACATCCTGACTTATTCTATATTTATCAGCAATTTCTTGTCGATGTTTAAATTTCATTCCAGAATATAGCATTGAAATAGAACCGAAATCTAATACTTCAACAGCTACCCAGATAGGTATGCCATCGTAATTATTTAGATGATGTTTAACCAATGACTGTTTATTAGAGCGTTTGATCTGTTGCTCATATCGATTTAGCCACATTTCATGTTTAGAGCGTCTAAAACGAGCATCGATCTTGGTGAAATCACCATCCAAATATTCCTTATGCAAGTGTGCTTCTGGATGTGACCGTCCTAAGATATAAGCAACTTCTGTTCTTAAAGCCATTTCAATACGTTCTAATGCATCCAAGCAAAGTAATCTTAGACTTTTATCGAACCTATACAGACCTAAAATATCATTAAAATTAGTGTCTGCTATAAACTTGTCGTCTCGAACTTTATGTCTAATAGGAACACGAAAAGGATACCAATACCCACTAAGGCGATAATAGCCAAGACACGCTAGATAATGTTTTGCTCGAGCGAAATCGTCGATAATTAAACCTCTATTTTCAAGCAAACTTAATTGCTGATCAAAAGAGCGCCAAGGCTTGCAACATTGTTTCTCTAATTGTGGCACCAAAATTATCCTATAAATAAGAATTCCTATGATAGCATCAATAGAAACTAGACTTATAATCGGTATTACAGCACTTACCTGTATAATCCCAGTTAGGAAAAAAGAAATATAAAGTTGATTATAATTAAGACGGCTGAGCGCTGGTTGAGTCCTAATTTAGCTTAAGGGTTTTTCAAGCTTTATCATTTTTGCCTTTTTAGCTATTACCGATTACAGCAAATCCCTCTAAATCCCTCTAAATCCTCCTAAATCCCCCTAAATCCCCCTTTAAAAAAGGGGGACTTTAATCTTGTAAAAATTGTGTCACTATTCAGTTGTGCAAGAACGTACCCTCCTTTTCTAAAGGAGGGCCAGGGAGGATTTTTGGAACTATTTAGAAACTGTAGTTATACGTGATAGCACCGCCACCTCTACTTATTAGGGTTAACTCGATAAGAAATGTGGTGGTCTTTTATTGTCTCATTTTTATCATTTAGTCGATTTTAATTGTTATTACTTCAAAATATGCTAAAACTGAAGCTATGCATAAATATAATCATCGACTAAAAAGCCCTGCTCGTTATTTACGCTCTAGTCAAACGCTAGCCGAGCTAGCTCTTTGGCAACGCTTGCGTCGTAAGCAAATCGCACAAGTTCAGTTCTATCGGCAACGCCCATTACTTAATTTTATTGTAGACTTCTATTGTCCAAAAGCTAACTTAATCATTGAATGTGATGGTAGTCAGCATTTTACTACTGAGGGCTTGGCAGCTGACGAAAATCGTGATGCGATATTAGCTGACCTTGGATTATTGACTCTGCGCTTTGATAACAGGCAAATATTGCAAGAGTTAGAAGCTGTCTGCGTCATAATAGAACAGGTAACATTGCAGAGAATTAAAGCGGTTCCTAACTTGAATCATTAAATTTGAGATATTCTTTAGTTTTTAGTAGTTACTACTCAAAGCTTTAAAAAAATCCCCCTAAATCCCCCTTTAAAAAAGGGGGACTTTAATCTTGCAAACATTGTGTCATCATTTAACTGTGCAAGAACGCCCCTTCCTTTGTACTGAGATTTCTATTTAAAGAAATCTCCTTGCACGCCTAAATTTGCAGTGCAATTTTTATACGATGCCCAAAGATTGGCTAACTAATAACAGCCTATAAATAAAGCCCCTAACCCTCCTCCAAAGACAGCATAGTCATAATTAATTTGATGAGCGTCTCTTTCTGATCAGGTTTTGATTCTGCCACTAGCAAAGTCAGCGCAGCAAGCCCTGTATTATTGATGACCATATCGCCTTGAGTGTTAAGCAAACGCTGATTACGATGCAAAAAATCCACAAACAAAAAAGCGCCACTGCGTTTATTACCATCGGTAAATGGATGGTTTTTGACCATAAAATATAGCAAGTGAGCCGCTTTACTCTCAATAGTGGGATAAGCAGGCTCGCTGAATACAGTTTGTTCTAATGTCCCTAATATACTCTCTAACCCATCGCCACGGGGGCGGGCAAAAAGTTCGGTCGCTTCACCTTTGGCAATAAGTTGCGACTTGAGTTCATTGAGCATCGCTATTGCCTCAGCTAGACTCGGCAATATGCCTCCAGCCTCACCCTCAGGGTCATCCAATAACCCTTCGTCATAACGTTGAAGCCACAAAAAGGTCTGCGTATAGCGACTGATGATCTCTATAAGACCTCGTCCTTCGTCCGTATTCAACTCGGGACTCTGAGCAGTTTTTTTGATTAAAGTAAGAGCTTGTTCTAGCTCTTTGGCATTCTTCTCAAAGCGTTGCTTATCAAGGGCATAACCTTTAAGCAGATAGTCACGAAGTCGGCCTGTCGCCCAAATGCGAAATTGCGTACCTCGCTTTGATTTAATACGATAGCCTACTGAGATAATCACATCTAAGTTGTAATGCTCAACTTGATAAACCTTGTCATCTTCAGCAGTTGTCGCAAATTTTGCGACAACTGAACCTCTATCCAGCTCGCCTTCTTTAAATACATTATTGATGTGCTTACCGACTGTTTTGACATCTCGACCAAACAGCTCTGCCAGTTGATGTCGATTCAACCATACGCTGTCGTTGTCAAACTGAACTCGAATGCCAGCATTACCATCCTCACTTTGATAGATTTCAATGTTGGAAAGGCCGTCCTTTAAAGCGCTAGTTTTATTATTAGAAATCATAATCGTCTGTCCTTAGGTTTGTTTTACTCTACCACTATTTTTAGCACCTGACTTAACCAAGTCCTGCCGAACTGCTGCCATCACCATCACAAAGCCCCTATAGACGAATAAAAAAGATACTATGGACAGATATTTTTTATGAGTGATTTTACTTATAGCTAAGTACCTAATCCCAATTAAGGATTCAAAAAAATGACCCCAGACTCAAGCGCATTAACGCAAATCAACGACCTACCCAATCCCGAGACTCTCTACAAAATCTGCCAAAGTCTCGCCATGCTAGATGCCATCTTGGATCCTGCAGGTAATTTTCGTTACTTTGGTTTTGACCAATATTGGGATGATCAGCAAGCAATGGCTGAGATGCATGACGGCAATGGCTCGCACTACTTTATTATGCTTAGTAACATGAAGGAAGACGCTCAACCCTATGCGGTCGGCAAGCTGTTTGCTAAGTCGTTAAGCCAAACTGCTAACACACCCGATATCACCAATATCGCCAATAATGCCCCGTTGCAGGATTTCCTTGCCGAAGAAACTTTTAAACATAATGAAGCCAGTCTCTATTTCTATCAATTAGCCAATGAGAGCGTTTGGTCAGTGACGCCCGCTATAAAAAACATCCCTTTTTTAGGATTTTTAGCGCATAAAGAAACTGCTTATATCCCATGGGCACGCGACTATTATCAACCCGATTTCGAGCCCGATAGTGAAATTACTATTGATGAGCAAATCGTTGCCGATATTTTTGCCTATAAACCGCTGAATAAAGAGATGGTGCAGCGTCTAAACCCACTCGTAAATATTGCCCAATTGGTGGACGATATTTTAGACATTGGTTACCCCGTAGATATGGGCTAGCCTTAAGACTTAGAGCGATAAAATAAGCAGTATGACTTTCCTAAAAAGATAAATCCCACCGAGCTATTGAGGCTCGGTTTTTTGGTTATAGAGCAGACCCAGCAGATAAAACCTTATTTCTCCGGTAAACTCAGGTAAAATTAAGCCCAATCACTGCCATGAAACGGCTCAAACGACCTGTACAGGGATGACTATCAATGAAGCAACTCGCTGCCCTATCAAACTGGATGGGTAAAACTTTTGCGGTTTGGGCCTTAATGAGCGCAGTCTTAGGGTTTTTCTTCCCTGAGTTTTTTGCACCGTTAGTTAAATTTATCGTCCCTGTCTTGGGTTTGATTATGTTTGGTATGGGCATGACGCTCAATATTGACGACTTTGTAACCATTATTAAACGACCTAAGGCAGTCCTAGTAGGACTATTGGCACAATTTACTTTGATGCCGTTAATTGCCTATTTATTGACTGTGGTTTTTCATTTAGATCCCTTTATCGCTATCGGCGTGATTTTGGTAGGTTGTTGTCCAGGCGGTACCGCCAGTAATGTCATTACCTTCTTAGCTAAAGGCGACGTAGCGCTCAGTGTCTCCATTACCTCGATTGCTACGGTATTAGCCCCTTTATTAACCCCTCTGCTGCTCAAACTGTTTGCCGGTCAATTGATCGATATCGACCTAGCGAGCATGATGTTAACCATTACGAAAATTGTCATTTTACCTATAGTCTTAGGTATTGTTGTCCATCGCCTATTGGGTAAAAAGAGCGAGGCAGTGACCAGTGTTTTGCCGTTGGTTTCAGTGGTGGGCATTGTGGTGATTGTGGCGGCTATTATCGCTGCTTCTAAAGCAACGATTGTAGACAGTGGTGCTTTGGTATTTGTCGTCGTTGCCTTACATAATCTCCTAGGGTTCACGCTCGGCTACTTAATTGCTCGCGCTTGCGGTTTCACTGAGCGCCAACGCCGCGCTATCATGATCGAGGTAGGCATGCAGAACTCTGGCCTAGGGGCTGCCCTTGCTGCCACTTACTTTAATCCAGTCGCGGGTCTACCTAGTGCCATCTTTAGTGTCTGGCATAACTTTAGTGGCGCTATTGTGGCGAATATCTGCGCGCGCCAAACCAAGTCCATAGCTGAAATCCCACCAACGAGATAATCAGCATGGACTGGCTTAGTTGCCGTCCGCTCACTGATTTTTTCTCAAGTTGCTAACGTCAGCAAACGTTTTCTTCCCCTACTCTATGACCTCTTATATGGTCTTAGACTTCTCTAGACTTACCTATTTTTAGCTAGTTTCTATTTCAAATGCTGTCTTATCGCACCTTAGCTATCCTCATCCTTTTTTAAGCCCTCTAAAGCTTTGTTAGCGTTCTACGAGTTACGTAAACTTGTAGGATTTTTCTTATCATGTCTTACTAGCTTGTTACTGCTCAATCAATACCGCGTGTCAGCAGTTACCGAACGCACTTAATAAGCTCAGATAAATGCTACAGAATAATAATCACAACTGGCTATGATGAATTATGATTTGGTAACGAGCATATAGGTTTATAACTATATGATATTACTAAGCATTATAAACAAATGTAAGCTATTGATTTTAGCCGCTAAGGTCAGATAGTAAGGTAAGTATTCGCACGTTTACTATAGCGCTATAACATAACTAATAGCCTTACTATTAAAGCTCATTTATTGAATATAATTTATCAGGATAGGCAGGGGATTAGGTCAATAACAACCGCCTCCTCAGCCAACTATTTAAACAAGGAAGATATTATGAACCATGCAGATAAAGCTGACTTAAACGCTGATCCTATCACTGGTGAGCCAGGCTCACATCCTATTGGTACCGCTATTGGTGGTACTGGTGGCGCCGCTGCAGGTGCCGCTATTGGCGCTATAGCAGGACCTTTAGGCATGTTAATCGGTGGCGCTATTGGTGCTTTCGCCGGTGGCCTAGCAGGCAGTGCAGCGGGTGAAGCCTTTGACCCAACCGTTGAAGCCGAATACTGGCGCGATACTCATGCCAAGACCGAATACTACCGTGAAGGCTATGATTACGATACTGATTATCACCCTGCCTATGCCGTAGGCTATGCTTCGCGCAGTCATTATGAGCCTAATACTCGTTTTGAAGATGCTGAGACTGACCTACAAAGAAAGTGGGAAGAAGTCAAAGGCGATTCGCGTTTAACTTGGTTAGAAGCTCGCGAAGCTATCCGTGATGGTTGGGATAAAACGCACGCTACAATTCAAGGCGAGACTTATCAGCCAAGACTGCATAGTAATCATGGCGGCGTGCATGGTGAAGAAAAAGGTCATCCAGTAGCGACCGGTACAGGCGCTTTAGGTGGAGCAGCAGCAGGAGCGGCGGTAGGTTCAATGGCAGGTCCAGTGGGTACAGTTGTCGGTGGTGTTGCTGGCGCTGTAGCAGGTAGTGCGGTCGGTCATGAAGCCGGTGAAGTCGTCAACCCAACAGACCCTGAAGAAGCTTATGAGAAACCTCATACAGTCGCTAGTGGTACCGGTGCTCTAGGTGGTGCAGCAGTCGGCTCAATGGCAGGTCCAGTAGGGACAGTCGTCGGTGGTGTTGCTGGCGCAGTCGCTGGTGGCGCAGTTGGTCATGAAGCTGGTGAAGCGGTTAATCCAACTGAAGCGGATGAGCATCGTGAAGAAGCCAATCCAGTCGCTAGTGGTAGTGGTATGTTAGGTGGTGCAGCAGCAGGCGCAGCAGTGGGTGCCGCTGGTGGTCCTATTGGTTCGGTCGTCGGTGGTGCCATCGGTGCGGTCGCTGGTGCGGCTACGGGTAATGCTTTAGCCAATGCTTTTGAAGGCAATACTGAAGCCGATAATTACTGGCGTGAGAATTATCATAATAAAGCTTACTACAATGACGAATATGACTACGATACCGATTACCGTAGTGCCTATTCTTACGGTCATACCCAGCGTCGTCACTATGGTACCGACCAGTCTTTTGAAGTGGTCGAGCCCAACTTGCAACGCGATTGGGAAGCCTCTAGAGGCGCTTCACGTCTAACCTGGGCAGATGCTCGTGAGCCGGTACGTGATGCTTGGATTAAATCTACTTACTAAGCTTATAATCAAAGGCAGGCTATTAATACTTATTAATTAGTTTGGTCTTATGAAGTAAACCTGCATAAAAAAAGGTACGCCATATTATATGAGCGTACCTTTTTTATTTGATATCAGCTATTTTAAGGTGTATATATATAGCGGTTAATTAGCATAGTAATACAGCGACTTGGTATGGATATCCTAATAATTCAGCTGCGTTCTACTAAGTAGGCTACTTATCCCCACTGTCTACACTAGCTTTAGCACTACGACGGCAACGCTCAGAGCAATAAATCACTTGCTCCCAATCGCGCTCCCATTTCTTACGCCAAGTAAAAGGCCGTTGGCAGACCGGGCAAACCTTTTGGGGTAAGTTTACTTTTTTATGCGCCATACCCTATTCTCCCCTATTCTTCTTTGCCCTGATGGTCTAAATGCTCATACTTTTTGACACGGCGGCACTGATCCGAGCAGTAAACCATATCATCCCAATTTTTATCTAACCTTTTGCTCCAACTAAACTCGCGAAAGCAAACCGGGCATTCTTTTTTGCGGACGTTCTTTTTCTTATGCGCCATAGGGCTCTCAGTTTAATCAGATAATTTTCATAATAACATGCCCTGATTCTTGCTTAGCCTTAAAACGAGCTATCGTCCCCAAACGGGTGCCCGAGCCGTAGTCCCTGCGCCACTAGAAATGGTGTAGCTGGCACTGCCATTGAGCGAGCGAATCACTAAACTGCCTCCTGCCGGCCCACTACGTACGGGATAAACCGCATACTGACCACTAGGCGATAATCTAGCAGGCTCATCAAGACCGGTCTCTGCCAAATTAACTACTTGCCCAGTAGCGAGCGTCATCACTGCGGCTTGGCGACCATTCAGATAGCCGAGCTTACTGCCGTCCAGACTTAATTGCGGACTGGCGGCATAACCTGCTGTGGGGATACGGCGTGCTTGCTCGGTCGCCAAGGTATAGCGATATAGTTGCGGTCTGCCAGCACGGGCTTTATCACTGACATATACGAAACTTCGACCGTCGGGCGCATAGCTGGGCTGTACTTCGGTACTGGGCAACGTCGTCAGCTGCTTGAGACTGCCATCGCTTAGCTGCAGCTCATAGATATCCGCATTGCCCCCTGCCGTTGAGCTATACAGCAACTTGCTGCCATCGGTAGAGAATGAGGGGGATAAATTACTGCCTGCCGCACCCACCGCTTTAAACACGGTTTTATCCGCTACGTTATAAACATAAATAAAAGGATAGCTCGCGGTAGTCTGCACGCTATAAGCCAATTTGCTGCCATCCATAGACCAGGTCGGCGCATAGATATAGCCATTGACCGAAGTGAGCAACTGCCGATTGCTGCCGTCAGGGCTAATCACATACAGCGCAGAATGCTTATTCGTCCCTGAGCCCTGCTCCTCAACATAGGCGATATGCCCTTGGCGATCAATAGCCGGCATACCAGCTGTTAAAGTAGGATTAATCGACGGCTGCACCACCGTCTGCCCTACCACATTTTGCATAGTCGTCGCACAACCCGAAGCTATTGAGATAAACGCTGCCAAACTAGCGGTCTTAATGAATAGCCATTTGGCTTGAGCCTTGGACATAGTGAGTTCACAATAATTGGTTAATAAGCCTGTAATATAATAGACCTAGTGGCAAAAAGCGACTGTCTTACTGGTATTATTTATCCTATAAAACGCCCATAAAAAAACACCGCCATAATGAATGACGGTGTTTTTTTTGAGCTATTATCAGAGTTAGAAGGTATTAAACTTTAACGCCTGACATTCTCTCAAATAATGCTTAGTTTATTAACTAGCCAATCTTATTTTTTAACTGCTTTAAAATGAGCAACGGTATCTTTACCTTGGATAGTCAACACTGGCGCTTGTTGAGCTTGTTGAGAAACACTGTATTTACCTTGGACAATGGCCATAGTCGCGCTATCAAATTTAGCTTCTGGCTCTGGGCAAGACATCATGGTGCTTAGCGCGTTGTTTAGCTCTACGCTACCGTTACGGATGCTGTAAGCGGCACCTAAGTTATTGCACGTGTTCACAAAGGCAACACGGTCTTCATTGCTCTGGTTGGTCACTTCAGTCGTGAACTTTAGCGTCAATGGCTTAGCTGGGTTGTAGAATAATGGCGCAATTTTCGTACCGTCAGCACGTTTTGCATCTACTAGCTGCCAATCGTACGCTTGTAGAATTTTTGAGTTAACAGGTTGAGCCGCACCCATATTTTGGTCTGGTGTAGATGGCGTAGTCGGAGTCGTTTGGCAACCGGCAAGGGCGCCAACAGCGATAGTAGCAGTCAATAGAGCCGTGGTTAAATTTTTCATAAAATAATCCTTAAGTTGTTGCTAAGTATATAAATATTATTGATTTATCTAATGGCGCTATTATGGATTCAAACCCTGACAATGTCACGTCAGTTATGTATGACAACAGAGACAACTGTGTTTGCTCTGTTAGGTGTTTTGCTACCATCTATTGTCAAGAGCAAGATAACCTGCTAACACTTTTAAGGATTTAAAGGGCTAATAAGTTGGTTTTGTCACAGATAAACGGCACCCATAGCAAAAAGCCCCGTTATTATTACAATAACGAGGCCAGTCCAATAAATAATATTTTTTATCAATAACAATAATATGATAGCAAACGATTAATACCCCGAATTTTTTAGCCGGTTAATCTGCTGACGATAGACGGGCAGTGGATTGGTTTCCGCCCAAGAGACTAGGCCTAAAAACTGATTAATACTGTCTAAATGGTTCATTTTATAATCATCACGAATCACTTTACCCACGCGGCTTGAGCACTTAGTAACTACGCCATCGTTAAGATCACCTTTATCGTATAACGAGCCTGTTAACTGCAGAAGATAATCGGAAGGATCCAAGATATTAGTGATTTGACCGACACCACTAAACGAGTAGTAAGCCACCCCATTCATAACATTATTCGCCGGAGGTTGGCCACAATAGCTGCTAGGGATAGGGGCTGGATAGTCTTTGTTAAATTGGATAAAGGCTTTTTCAGAAATGGAGTCTAAGGCGTTCATCGCATTTTGCTTTTCGGCTTGCGTCAGCGGCGTGCCTGCAGCGGTACTAATGCCTCCGCCAATTATTTCTACTACCGTAGACAATACTTTACCTTGTAAATTAAAATCGCCAGTGCCATTCTCTCTGGTAGACTCGCTAAGAATGTCCGCTAGACCTGCGCCAGTATGCGGCGAGGCCACCGTAGTAATAGAAGCAATAGCTTGGGGATCCACACCAGCGACATAACGCGAATCTAAACCGCCTTGGCTGTGACCGACTAAGTTCACTTTCTTACTTCCAGTAATGGCCTTAATCATACGCACTTGCTTTAACAACTCTTCACCGCGAACTTCTGAAGAGTTGACCGTGGTCGTTTTCGTGGTAAAAACATCCGCTCCATTGCTCATCAACGTCTGTGGAATACCATTGAAATAATCCACAAACCCTAGCATGCGGTTCCAACCTAGAAAACCATGTGCCATGACGATGGGGTACTTTGTCGCATTATAGCTGGTGGTGAATATTCTTCTATCTACTTTTTTACAGCTCGTAGGCGTGTCGCACGTATAGTAGGTGCCACTCGCAGACGCGGAGGTTGAGCCTAGCGCTAGTATGCCTATAGCAGAGATAGCAGCGCTGGCGGAGAGTAGCTTGAGACGGCTGGGTATTTTTTTCATTGACTATACTTCCTTGTATAAATGATAGGGTAAAAACAACGGGGGTTAAAAAGGTCATGCCTGCGAGTCGATTATTCTCCTACTAATCTGATCCTGCTAATCCTATGAAAACTATCGGACTAAGCAGAGGCTTTGACAGTCATTCACTTAAAACCACTCATTAAGTTTAAAGATCAGCAGCACTCATTCCTTGAATACTGCCGTTTGCTCCACACTAAGTCCTAATTTTAAGGTTAGTACCCCGCTTTTTTAAGGCGGTTCGTTTGCGTACGATAAACCGTTAATGGATTGGTCTCAATCCATGACGATAAGCCGAGCAATTGGTTAATAGTGTCCAAATGGTTCATACGGTAATCATCACGAACCACGTAACCGACGCGAGTAGAGCAATAATCAACCAAGCCATCATTAGGCACACCCTTGTGCGTCTGACC
>Ga0098067_1000755_pt1 | contig 11528 bp, 10 predicted proteins | sample 26_taG_FD_92578 | JGI IMG/M metagenome (GOLD analysis project Ga0098067, IMG submission 92578) | Marine viral communities from Cariaco Basin, Caribbean Sea - 26_WHOI_OMZ | ecosystem: Environmental > Aquatic > Marine > Oceanic | place: Caribbean Sea: Cariaco Basin | collected 2014-11-09
AATATACTGATTTTCTGCTTTTTCTTTGGTGTTCAACCACCCAAATTTTCACTTTTTCTTATATCGAACTCACGTTATTTAATTATCCTTCCGCTGGGATGATCGCCAGAGAGATAATCACCTCTAAATTCCCACAGCGTTGTGTCAAAATAACCCACATTCATCACATCGCCATACACATTGCCAATTTTTATCCTGTCACCAACTTCATAAGGTTTCCGCAGAAGAAGGTAAACCCAGCCAAACAGGCTTGTTAACGGATTTTGTAAAGCCAAACCCAGAATCAATGATACAACTCCAAAAGAGACTAAGGTAGCGTACCAATTGGAAAAGACCAGCGAGATGATCACCAGAGTGATAAGCGCAAAGCTTATAAAATTGATAAGGCTTTTAAAATTGTAGGCGCTAGCCCTGTCATCTACTTTTCTGTTTACTATTTTTCGGAGAAGACTATTCAGGAATAATACAGCAGTGACCAGAATGGTACCTAAGATCAATTTTTTCACCAAGGGAAAATACTTCTCAGAAATTGGCAGGTAACCTGCTTCGAGCAGGAAGTTAAGCAGTCCTGCTACCACGACTATCAGGATGGTGTACCCAATTAGGAGGAAGATTTCCTTCCGCTGACCCGGAGTTTTTTTTGTCGGCTTATCGGTTTCAGAAAGGGCTTTTTGCACCTTCTCATCTTCAAGAATTTCTTCTATCTCTTTTTCTTCGGTTTCTTTGTCTACCTTCATTTCCGGATCTTTTTACTGCGGAATCAAAAAGGTACAGGATCAATACGTTCCCTGAATAAATATGACCGCTATACTAATGTAAGCATAGCTGTTAAAGTGAAGAAATGATCGTGAAAGTTTAATATTTCTATAGGATTTTGTTTTTAAAAAAGATGAAGTAGAAGAGACTTAAGGCTCACTTAGCTGTTGTAAATTAAAGTGACAGCGATAATCCTGTGGCAATAAAAAATTCGTGGGCCAGGTTACTTGCATAATCTTCCATTCTGTATTCCAGGGTAAGGCCAAGATCCAGGTTGTTGAAGGAGCTGTTTTCAATCCCGATGGAGAACCGCTGTTCCGCTTCAGGTTTTTCATGAACAGTAACCGCATAAATGGCTTCTGTAGCGGCTTCAAAAGAGAAAATATTATTTAGGGGGCGTGAAAATTCCAATTTATAACGTGCCCTGTGGGTCACTTCTTCCCTAAACCGCTGCTCCAGCCTAAACCGGTGAGATAAGGCCGAATTAAGAGGCTTTAGCTCCAGCTGTTCAATAATTCGGAATTCATTCGTTTCATCAGCATCAAAGAGTTCGTTAAAGCGGTACCTCAGGCCAAGGCTTAGAACAGTAGCTTCCTGAAGCTTGTAGTTATTGAAATAATTCAGTTCAACATGCTGGTGTGCATAGCCTGAAGTCTTTTCCCCATCGGCCCGCTCCTGCAGCAACCCGCGGTTTCCTAAGCCCACTTCCATAGACCATCTCTCCTGAACAGGTATAGACACTTCAAATTCATTTTCATACAACCAGGATTGAGGATCTTGCGCATACATCAGGTTTAATCCTGAAAAAAAGAAAAGGACAAGAACAACTATTCTGCTTCCACTTGATGTTTTCATGGCTTAGGCGTGGGATTTACTTGTGGAATTTCTTTTTCTTTTGTCCCAGTAAACATACAAAGCAAAGAGGATCAAACTGATGATTGAGCCATATAATAATCCTGATTTTAAAGCATAGGTACTTTTACCAATAATGGCAATAAAAAGAGTGAGTGGTGCAATCCCTACCATAGTGGCCCCAATAAATTTCCAATACCCCATTTTGAGAATGCCTGCTACAAAGCTAATGGCATCATTGGAAAGAAATGGATTGAGACGCGTTACGATCACTGCCCAAAACCCGTAGTCATCAATGAAGTCGCTTATCTTTTTTTCATTTTTGTGCCCTATGAGTTTTTCCACGATCACAGGACCAAAGTACCTGCCAATAAAATAACCTACAGACGAGGCCGAAAATACCGAAACAAGTATTATTGCGCTTCCCCAAATGGGGCCGTATGCTAAAACGGAAACAACCATTAGCGCAATAGTGGGAATCACCAGGAGAAACATTTGGGCGATCATCGTTAAGACCAAAACAACCGGGCCAAACCAGCCAAAATTCCCCACCCAGGCCTTTATCCTCTCGTTATCGTCGCTGGTAAGTACATTCCAGGCTTCAGAAAGCCAGGACTGCACGCCCGGAATAAAAAAATAAGCAAGAACAACAGATATTACGATAGCAGCCGAAATGTAAAGCGGTAATTTACTCTGCTTTACCGATGAAGTTTCAATTGATTGGTTTTCCATAGTGTTTGGGAGGCTTATTTCATTAAAGACTCTGGTCGTCCTGTTTTACAGGAAGGTTACCATTAGTCTATTATTTGTTTTTGTGGTTAAGGGAAATTTGAAGAATATTGGCAGGAGCATCTTCCGCTTCATTTGAGATATAAAGATCTCCGTCGGGACTAAAGGTCAGCCCTTCAGGATTGCCGAAATCCCGTGGCTTGAACATGAATAGTTCTTTTGGAGTACCGTCTTTTTCGGTGATTAGAAGCTTGGGCCTGGTGCCGTCAAGAATGTAATATTCGCCCGTATTGGGGTGAACCCCAATCTCCCCGGGAGAGAATTTTTCCTTCAGCTTTGTTTTTAACGTCTTAAAAACAGGATCTGAAAGCCGAAGCATAAACAATGGATCTTTATCTGAATCTTTTTTGTGCAGGTCGAACACGTAAACACCTTTTTGTTCATCAAAGTCTTTACCTTCTTTTACGGCCAGTAGAAGGCGATTATTTTCGGGATCGGCACACAAACCTTCCAGGTTAATTTTGCTGAAATTATTGGCTTCGGTCACATGCTTCTGCACCTGCGGATTTTTTCCTGTAAAATCTTTGACTTCAAAAAGCACCCCGTCACTTCGCAGTACATAAGCGTCGTCTTTGATCACGGCTATACCCTCATAATCCCCACCATTGCCAAATGAGGTTTGCCCTTCTATTTCTGAAGTTTTAAGATTATAAATGAAGATAATACCATCTTCATCCTGCACACAGGCTACACGGTTATTTCCAATCCATGCTATGCCTGAAATTTCATTGAGAACTTCGGGCAGCTCCCACTTCTGAAGTATTTTGTAATTTTCTTCATTGTATTCTCCCGAAGGTTTTTCTTTAAAAGAGAAATAACCAACGCCCGCAACGGCCAGTACCAGTATTCCAAAAATGATCTTTTTCATGACTTTTTTATTTCCAGTAATTCAGGTTAGTATCTATTTTACCCGCAGCGGTGAGCACAATCTCTTCATCTATAAAAAACCTGCTCACTTCTACCTGGTAGTGAATTTCTTCGCCAATTTTTACCAGTTCAGGATCTTCTATTTTCTTCTGTCCGTAGGTTTGTCTAAGGGTTTGTTGCACCGCAGCGGGAAGGTCTTTCCATTCAATCTCTCTTTTCTCTTTAATAATATTGCCCGAGGGGCTAACCACCGCTGAACCATCCTCTTCATCTATTACAAATTCTACCTCATAATTTTCATCCAGCTGGATGAATTTTGCATCTGCAGCATCAGGGTACTGGGTCCAGAATGCATTGCGAACTACCGACGGCACTTTCGCGTACGGATAGTCGTCATTGTCGCATGACAGCAAAAAAATGCTCAATAGTAGTAAGAAGAGACTTCTTAGATTCACTTTTATTCTTTTCAACTAAATTGAGGAAGGAAACTGGAAAGAATTGGGAACTTTAAAAGAATATGGTAAAAATGTGGTTTTGAGAGGTGTAGTTATAGGTGAGGTCCATGTTCATTTTTTCGACTATAGCTTTTGAAATTGCCAGGCCGAGTCCGGTGGAGTCTTCTTTTTCACCTCCTTTAAACCTGCTGAAGATCTTGCTCTTTTCGAGAGGAGCGCTCCCAGGATTTATAAATTCTATTCCTTTTGCAGAGATCTTTATTTCAACTGCAGTTCCGGAAGGGGTGTGAAAAATGGCATTTTTGAGGAGGTTTGAAACCAGGATCCCGGCCAGGTCTTTATTTCCGGTGTGTTCAATATGAGCTTCTTCAGTCAAGGATATTTTTACTTGCTGGTGTTCTGCAAAATCATCAAATTCTGTTATAATTTGTTTTATCAGGTCATTCCAGGCGATGTTCTCTTTGGCTTCAAACTGTCTGTTTTCAATCCGCGAAAGTAATAACAACGACCTGTTGAGGCGGGTAAGCCTTTCCAGGCTGTGTAGTACAGTTCCCAGTTCTTCCATTTGTGCAGGAGGCAGATTGGCATTTTCGGCCATTAATTCGAGCTTATTGATGCTTATAGCCAATGGCGTTTGCAACTCATGCGAGGCATTTTCAATAAATTCTTTCTGACTCTTGTAACTTTCTACAGATTTTTTCAGAAGTCGATCTACTCTTTCATTGAGCAGCTTGAATTCTTCAATTTTAGTTGCTTCAAATTTGATCTTGCTGTCTTTTTCTATGCTAAATTTTTCAAGTTGGTGGAGCAGCTTGTAAAATGGTTTCCAGGCTTTTTTATGAAGTACATTATTCAGCACAAGAATGGTGAGGATCAAACCCAGATAAAGCCAGATCAAAGAAAAGAACAGCTCTTTCCGAAGATCATCTTCTTCGACCATCGATGTGACCACCTTAATTTTGTAGTATTGACCGTTTTGCTGAAAAACACTTTCTAAAAGCCGGACAGGTTCATATTCATCTTCATTTTCCATGAACATGAGCGTGTCGCGATAAGCATCAGTAAAACCGCGGCTGTGTTGAGCTGTGGTTGGAGTGATGATATAATTTCCATCTTCAAAAGCATTTTTTGAAAGGATGGAAGGGTCTTCTTTAGCCTGTCTTATTACCAGCATTTTTTGATTGTCGAGCCCGTCATCCATGCTGTCGTAGATCTCGTCAAGTATTTCAAAATAAAAAATGAGCGCCCACACCCCCAGTAAAAAGATAAGGATTACGGCAAAGTATGTGGTGGTGTAGTTGAGCAGTTTCATGGAACCAGGAGCTTATAGCCTATTCCGTAGACTGCTTTGATCTCAAGTTCGGCATTTTTGTCGCATAACTTCTTCCGCAGATTTTTGATTTGGGAATAAATAAAATCAAAATTATCTGTCTGGTCAATATAGTCGCCCCATACGTGCTCGGCCAGAGCCGATTTGCTTACCAGGCGGTTTTGGTTGGTGCAAAGATAGAACAGCACATCAAACTCTTTTCTGTTTAATTCCATGCTTTCTCCATCAACGTTCACCTGGTGGTTATTGATGTTTATGGTGACGTTGGCAACTTCAAGCAGATTGTTTCCTTCCAGTTTTCGCCGTCGCAGCACGGCCTTAACACGGGCGTTGAGCTCGGCCATGTGAAAGGGTTTGGGCAGGTAATCGTCTGCACCCAGTTCCAGACCGTACACTTTATCATCTATAGAATCTTTAGCCGATACAATAATGACCGAATCACTATAGCCTTTTTCTTTCAGGGTTTTTAGGATTGCAAGGCCGTTCCCATCGGGCAGACCAATATCGAGGAGAATACAGTCGTAATCATAAACTCCTATTTTAGACATGGCTTCCTTATAAGTAGCTACAGGCTCAATGAGAAAATTTTCCTTCTCAAGAGTGGTCTGCATATTTTGCCTCATATCTTTTTCGTCTTCTACAATCAGGATCTTCATAGTTTCAAAAGTAGCCATGAAATTGGGAAAGATTTAGGATTCAAATAATTGATCTTTCCCAATTTCTTCCAGTTTTAGGTATTTGATTTGTGTCAAATTAAAAAAACAAGTTATGAAAAAAGTAGTTGTATCAGCGTTTTGCGCACTATTCTCAATTGGAATGTATGCCCAGTCAAATACAGGAAACCTGCCCAGTACTGCACAAGACTATATCAGTCAGCATTTTTCCTCAGTTTCTGTGGAAAAAGTAGATGAAAACAGTAACTGGCAAATATGGGAAGATGACAAGTATGAAGTAGTGCTTTCCAACGGTGTAAAACTGGATTTTGATGAAAACGGAAATATTGTTGAAATCGACAGCGTAAATGGAGAGGCTATTCCAGCTTCTGTGCTGCCTGCTAAGATTGCAACTTATTTAAGTGCTAATCATGCAAATGCCCGGGTAGTAGGTTGGGAAAAAGAAGACAATGAGCAGGAGATTGAACTTTCTGACGGTACAGAAGTAGAATTTGATGCCGAAGGAAATTTTAGAAAGTTAGATTAATAACAGAGTTTAGAAAAGTTTGCCAAGGCTGTCCTTTCCGGACAGCTTTTTTTGTACTTGTTTTTTCTGAAGCAACCGGAATGCTGGGGTCATTGTAAGAGTGCCACTGGCCAGCGGATTGTTAACCGGAAAATTCAACAAAAATTCTCATTTCTCTCCCGAAGATCATCGTAATTTTAATCGTGACGGGGAAGCATTTGATAAATGGGAAACTTTTGCCGGAGTAAATTTTGATAGGGGAGTAGAGGCTGCAAATGCCTTAAAAGCAGGTTTCCACGATAAAGAAAATCTGGCGCCTAAGGCTTTGAAGTGGATTTTGAGAAGGGAAGAAGTGAGTACGGTAATTCCCGGTGCTTCAAAAGTGGATCATTTACTATCCAATCTTTCTGTAGAGGAAACGCCGGATCTTTTCAAAGATCAAATTCAGAAAATGAACAAGGTCGACGAAGATTTATTAAAAAATAAGTTCATCAACGCTGGTAGAATTTTTCAGGCATAGATAAGTATTTGTGAAAAATACTATTTTTAGAATCCCGTCACTTCTTTTGTGACGGGATCTTTCTTTTAAAGAGATCTGAGTATGGATATTTTTTTCAGAAGAAGCTACATAAAGAATCCAGCCAAACATACTTTTGTGAATTCATCAAAACCTGATACTTTCTCTTATTAATTTGTGAGAATTAGCGTGGGTTTTTGCCTTACTTTGATGAAGTTGGTATATTTAAATGATCTTTTTTATGATTTAACAATGAGCAATTTATTCAATAATTCGCTTTATTGTTGACCTGATTGATGGAAACCCTGCGCATAATTATATTTTGGGATTTTCCGTAAATATTGAGTTACTTCGTGTCGGTAATTTTAAATGCACTTTTGAGACTAACTCTGTCTTTAAAACTGCTTTAAATATCAAAAATGTTAAAGGGGAATAACATTTATAAAAGGATATCTTGATTTTAATTCTATTGCTTGCGGCCATTTTTGGCTTTGTTCTATCAACCACTTTATTCTTTAAAAAATCTACCAATACGCTTGCAACCCGTATTTTGGGAGGTTTTTATTTTCTTCTGTCGGTATATGCCTTACAAGCCTATATCATAGATGGTGGATATCTACAGCAGGTTACCTGGTTTTTCCTTTGGCCTTTGTTACCATATCATCTCATTTTCGTGCCCCTTTACTATTACTTCCAGGTGATCTTAACCGATAGGCTTAATTTCAAGATCACAGATTTACTTTTGTTCATTCCCTTTCTACTGGGCGTTATAGATGTAAGTTATGTTTATCTTCAACCGGTAAGTTTTTATAATGATATTATATCCCATACGATATCATCTCCGGAAAGGAGGCTGGAAGTAGATTACTGGCTGCTCACTCTTGATCAACACCTTCTAATACGCCACGTTTGGCAATTAGGTGTGCTAGTGGTATTACTGCCTCAACTTATAAATTTTATCAAAAAAGGAAAGAATGATGAGCTAAAATCTATCCTTAATAAATGGTTATTTACTTTTTGGAGTATTCTAATGATCATGGCAATTCTTGCTATCCTTTATGCATTAGAAAAAATGTTTGAAGAGAATTTATTCCATTCGCTGCTGGTCATTGGAAAAAATGGAGGTATAATTACTTTTTTTCTTTATATAGCCTTATTCCTTATTGGGGTAATCCCTATTTATTTTCCTACTATTTTATATGGTTACCCTCAAAAATTGAAACCTGTTTCTACTGCCGAAGTAGCTGTAAAGGAACCAAAAGAGCAGGATGATGAATTGAAATTCGGTCTTGATGAGCAGGAGGTGAAATCTAAACTGGAAGGATTAAAGAATAGAAAATTATACCTGAATCAAAATTTTAACCTTACCGAATGTGCGAGGGAACTGGAAATGCCTTCACATCATATCTCATATTTTCTCAAAAAACAATACGAATTAAGTTTTGCCTCCTACAAGAATAGCCTACGTATGGAACATGCAAAACAACTTATTGAAATGGGGTATTTAGAAAACAACACTATTGAAGCTTTGGCCAGTGAATGCGGTTTTACCAGCAGAACTTCCTTTAGTAAAACCTTTAAGACCTTTGTAGAGGTTAGCCCGAGTGAGTATGCCGCAACCTTGAATTAGCTCTGTGAAACCACGCTGTTTCAGAAATAAGCACGTGTCCAAATTCGATTTGGACACCACATTCCTCTTGTTTTAACACTATTAACATTTATTTTAGGTTTTTTTTGCGCATTGAAATGTAGGAAAGTTATCATTGTGTCTGTATTATAAATACCCAGAAGTGGGTATTGCCAGCAATTGTCATCCTATATATATTTAACGACTTTTAACTTTTTATTAAGACGTAGTTTCTTACTTGAATTGAGGAACTTTTTTATTATCTAAATATCCATAATACAAACTGTTATAAATTTCTAAACCAGATTTTATGAAGAAACTTCTACTCTTTATTTCTTTCCTCCTAGTGAGCATCACCAGCTCTGCTCATACTGTTCAAACTTTTTGGGAGCTCAGGGATGACGGAACGATACGTTTTTGGCTTGAACATTGGCACAGCGATGTTACTGACTCTTCTTTAGGTAACTTTTATATTGTCGTTAACCAGGGAAGTGGTAATCAGAATATTTCAGGGTCGGGTTATTTTAATAACGTCCCTTTTGGTAATTTACCTGTACAGGGTTCAATAAATAACCGAGTTCAATGTAGCGGGGAAGCAAACACTTATAATGACTGGGTGTATTATGATTTCTTACCAGTTAAATGTAATGAAGAAGTTACAATTCAATTTGTGGAAGGGCCCCCGGCTGAAACTACGGAAGCTTGTTCAGACGGTCTTTTTGGATATTCCATAACCCAAACTTTTTATGATCGGTCTGCCCCCGCAATTACCGCAAGTAATATTAATGTAGGGACAAATCAAACAAACTGTGAATATGTAGCCGGATCTTTTTCTAATGTTTCTGTAGTAGACAACTGTGATTCAAATCCTTCAGTCGTTTACTCTGTTGAAGGTAATTCAATTGATCCGCAGACTTTCGTTTTTCCCTTGGGTACCACTACAGTATCAGTTAAAGCTACAGACAATACAGGATATCAATCCAACAACTCCTCAAATGCTAGTTTTGATGTAATTGTGAGCGACAATAAGGCTCCAACCTTCACAAGTTTTCCGACAGACATTCAAGTAAATGTTGATGCCGGACAATGTGACGCAGTGGTGGCTTATGAAAGTCCAACAGCTTCAGATAATTGTGATTCTGATCCTACCATTAGCCTTACCGAAGGTTTTGCCAGTGGTTCTGCTTTTCCATTGGGAGCCACTACGGTTACTTATGAAGTTTCCGATGGACCTAATAAAACATCGCAATCCTTTACTGTAACAGTAGTAGACAATGAACTGCCAACTCTTAGCCTTCAAAATATAACCCGTAAACTTACCAGTATAGATGGATTAACGGTTCCTGCTACAGAATTTATTTCTGCAGTAAACGATAACTGTAGCTATACTGTCACACCGGCTAATTTCACCTTTGATTGTACTGATGTCGGATCTCAACAAGTGACCATCACAGCAAAAGATGGTGCCGGGAATGAAGTTACCAAGAATGCCCAAATTACAATAGAAACCCCCGATGCTCTTGTAGAACCCAGTGAGGGTAATACCATAATTTCTTCACCGGGAGATTATACAGTAATTGACAGTAATTTATTAATTCATTTGTCCGACAATGTTAATGGTGCAACGGTCTCTATTAATGAAAATTTCCAGTCGGGCGATGAGTTGAGGCTGGCTACCGGCTTTACTTTGCCTTCGGGCGTGACCAGTAGCTATAGTGCATCAACCGGAGTTCTTACCCTTGCGGGAGCTATGACTTCCCAGGAACTTCAGGATATATTTCAGAATATCCAGTTTCGTACTAGCAGTAGCAATGTTCTAGAAAGGGAAATAGTTTTCAACATTGGAGCGGGAGTATCTAATTCAGATAATAGTCATTACTATGAATATGTAGATGGGCTTTTTACCTGGAACCAGGCAAAGGCCGATGCGGCAACAAAAACATTAAACGGCCTGCAGGGATATCTTGCAACTATTACTTCTGCGTCAGAAAATGAATTTATACTAACCAAATTATCAGGTGATGGTTGGATAGGTGGATCAGATAGTTTTTCTGAAATTAATTCAGCAGCAGGCAATACGCTTTATAATTCTCAAACTGAAGCAGAAGGTAAATGGCATTGGATTACAGGACCCGAAGCCGGAACCCAATTTTCACAGGGGGCACAAAGCGTAAACGGTCAATTTGAAAACTGGAATGCAGCTGAGCCTAATAACTCCGGAGGCTCAGAGCACTCTCTTCAGATTTATTATCAAAATGCAGGCTTATGGAATGATTTGAACGGTGGTAATAGTAGACTGGGGTACATTGTAGAGTACGGTGGTCTTACTGGAGACCAGTCTTGTTTTCAGTATTCAGGAGTAAAGACCCTGGAATTGAATACACCTCCTCAAATTTCTGAAATAGAAGATATTACGAACTGTCCTTCAGAAACCTACAAATTTACGGTTGACATCTCTGATGCCGAAGATACCTATCAAAACCTGGAAGTAAAAGCTACTTCAAATAACCAAACATTTATACCCGATGCTAATATTAGTGTTGTACATAATGGGACTAATCATGATGTTACTATAGTTCCTGTTGAAGATACACAGGCAATCTCAGAGATTACTATCACAGTTACAGATTCCGGAAACCTGTCATCAACTGAGGTTTTTAAATACACCGCAGTAGACGCTGTAGCTCCTGTAGTTGTCACCCAGAACATCACAGTGCAGCTTGATGCTGAAGGAAACGCGACCATCACTCCAGAACAAATCGACAATGGCTCTTCAGATGTCTGCGGAATTTCAGAAATGACACTGAATAATGACACTTTTGACTGCTCTAATGTTGGGGAGAACACGGTTGTGCTGACTGTTGAAGACAATAACGGAAACACATCTTCTTCCGAAGCAATTGTAATTGTTGAAGATAATGTAGCTCCTGTAGTTGTGGTACGAAACATCACAGTGCAGCTTGATGCTGAAGGTAATGCTACTATCACTCCAGAACAAATCGACAATGGCTCTTCTGATGCCTGCGGGATTTCAGAAATGTCTCTTGATATTGACACTTTTGATGTCACCAATGTTGGAGATAACACTGTTGTTCTTACAGTAACAGATAATAACGGAAATGAAAGCACTGCGGAAGCCACTGTGACTGTGGAAGA
>Ga0098067_1000758_pt1 | contig 11481 bp, 12 predicted proteins | sample 26_taG_FD_92578 | JGI IMG/M metagenome (GOLD analysis project Ga0098067, IMG submission 92578) | Marine viral communities from Cariaco Basin, Caribbean Sea - 26_WHOI_OMZ | ecosystem: Environmental > Aquatic > Marine > Oceanic | place: Caribbean Sea: Cariaco Basin | collected 2014-11-09
ATAACAATATGCGGAACGTAGATTACCCTTTGTTTTGGTGTTTCTCCCTGTGACATAATCGGGATAGTTGGTGGCAAATTTTTGATTGCGGGGTTTTGATACGTACAAAATTCCATTCCCGGTATATTTATCAGGTTAATATAATAACCTGCAATCTGGATTCGGTTCTTTTCGGGGTTTTCGAGATACTTGTTGCGCGATCTCAGGGCCTCGGCAAAAGCTTTAAAATTCACAAAATATTCGTCACTGTCTACCTGTATCAGCCAGTTTCCTATACCCATTTTTGAAGCCAGCATTTTTCTTTCCCTTACCTCATTTTCCATAGGGGAGATATTAGGGAGGAAAAAATTATCTCTGTAAATGTTGATCTTATTTTCTGTGTCGAAAACATCAAGCCAGTCAAAAAATTGCTCCTCAACCTGAAACTTGCTGCCCGTCCACGTTCTTAGATCTTTATCGAGCGCAATGATGATAGAATCGGCTTCGCTGTACACCAATGGGAGGGAGGTTTTGAGTAACCGGTAATCATAAGACATTAAAAAACCGACCTGAATTTTATTCAATTTGCTGATGTAAGCTGTTGTTTTTTCTGAAAAGTACAGCCGGTACTTTTTCTCTTACTGAAGTAGAATTTCCCCCTGGAATTCTGGTGTTTTATAAGATCCAGATTGTAAGAAGTAAGCATAGCAAAATAATAGTAAAATTATTTAATGCTCTTACCAGCCAGCTTTGCTTCGACCAGTTATGCTTCAGTAGTTTTGTTAGTAATACAGCAAAACTCATTAAAAGAAACCATACTGTAAAGAAAAATGATGTTTTTCCGCGCAGTAGTGCCGTTACGGTATCATGAATTAAACCACTTACTAAAAAGGTGATGACCAATGCAATGGATGTGGGGAAAATCCTTTTTGAAGGTTTGAAAATAAATTTTCCGAGGTAGTACCCAAAAATAGGATTCCAGTATGTCCAGAAGGTCGGGAAGTTCTTAGCTCCAAAGGAGCGGGAAAGATTGTTGCGCAATGACCCCGGGCTTCCCATGGAAACCCCATTTCTTTTCTTTACGTAATCTGAAAGATTAATATTCAATTAAAATTTTTACTTAATTCAGGTGCCGGGATTCAGAAACATTTAATTTAAATCAATTTAAGAATATTTCTAAAACCTGCAGGTAGTTGTGTTTTATCATAACTCATTTGCAGTTCCTCATTATTCAAATTGGCTTTTACACAGATAATTTTCAATTAATCAAAGCAGGCCGTGAATGTCAAGCCGCTGTTGCGACTGGTATGTGGTCCAATCGTGAACTCCCAACTATTCAAAGGTTAACCTTACATCTGCATTTAGGTTTCAAGTTACAGCAAATTAAAATCCTGCTGCAGCATCATCTCCGCGTGGATCTGCACCAGCTTCCAGCTTTCCATTAGGCAATACAAGAATGGCATCTACTTTTCCAATAATGGTAGATTCTCCCACTTGAATGTTATAGCCTTTTTGCTGTAGCGTATTCAATGTGGTTTCAGAAAAACCATTCGGTTCAAAACGCACTTCGTCAGGAAGCCATTGATGGTGGAAACGTGGTGCATTTACCGCCTGTTGCATTCCCATCCCAAATTTAGTAACGTTTAGAATAGTTTGCATGACAGAGGTAATGATCGTAGAGCCTCCCGGCGAACCAAGCACCATATAAAGTTCTCCTTCTTTCTCCACGATTGTTGGTGTCATAGAGCTTAGCATTCTCTTTTGGGGCGCTATTGAATTGGCTTCGGCTCCTACCAGCCCAAACATATTGGGCACTCCCGGTTTAGCACTAAAGTCGTCCATTTCATTGTTCAGGAAGAAGCCCAGTTCTTCTATGTAGAGCTTTGATCCATAAGCACCATTTAAGGTAGTAGTCACTGAAACTGCGTTTCCTTCAGCATCAACGATAGAGTAGTGGGTGGTTTCGAGACTTTCGGCAACCGGGATATTTCCATGGCCAATTAAGGTAGAAGGAGTAGCTTTTTGAAAGCTGAAACTACTCATACGCTCCTTGAGATAATCTTCGCTTAGCAGCATTTCCGAAGGAATATCAACGAAATCGGGATCACCAAGATAAAAGCCACGATCGGCATAGGCTCTTCTTTCAGCCTCTGTGATCACCTGTATGGCCTCTACCGAGTTATGACCGTACTCGTGAAGAGGGTAGGGACGAATCATCTTCATAATTTGTCCCATCACAATGCCGCCACTTGATGGAGGAGACATTGAGATCACCCTAAGATCATCATAGGTGAAAGTTACGGGATCCCGCCATTTCACCTGGTAGGCAGCAAGATCATCCATGTTGATAATTCCGTCTTTTTCCTGAAGAAATTGTACCAGTTCTTGTGCCGTTTCACCCGAATAAAATTCTTCCCTGCCTTTTGCAGCAAGTCTTTGAAGGGTTGCAGCCAGCGCAGTATTTTTAAGGGTGTCTCCAGCTTCATGAGCTCTGGCAAAGAGCACGTTCTCATGATTGGCTTTAATGATAGAGTTCCTGTGGTATGCCAGGGCAGCAGCCTGTTTGGCAGTTACCACAAAACCCTGTTGAGCCAGTGCAATTACCGGGGCCAGAATCTGTTCTACAGGCATGCTACCAAACTTTTCATGTACGGCAAAAATTCCGGCTACGGTTCCGGGAACTCCAACGGCCAGTCCGCCAAAACGGCTTTTTTGAGGATCTGCATTACCAAGGCTGTCCAGATACATATTGCGGTCTGCACCCAAGGGGGCTTTCTCCCGGAAATCGAGCGCACCGGTTTTGCCATTTTTGAGCCTGTACACCATAAAGCCACCCCCGCCCAAATTTCCGGCGTATGGATAAACCACTGCCAAAGCCATTTCGGTAGCTACCATGGCATCAAAGGCATTACCGCCCTGCTTTATGATCTCCAGGCCTATTTCTGAAGCTTCTTTACGGGCCGAGACCACCATTGCGTGCTCTGCTGTTAATCCGCGTTCTGCTGGAGCAGAAAACTCTTGAGGTTCTTTCGGAATTTTGCAGGACTGCTGAAGAATAATCAGTAGGAAAAAGACGAAGTATTTCTTCATGTATTGAGATTTTTCACAACCAGGAGGCTAAACTAAGGCAAAATAATAAATAGCTAATTAAAACAGTTCAAAACCCTGCCTGAAGTATTCTCCTCATTCTCTGTTCTTTTGCGGTAAATAAGCTACAGGGAGAAAATAAACACCGGAAAAAGCGGAATTTCCCTTTGAAAATTAGAAATAAGCTGCTTAATTTGCTCTTTCAATTCGGGATGTGGCGCAGTCCGGTAGCGTATACGTCTGGGGGGCGTAGGGTCGCAGGTTCAAATCCTGTCATCCCGACGAACCGTTTTTAAACGGGTATAAAAACACTGTTAATCTATTGATTATCAGTGTTTTTTTGTTTTTGATGATATAATTTTATATCAAACGAATTCATCCATTCTAGTGAATGATTCGGTGAATACTTTCTTTCCTTCAATTCGCTATCTAAGAAGTTCGTTTTTACAAACTTTTGTATATTGAACTCAAAGAGCTGACAGTAGAAATTTATAAAAGGGATGGATGGCAAAGACTGGATTTATACCAAACGAGAAAAAACGCAGCAGTCTGTAAAACTTCCGCTGCTGAATCCTGCCAGGGGAATTATCAAAAAATATAGGGAACATCCAATGGTTTTAAATTTTTAATATTCCACGAAATCCTCGTGCTGCATAGTAGGAATCTGCACCATTATGATAGATAAAGACTTGTCCATAACGGAAATCCCCAAAAATAGCTCCTCCTAATTTTCTAATATTATCGGGTGTTTTTAACCAGCTTGAAGTTTTAGTGTCGAACTCACTTATTGATTGTAACTTTCTGTACTGATTTTCATTTAAAAGCTCAATTCCAATTTCCGAAGCAAAATCTATGGCACTATTAACAGGTTTATGTTTTTTTCTTGATTCTAAAGCTTCTCTTTCATAACAAAGACTCCTTCTTTTTGAAGGACTTTCCTTTGAAAAATCACAAAAAAATATTCTTTAGTATCACTATCGAATTCTAGAAGATTTGGCTCACCACCTGTCTTTTCCATTTCATTAAGTGACCATAACTTATTTAAATTTTGTTCAAGTTTTGTTTGAATATCAGACCAGTTCAATTCTTCAAACCTTTCTTTATGGATTTCAAAACGGGATCTTAGAATCTTTAAAATTGATTCAATTTCTGTTTACTTTAGATATTTATTTGAAGACATTGGAATAAACTCATTTAAAATAGGTTCAAAATATAACTTCCTGTCAAATGCTTAAAATATTGAAAATAAACGTTGTACTCGAAAATATTTTTCGTTTCGTATTGACTTATAATTGGATAAGCTCTCTTAGATGAGCACCTAACAAGTTGGAGGCTTCTTAGGGGCTGGATAATAAAAATGAATTTACTTCTTAGATTCCGCTATAGAAACTTTACGGAACTCTTTTAAAAGTTTTTCTAATTCCAAAGATGATTTTCTTGCTCTGGTTCCAGCACTTTTATTTCCATCGTTTAATTGCGTGTTGGCATCTGTTTGAAAGGATTTAAAAGTACTTTGGATGTTTTCAATTAGGTCTTTCATGATTATAAAATTTAAAATGAGGTGCTAAAATAGCAGATATATGTGATTATGACAGGACTTTTTGAATTTCTGGTGTGCATATCGATTCCAGTCACTTAAAATTAGATGTTTATATTAGAATTAAGTTCTGCAAAAACAAAATCTGCCTTTCAGGATTTTTACCTATAGAATTTTTGTATTTCCAGTGACGGACATGAACCCATGCGAATAAATTTCAATTTTTCAGACAGCAAATTTCAAAGTTGATTATTTCCGTTTCTATGGGTTACAATTCTGGTTTATTTTTTCTCTCCCTGTTCTGTGAAATGTTCTTTGGTTTAAATGAATGTGTGAGATCTATTTACTAAATTTCGCACGATTCCCAAATCGGTATCCATTATGACCAGCCCTACTCCCATTAATCAGCCAGATCTGGAAGCATTTTTTCGTTTATCCCACGATAATCTCTGTATTGCTGGGTATGATGGCTACATTAGAAAGATTAATCCCGCCTTTATAAAGCTTTTGGGTTATAGTGAAGAAGAATTGTTTGCTGTACCCATAAGTTCTTTTGTTCACCCCGAGGATAAAGAAATAACAGCCGAGACCCGTTCCTTGATCATGAAGGACAAACCCCTGCTGAATTTTGAGAACCGCTACATCACGAAAACTGGTGAGATTGTATGGCTTTCCTGGACTTCCATACCAGATCATTCTAAAGAACTTATATATGGCGTCTCTAAAAATATTACCCATAAGAAAAAACTGGAAGAGGATAGACAACTGCTAATAAAGGATCTTACAGCCATAAATACAGGACTTAAACAGCTCACTTATACTATTTCTCATGATCTGCGGTCTCCTGTGAGTAATATGATGTCGATCTTCAGTTTACTTGATCTTTCACAAATACAAGATGAAGAAAGCTTGCAATACCTTGACCTACTGGAGAAATCTGTACTCGAGTTAAAGGACACTCTGGATGACCAGATGGAACATTTAAAAGAAACCCTTTTACTCAAATCCACCATGAAATTGATCCCCCTGAAAGAGGTGTTCCAGGCTACCACAGATTCAATTCGCAGTTTAATTGATGGTTCAGAGGCCAAATTTGAGATCGATTTTTCGCAAGTGGAATTTTTGTTAGCGAATAGCTTTTATCTACACAGTATCTTTTTGAATCTTATCACCAACTCCATTAAATATGCAATACCGGGTATTCCTCCCATAATTAGAATTAGTTCTCAAAAAGATAAGGATATCTCCAGGTTGCTTTTTACAGATAACGGAATAGGGTTTGACATGGGGAAAAACGGGAGTAAAATATTTACTCTGAACCAGGTCTTTACCGATCAAAGCAACAGTAATGGTGTTGGTCTTTACCTGGTAAAAAATTACATGAATAGTGTAGGTGGCACTATTAATGTAACCAGTGAAGTAAATGCAGGTTCCACCTTTTGCCTCACCTTTAGGAATCAGAATGTTAATTAAGTACTAAATGGTTGCTGATTTCAAAGATCCCCTTAGAAATCATTTAATTAATAAGTTAACTTTCGTTTCTACCCGAATTTTTCAGGTAAATTCATTTCGTATTCGTCCGCCCAGTAATCTCTATTTTCTCCCGTTTTGGTCTATGTACTCTTTGTGGCTACTGGTTATCACTTTGGGGCTATTGGTATCATAACCTCCCAAAAAGGCTGTTTTCTGCTGTAAATTTGCAGGGAATTCTAACGTTAAAAGCTAAAGAGCGAAAACGTTATATAAGTAACCATTTAAAGCTGTTGTCATGAAAAGATTTTTTATTTCCCTTGTCATTTTAATGTGGGCAGGAATCGTTAATGCACAATTTACTGAACTCGATGAAGCCCGTGTTGGATTTGACCCTTTGTTACCCGAAGTTACCGTTGACGGGGCCAACTACATATTTAAAGTTGAAGAAAAATACGCCGGAGAATTTGAAAAAGACCCGGTTGCCTTTCTCAATGAACATTGCAACATAGAAGCTTTTCTGGATCTTGTGAAAAATGAAAAAAACCGCCACTACCAGTTACAGATAAAAAGTACCAAAGGCAAATTAAAAGCCAAATACTGCCAACAGGGAAACCTGCTCAGAATTTCTTACCAGTTAAAAGATGTACTTCTTCCTTTAGAGCTGCAAAAAGAAGTGTACCGTCAGTATAAAGGCTGGAATATGACCCAAAACGTTCATATTGCCAAAGGTAAAAAAGGAATTGTTAGTGAAGATTATTACAAGATTCGTTTAGAAAAAGGAGATGAGGTACAAAACCTTAAAATATCTGCAAACGAAATAGAACCCATAGAAGTTGCGAGCATGTAAAGTTGATAGTTGAAGCTCGATGAAAGACTGCCAAAGAAGAAATTCATTTTGCACCGGTTAAGGTGCAGGATCTCTGCAATAGCAGGGATGAAGGGGTGATGAATGGCTTTTTTGACAGTCTTATTCTATTTTTATAGATCTATATTTCCTGGTAATAGAACCTAATTTTTATTCCACAAAAAAGGATGGTATTATCATCCTTTTTTGTGCTTCATTGCTTCATTTTTAGGCTTAAAAACTGTAAATTTGAAGAACTAATCAGGTAAAAAGCTTCGCCCTTGAAAGCTTTAATAATAGACGATGAAGCCCTCGCCAGAAAGCGGGTTATTAACCTTCTTAACAAGGTTCCGGAAATTGAAATTTTGGGAGAATGTTCTAGTGGCAAACTTGCCATTGAACAAATCAATTCTTTAAAACCCCAGGTGATCTTTCTCGATTTAGAGATGAAAGATATGGACGGCTTCAGCGTTCTCGAAAAAATAAAAGTCGTTCCCAGGCCAATCATCGTTCTTCTGGCCGCTCACACTCCCGATGCCTGTAAAGCTTTTGACGTTAATGCCTGTGACCTGCTCTTAAAACCATTCAAGGAAGAACGTTTCTACAAAACTGTCTCAAAAATATTAAACACCGGCCTGCCCAAAGAGCTCGATATTGACGAAAAAATTCAGAATCTGCTGGGGTTTTACACGAACCGCTCAACCGGAACTATTTTTAAAATTCCGGTGAAACAGGGCAACACTACGATTCTGCTCGATCCGCGTGATATCTTGTACATCACCTCGTCGGGTTGTTATGCCGAAATCTATACTAACAACCACAAGTATTTGCTCAGGGAATCTCTGTGTGCCCTTGATGAAATACTCGATCCCAACCTGTTTTTCAGGATTCATCGTTCTGCTATCGTGAACCTGGATCATGTGAAGGAACTGGTGCATTCTGAATATGGGGAAATAGATGCAAAAATGGCCGATGGCCGACTCCTTCATACCAGCAAGGCACAAAAGAAACCATTCCTGGAAAAGTTGGGGATCTAAGCCAACTAACTTCACTTCTGAATTAAGAATACTTCAGCTTTACAGGCTGGTTAGTTTAATATGACTCACGTCATAAGTGAGCTGTATTGGTTTGGACATATTTGTCCTGATTAATTCCGGTTATTCATTATTGAAATAAATCAGAAAAATATTGAATTGCTTCCGAGGCATTAGTAGATCTATTGAAGCTTCAACCACCGCAGAAGGTTGTAAAAAAGTGCCGGAAAAAATTCACAACAACAAAAATCTATGGAAAATAAGAAACCTATCAAACGCCATGAATCCCTTAAATCTTTAAGTCGTGAGCATCATCACGGGCTGTTGTTGTCCTGGAAAATACGGCAGGGTATAAAACTCGATGTTGAGCCCCAACGTATGAAAGATTATACCGACTGGTTCAAAAAGGAATACCTGTACCCACATTTTGAAGCTGAAGAAAAGTTCGTTTTTCCGGTTTTAGGAAGTGAAGATCTCCTGGTAAAAAGAGCTTTGGCCGAACACCGTAGATTAAGAAGGCTGTTCAATCAACAATCGGATATTCTCAAGGCGTTAAGCCTCATAGAAGAAGAACTCGATAAACATATTAGGTTTGAAGAACGCGTGGTCTTTAATGAAATTCAGAAAATAGCAAGTCCAGATGAATTTGCAGAGATAGAGAAAAAACATCATGCCCTGCCTTTTTCAGATGACAACTGGCAGGATCATTTTTGGAACCAAAAGAAATAGCTCTGGTATGACAGCAAAATCAACCGTTTTAGAACCTTTGTCTATAGAACACCGGCAGGTACTACATCTCTGTGAAAACATCAGGATAGGGCTGCGTAACAATATTCAAAAAGAGCGGATAAGAAACTATACCAACTGGTTTAAATCGGAGTTTCTCGATCCGCATTTTGCGCTGGAAGAGCAGCACATTTTTCCCCTTTGGGGCAACAATGTACGCGTTAAAAAGGCTTTGGCCAATCACAGGAGAATCAACAAACTGCTAACCTGTGATGGTGATGATGAAAAGGTGCTTAATCTACTCGAAGAAGAACTGGCAACTTACATTCGGTTTGAAGAACGGGTTTTGTACAAAGAACTTGCTCAAAATCTCAATCCACAAGATCTTGAGATGCTGGAAAAGCACCACGATAACATTGTTTTTTCTGAAGAAGACTGGAAAGACAAATTCTGGATCTCTTAAGCTTGAGTCTTAAATATTTCAGCACCTAAGGTTTTAGGAAAGCAGATTTAGAACTTCTGAAATAAGAATACTTCAGCTTTTTTAAGCTTTTCTCTTCGGAAAAAATCCCTTCCAAAAATGCCATTTTTGACACCCCGTACTTCTGAAGTTTAGAGCTTCAGCTGAAATATTCGTGGATTTATTCCGCAGAAATAAAACCCTTCCAAAGTTATCTGAGTAATCTACGGGTAATAAAGTTGTTTCTCTGAAAATAGCTACTGTGAGCTGCACCAAGGTTCAATGCTGTGGTGTAAAAACCAGCAAGAACAAACATGGCTGCAAAAGCCGGCGCTATATAAACCGAACTGAGGAGGTACAAACAAATTCCAGTTAAAAGAACAGTGAAAAAGAAAGAAACCCATTCGTCATCCTGCATCTTAAGCTTTTTAAAAATCAGGCGAAGAAGCGGGTTGTTTTCTTCGTAAGGACTAGCCGGTCTGTAAGAAGAAATGTAAGAAAGTAGAAATTTACTGGCAATAATTTCTAAAGCAATCAGGGCGGTTATTAGATCCATAGGGGCTAAGTACACTGAGAATGAGGGGCTAAATTAATGCAATAATTTAAATCTACAAGTTTTTTACCTCATTTTAAGATAGTTAACCGATTTAAAATGCTTTTTATCTAAAAATGTATTGTAGGAGATAAATTATTGAAGGAAAATTTCTTCAGTTAATAGTTTTAGTTTTTTGAATAAGCCCGCAGATAGATGTAATTTTACCTGAGAATTTGTCCTGATGAAAAAGCCTGTAAAGATTAAATTTTACGCTCCCCGTGAGGAATATTTAAACGTGTTAAGCCATGGAGCCGGTCTTGGTTTGAGTGTGCTGGGGCTTTTTTTGTTGATCTTTAAAGCCCTGGAACTAAATAATACCAGAATAATCCTCAGTTTTGCCATTTTTGGCACCTCTCTTATTTTGCTGTATTCAGCTTCTACGCTTTACCATAGTACTAAAAACCTGAGAAAGAGATTTACTTTTAAGGTCTTTGATCACATTGCGATTTTTGTCCTTATCGCCGGCACCTACACTCCTTTTGCTCTTGTAACCCTACAGGGGCGTACGGGCTGGATCATTCTTGGGGTGGTGTGGACCATTGCCCTTTTAGGCACTTTTTTAAAGCTGTTCTTTACCGGCCGTTTCAAGATCTTTTCCACCTTGCTTTATGTGGGTATGGGTTGGGTGATTGTCTTTGCCATAGAACCTCTTATGGAGAACCTTTCCAGCCAGGGCCTTTGGTGGCTTTTAGGTGGCGGACTTGCCTACACCATTGGGGCGATTCTCTACAGCATTAGCAAAATAAAATACAATCATGCAATCTTTCATTTGTGTGTTTTACTGGGAAGTTTCTGTCATTTTATGGCTATTTATCTCCACGTGCTCCCTTAAATTAAGTTGAATTTATAATTTTAGAGGGCCGTAATTTTTACCTTTATACATAGAAGTTAAATTCAGCTCTTAATTTGTTGCTGTTTTCAAAATAAAAAATCTGGAAAATATAATCTTCCGGTTCACATATTTGTGATCCCAAAGTTTGATAAAAATGAAACTGTCACGAAAAAATTTCCAAATCAAAGAAGATCTCATCACGCGTGACTGGCTGGCAATAGACCGCACCCGCATGGCCAATGAAAGGACTTTTCTCGCTTATTTGAGGACGTTTATTGTGGTATTAAGTTCGGGAGTGGCGATTATTAGAGTAGAGGTGCTTCAGGAAATGTACGATCTGGGAATTTTTCTCCTGGTGGTTGCACCCGTAATCCTGCTCATAGGAATCGCAAGATTTCTATATGTGAGAAGGCATATCCGAAAATATTTTACCGTTAAGTGAGCTTCTGGAGTTATTCCCGGTTTTTAAAAATGTTCGAAAAGGGTTGAACAAAGGGAACTTTATAGCTTTAAAAACTGCTCTTCTAACTTTTCTTTCTTTTTCCTTTTTTCCCGAATACGCTCATCATTGTAGGAGAAGAAATAAACCACAAAACGAATCCGCTTAGCACGGTAATAAGGCCAAGCAGGGAAAAAGCTCTTAAAACAGAGGTGTTAAAATCATCTCGCGTATCATAATCCATGGTATGGGTCATCCATAAAAAGTCGAACCACCTCCAGTCTCTGTGACGTACAGATTTAAAACTGCCATCAACGGCCGAAATATAAGCTTTTACCTGGTCCTGCCCGGCAAAAGAAATTACATAGGCGGGTAAAGGGCCGCCGCGGTATTCATGGTGATCCCCGGTTTCGGTAATCTTTTCAACTCGGGTGACTTTCATGCTGTCTAGCATGTGTTTTTTTGCAATTACAAC
>Ga0098067_1000759_pt1 | contig 11476 bp, 10 predicted proteins | sample 26_taG_FD_92578 | JGI IMG/M metagenome (GOLD analysis project Ga0098067, IMG submission 92578) | Marine viral communities from Cariaco Basin, Caribbean Sea - 26_WHOI_OMZ | ecosystem: Environmental > Aquatic > Marine > Oceanic | place: Caribbean Sea: Cariaco Basin | collected 2014-11-09
AGGCAAAGGTTTTGCAGCCTCTTCTGCCGATATTTCGCTACCGCCGCGTTGCTCTTCTGCTACCGCCTGCGCGCTAAGCGGTACTGTGGCTGCTGTGCCGATGAGTAAGGAGATCAGCGCTGCGGAGACACGACGTGGCTGCCCCAGTTTACGGGTGGCTGTTAAAGCAACAGGGTCGGTTAAAGTCGTGTTATCCGTTTGATTATTAGTAAGTTTATTCATCATAAGATTTTTATCTAAAGGTTTTCTATAGTTAGCAAGGGTAGGGCGCATGAGCGTTTCTCGATAAGTAGCAATTTATCATTAGTCATTAGCATTAATACGGAGGCTATGACTCATTATTTAGGCTCGACATACATCACTGACAAATTGTCTTTTACCAGATAAGTCTTAGCAGCCTGTTGAATATCGGCAATACTGATGCCCTCCAACTCGGCTGGCAAGCGTGCCAATAAGGTATCGTCTAGACCAATAGATTGTAAAGAGCCAATCATTTGTGCTTGCCCCTCCATGCTGTCTTGGGCATAGATAAGACCGGTCATGGTATTGGTCTTAGCGCGGGCAATCTCATCGGTATCGATAGGATCGACTTTTAACTTGTCTATTTCTGCCAGAATAGCGGCTTGCGCTTGCGCTAAGGTCACCCCATCTCTTGGCGTGGCCTGAATTAAGAACAGTCCATCACCGCGGTCTAACAGACTATAAGAGGTACCCACAGAGGCCAGCAAGCCTTGCTCACGCACTAAGCGACTCTCAAGACGGGCAGATAAGCCACCATCTAAAACATCTTGGGCTAAAGACAGCGCAAAAGTATCTTTGCTAGCGACTGGCGGTTGTGTTGACTCGTTCTGTTTAGCGGACCACAGGCTTGGCACGTTATAGCCCATTAATAAGGTAGGCACTTTGACGGCTTGCTTGGTCGTAGTCTCTTGATAGCCGCGGAATCCGGTCTGGCGCACACTTGGCCGCGCGGGCAAAGGCCGCTCTTTTAACCCACCAAAGTATTGTTTCACTTGGGCGAGCGCTGCTGCGGGCTTGACGTCACCTACGATGACTAAAGTGGCATTGTTAGGGGCGTACCATTGCTCATACCAAGCTTTTAGCTCGGGTAAGGTAATCGACTCAAGCTCAGCCATGGGGCCAATAACGGACTCTCCCTTAGGGCTGTCGGGTAGCGCCAATAAGCGAAACTCTTCATAAGCTTTGGCCAAAGGATTGTCATCGGTACGCTGACGACGCTCTTCCATGACGACTTGATGCTCTTTGGCAAAAGTGTCCGCATCAAACTTAAGGTTGGTCATACGATCGGCTTCTAATTCGAGCGCTAGTCCCAAGCGATTGGCAGGGAACAGTTCGTAATACCCTGTGTAATCGTAACTGGTAAAGGCATTATTGACCCCACCATATTTAGAGATTAAGCGCTCAAAGTCGGTGCTCGAGACTTTCGCCGTACCCTTAAACATAAGATGCTCAAGCAGATGCGAAATACCGCCTTTATTCACCGGCTCATCGCTAGAGCCTACCTTGTACCAGAGCTGCGTCATTACTACGGGCGCACGGTGGTCTTCTTTAATCACTACCTTTAAGCCATTATCTAACTGGTATTCATGACGGCCCGATAAATCCATGGTTAGCGCATTAGCTTGCTTATTGCTGCTGGTGGTAGGAATAGTTGCTTCAGCTTTATCAGTCACAGCCGCCGAGGTAGGAGCCGTGGTGCTACTTGTTGGTGATGATACAGACTGGCAACCCATTAGCAGGACGCTGCTAATACTCATAGTGAGCGCCATCTTGATAGCGGGTTTAAAAATAGGCTGGCGGGCGAGCGTAAGCGCTGAGCGTGGGGTAGCAATAAGGTCGATAAAGGGCAGCATGGGACTCTCTTATTATTGGATTGAGTGCTGTAAATATAATGGATTAAGATAGGTGGCAAAAGAGGCCACTTATTTATTACTAGCTTGCTTCACTGGCAGTTTTTGTTAAAAAGCCGTGGTTAAAAAGTAAGTAGTGACCGTTATTATTAACAGTCATTATTAAAAGCCGCTATTAAAAAACGGGCTATTAAAGACTGGTATGCGCGCCCATAATGACCGTAGCAGTAGGTTTAACGGTTGGGGTAGTGCTGCAACCCGTCGCTATCGTACCCGCCACCAACAAGGTAGCTAGGGTCATAACCGCTTGCGGTAGCTTTGATTTGGGAGTATTAGCAGAGGTAGATGCTACCGTGATAGTTGATAATTTAGACATGGTAAATCCTTACAAGTAATAAAAAATAGCGTGGGCTAATAAAATATGGACTAATAAAATAGATGGGATAGAAAAGTTTTTGCCTATATTCGCATAAAATATTTGTATATGAAGAGCTGCCCTATAAAAAGGTAGCCATTATGCTAATTTATACCCTACCATCCTGAACAGACTGTAGCTAAGTTATACGCTAGGGTATACGTGGTCTAGGTGCTATTTTTGTGATGAATTCTTAAGCAACTCTCACAAGGTTAGGGTTCGCTATCAGAGTAAGTAGCGGCTCTCTAATCTATCACAGTTACCGCATGATGGCTGCAGGACTATAAAGAGTCTTATAAAACCTAAAAGTGCTTATAAATACTAAGATAACCAATGTTAATCAGGCCATCAGATTGACAAAGGCAAATATGACTTGAGAGGAAATATGCTAAACTATAGGGCCAGCAGCGGCAGGACGTTAAGCTAGGTCAGCTATAGGCGACTAAGCTAAATACAGCCCATAAGGGTGTGCGTTGCCTCGATATTTTCATCTAACTTTTTTGTTTAACTTTATGATAGGCCAGGTGTATGAATAACCAAAATAATCCAACCCGAGTAGTCATTGATCTTGATGGAAGTCTGGATGAGTTAGAGGACGATGACATTACGCTGCCAAGTATGCCGGTGCAGTCGGTTGCGATTGTAGAGGAGGCTCCCCGTACTCCTGTAGCCAGCGCTGACCTTGCCAGTCCTACAAAGGACAGCGATGTTGATATCGTGCCAAACCTGCCACCGCAAATGGCCGTTATTGATGAGACTAAGGCAGAGGCTAGCCCAACGCCAGCTCCTGCATCAAAAACCCCAGAGCCCGTCAGTAGCGCGGTAGCCAATCAAACTGCTACCGACAGCTTTAGCCAAGCCAATATTAGTGCAAACAAGTCTGCGGAACCTCAAGACGCTGAACCTAAAAAAGGCAGCTGGTTTAACCGGATGAAGTCGGGGCTAAGTAAGTCGCGGAAAAACTTAGCGGAAGGTATGGTCAACATCCTCATCGGTGGTAAAGAAATCGATGACGAGCTGTTAGAAGAAGTTGAAGACCAATTGCTGGTGGCCGATATTGGGGTCAATGCGACCAACCGTATTATCAAGAGTTTGACCGAGCAGACGGCGCGTGGTGATTTGATTTATTCGCATTCGCTATATAAAGCCTTGCAGCAAGAGCTGGTGGATATCTTAGAGCCAAAAGTCGCCCCGTTAGTGATTGATACGACGAAAAAGCCTTTTGTTATTCTTATGGTTGGCGTCAACGGCGTGGGTAAAACCACCACGATTGGCAAATTGGCCAAGCGTCTACAAGGTGAGGGCAAATCGGTCATGTTAGCGGCAGGTGATACGTTCCGTGCAGCAGCGACTGAGCAGTTACAAGTTTGGGGCGAGCGTAATAATATTCCGGTTATCGCCCAAGGTCATGGCGCCGACAGTGCTTCGGTAGTGTTCGATGCGATGCAAGCGGCGAAGGCTAGAGGTATTGATGTGCTTATCGCTGATACGGCAGGTCGCTTGCAGAATAAAACGCATCTGATGGCAGAGTTAGAAAAAGTCGTCCGCGTTATGCGCAAGGCCGATCCCGAAGCGCCACATGAAGGGATGATTGTCCTAGATGCGGGCACAGGTCAGAATGCTATTAACCAAGTAGAAATCTTTAACCAAGCCGTGCCGCTAACCGGTATTACTGTGACCAAGCTAGATGGTACGGCAAAAGGTGGCGTGGTCTTTAATATTGCTGAGACCACCAATGTGCCGATTCGTTATATTGGGGTAGGTGAGTCTATCGATGACTTACGTGCTTTCAGTCCTAAGCAGTTTGTCGCGGCCTTATTTGAGACTGATGAGTAGATTGCTACTAAAATAAGCACTGTAAGCACTACGTGAAGCGCAGCAGTGGTGCTGATTGACAAGAATATTAGGAAAGGAATGACCATGATAATGACGGCGGCAAATATACCCAACTTTGAGTTATTGCTGGCCAGTCATTATGTGGACGGTCAACCGAAGCTGGTATTTTTAGATTGGCTCACTGCAGATGATGCCCATGCTGCTGAGCAGGATAGTAAATCGCTGGGTAAATTGAAAAAACACTATCGCCTTACGGATGATGATATAACCTTTATTCAGGTAAATAGCCTAAGTAAAGAAAACGATTTGCAGGATTTACTGCTCACCGCTATACAACAGCTCAACGATTATGCCGCTGGTAATTTAGCTACTTTTGAGTTGCCGTTGGATATTTCCATGGGCACGGCCTTTCAGCAACGGGTTTGGCAAGCGCTGCAGGCTATTCCTTACGGTCAAACCATTAGCTATGCACAATTAGCAGCCAATATTGGTCAACCGACCGCTTTTCGAGCCGTCGCCAATGCAAATGGCAAAAACCCCTTTTCTATCGTGATTCCTTGTCATCGGGTGATTGCCAGTGGTGGTGGCTTAGGCGGCTATACTGGTGGTCTTGATAAAAAACGCTATCTGCTTGATATAGAGGCGTCATAACTATTCTATTGCGGTACTCAGCCTGCTCAATCTATTTCTTCTTTTATTAAACGCTAGCCTTATTAATAGCCTATGCTAAACAAGCAACGACTGTCATAAAACCGTCTTAATCGTTAACCTGCTTATTTGCTATAGTAAGAATGAGTAGTCATAAAAGCTATTAGCAGGGCATATGCTAATAAAAGGGGGCGATGATGGTCAGGGATAGCCGACAATACAGTTTGCGCAGCAGCCGTTATTGGTTAAATAAAACTTATATTATCCGCAATATTGAGACGGAGCTGATCGCTAGCGCCCTGATATTATGAAAGCTGGCAGTAGGTTAGATGACACACAGTCGCTTGTATCTGCTCAGCCAACGACTTTAGATGCCGTCCCATCTCCTCAGCACGCCCCTGTAAAGCAAACACCCTTAAAACCCCCACAAAATAATGCACCAGTAGCGTCCACGCTGCTGAATAGCTATGCCAGTAGCAGTCGCCAAAACCAGAGTAAAAGGCAACGCGAATGGGTATATCTCAGTCATTACCTTATGATTAGCGGTCTGAATCCGTTACATATTATCTCAGGGAAGGATGATGGTCGTGAGCCCGACTTTACCCTAATTTTTTATCGGCAGTCCCGCCTATATTATGTTGGGATAGAGTTGACCACATTGCCAAGGCTATGGGATCAGATGGGGGAGACGGCATTGATTGCGAAGCGCTGGTATTGGCAGGGTTTACAAGCAATGGCCAAGCAGCAACAACAGCAGGCGAGCTATCTAAACTTTAGGCTGCCGGTTAAGACACTTTATATGTCTACAGATAGCTCTAATAAACGCCTATGTCAGCTGCCACGCTCGCAGATTACGCAAATAGACATTGAAGCGGCCATGCAAAAAAAAGCTCACAAGGTATCGGCTTATCATAAACGCCGACCCCTTGATGAGCTTTGGTTGTTGATACACACAGACAAATATCAGTGCCAGCAGCAGTATCAACCGAGCTATATATTAGCTGAGCCTGCGGCCGCCACTCAGTTAAGTCACAGTAGCAACTTTGACCAAGTGCATATCACTCGCTATCCCAGCCATAAGCTGATAGAAGTTATTCCGCGCCTTCCTCGAGCTGTGCCATGACTTCTTCTGTAAAGTTGACGTTATTATAGACTTCTTGCACATCGTCTAAGTCCTCTAACATCTCAAGCATTTTCATAACTTTCTGCGCGTCATCAATATTGTCTATGACTGCAGTAGTAGCCGGAGACATAGTCACTTCAGCGTTGTCAGAGGCTAGGCCTGCTGCACTCAAGGCATCTTGGACCGCTCCAAAGTTTTCTGGCTCGGTGATGACCGTTAAGCTCTCACCATCATTTTCGATATCTAGAGCACCGGCTTCTAGCGCCACCATCATCAGCTCATCTTCTAAGCTCACATCATCATAGCTAATCTCGCCGCGTTTGCTAAACAAATAGCTGACCGAACCTGAGGTGCCCAAATTGCCATCATACTTGGTAAAGGCGTGGCGCACTTCACTCACCGTACGGTTGACGTTATCGGTCATGGTCTCTACCAGCACCGCGACCCCACCGATGCCATAACCTTCGTAAGTAATCTCTTCGACGTTATCATTCTCACCGCCGCCCGCACCACGCTCTATCGCGCGTTTGACCGTATCTTTGGTCATGTTGGCCGACAAGGCTTTTTCGACAGCGGCGCGCAAACGAGGATTCTTTTCAGGGTCCGGATCCCCTTGCTTGGCTGCAGACACAATCTCACGGATTAAACGGGTGAAAATCTTGCCCTTGGCCGCATCTTGTCTGGCTTTACGATGCTTAATATTTGCCCATTTAGAATGACCTGCCATGTTCTTTCCTTATTCTCGTTAGTTCAGTTGGCTATGGTTGACTGCCAGTTATAAAATGACGGATAGCCGCTAGCGCTAATAGCTATAAGTCACTGTGATAGCGTCTTATATGACCTTACAGCTGCTCTATATATACAGATAACTATACGTTATCTTAGGCTGTAGCTGATCCCAATACGGCTTTATAAGACCAGCGCTGTTTTAGCGAGCCTTGATAAAGATATAAGATTACGCCTGAGTTGATATATTATGTATGTTGCCTATTGGGGATATTTGCTACACTGTCACCTGCGTGTGCCCAGAGCAATCGCTCTAGCAATAACAGAGTGCGCTATAGCAAAATATTGCCATGACAGCCCCGCTATTATAAACCACTTATTTTGTCGCTGTTTAAAATTCATAACCGCGCGGCACTAAAAGGTTTGGTCAAGACTGTTGGCTAAATAGGGTAGGGCTAGACTATACGGCAATGCGATTTTTATTGGTTGCTAGCTATAGTGATAACTTTTTTCTGTCATCGTGACTTGTATGCGGTGACTTGTCTTTGACTCATATGATACCTTTATGAAACGACCCACCTCAGAAGCCATCACGCACTTTCGTAACCGCATTCATATTATCATCGAGGGCACAGACACTCGGTTAGGTAAGCTGTTTGATATCGTCCTATTAATAGCTATTGTCGTCAGTGTCGCGGTAGTGATGCTAGACAGTGTGCTGTATATGCGCTTGCAGTATGGCACTATATTTTTTTATGCCGAATGGTTTTTTACGATTCTCTTTACCATGGAGTATCTATTAAGACTGTTTTCGGCGCCCAACCGCTTTCGTTATGTCTTTAGCTTTTTTGGGGTAGTGGATTTATTGTCCGTATTGCCCAGCTACTTAAGTTTATTCTTTGGCGGTATCCAATATTTAATCGTCGTCCGTGTCTTACGTATCCTGCGTATATTTAGAGTATTAAAATTAAAGTCCTATATGCAGCAGGCAGGATTTTTGGCATCGGCGCTACGCACCAGTCAGCATAAAATTACGGTATTCTTTTTATCGCTAGTGCTGTTGGTAACGATTTTCGGCTCGGTCATTTATGTGGTGGAAGGCGCGGAAAACGGCTTTACCAGTATCCCTATTTCTATCTATTGGGCGGTAGTTACGATGACCACGGTGGGCTACGGCGATATGTCACCAAAGACTCCGCTAGGTCAGGCTATTGCAACCATGGTCATGATCACGGGTTACTCGATTATTGCGGTGCCGACGGGCATCTTTACCTCAGAGCTGACCAAAAGTATGCGACCCCAGCTGCATCCTATCACTTGCCCTAACTGTGGTAAATTTGGCCATGCTAATGGGGCCGAGTTCTGTGATCGATGTGGCCATGATTTGCATGTTTAATAAAAACGCATGTCTGTTATAGGCATGCGTTTTTGTTTGGGGGTTTTATGAGGTCACTGCATGGGTTGCTGGAGTAGGCATATCTAAGTATTCAGCCACTAGTGGAGATAAGTCAATCGTGACCCCAAGATTGACTAGGTTCCAGTACTGCCCTGAGACGGTACGATCTAACATCATGGTTGAGGCAGAAGGCTGAAATTGACCAAAGTATTTCAAGGAGGTTTTCATTAAAGCCATGACCTCATGATGCACTTGGCTTTCACCAAATTTAAAGTCACCCGTATAGTAAGGTTCAATGGACAATGGCTTCAGACCAATCGCTAGCCAAGACTCATAAAACTCACCTGGGATATTTTTGTCATCTTCACGGCGAATGCCTAAGGTGACCAAGTCTTGCTCTAGCGCCGTCACATCGCCTTTAATGGCATGCAAAGCAAAGCGCTTAAACAGCTGTACCTCAGCATCGCTATAGCTGCGAATACCACCAAAATCATAAGCGACGACACTGCCATCGGGACGGAAGGCAAAGTTGCCAGGGTGGGGGTCGCAATGCATGCGATAGAGCTCAAACAACTGACCCGCCGTAAAATGGAATAAGCGTTGCGCAATCTTCTGCTTAATATCATTGTCCCAAGTTGCCGCAACCGACAGAGGCTCGCCCATCTCCTCCGACAAGGTCAAGATGCGTTTAGAAGAGTGGCTGGTAATCACGCGGGGAATAATGAGCCCCTCATCATCAGCGTGGAAGGCTGCAAACACACGTAGGTTATGCGCCTCTTTAATATAGTCGAGCTCATCGTGTAAGCTCTGGCGAATCTCAGCAAACAATTGCTCTTGCAGCTCGCGGCTCATATTGAGTACGCCGGCGATACGGAGCGCCATCCGCACCTGTTTTAAATCGCTATCGCAATTTTTATCCACATCAGGATACTGCACCTTGACCACCACACACTCGCCATCCGGCAGAATAGCCTTGTGGACCTGTCCGATGGAAGCTGCAGCAAAAGGCTGCTCTTCAAAGCGCTCAAATAAAGTCTCGATAGGCGCACCCAGTTCGCGTTCGACCTGCGCTTTAATCTGCGAGTAAGGCATAGCTGGCGCATCTTTTTGCAGTTTTTCTAGGGCAGCGGCAACCTCTGGTGGAAACACATCTTTGTACTGCGAGGCAATTTGCCCCACTTTCATGACGGCGCCCTTCATCTCGCCTAAGGTATCTGCTATCTGTAGCCCCACGTCTTGCATTAACTCAGAGCGGGCTTGCAAACGTTTTTCTTCATCACTCGATAAGTGCTTGAATGAGTTTTTCGCCGCCTTGCCAGCGATACTGGCGGTCATTCCTGCCAACTTTAAAAAGCGTTTTCCAGACGAGTTGCTCATTGATTCCACCGCTATGTGACGACACAAAATACAGGATTAAAGGTAAGCCCTAAGACATGACCAGCTATATACAAAATACCAAGATACAGAGTACCAAGGTTAAGCTCACTTATTGCTGCAGTTAACTTATTTTATTTATAATTTTTTTTATTGTTCTTAACTGTTTAATACAATCCAGTGTGGCGCTAAGACGCTACTGGAGTATGGTATAAATTGGCCAACCAATAGTCTAAGGCCATCTGGTAGCCCTGCGCACCAAGACCACAAATAACCCCGACAGCTAAATCACTAAAATAGGAGTGATGACGGAAGCTTTCACGCTGATGCACATTAGATAAGTGCACTTCGATAAAAGGTTTTTTGGTGGCAGCTAGGGCATCACGAATGGCTACTGAAGTATGGGTATAGGCGGCTGGATTAATAATAATGGCATCCACCTGCTCTGCAGCTGCATTGAGTAAACCATGCTGTTGAATGGCGGTTATCAACTCTCCCTCATGATTAGACTGGACGCTGACCACCGTTACCCCATGTTTAGCGGCTCGGGCTACTAAAGCGCTCTCAATATCTTGCAAGGTCGTATAACCATAAATTTCCGGCTCACGTTTACCCAATAAGTTGAGATTGGGGCCATTGATTATCAATAGTTTACGGGATAAAGAAGGCGCGATGGGTGATGATTTGTCAGTATTCGCATCAGCTAGCTTAGGGTCATCATTGAGGTAGGAAGCGGCCATAAAGTCTCTCACAGTACACAATTTAATTAAGAATATAGAGGGCTAGCATAGTCGACTCCTTCTAACGACGCAATCCTATAGGTAAGGTCAAATAAATTTGAATCAACTATTGCGAGTGATAAAGTTATTTTTATGCCAAGTCAGTCTTTTAGCGAGCTGTTTAATAGTTTCGAGCTGTAATAATAGTTTGCGTCATTCTTTAGCCATATTTCATTAGATAATTATAGAAGATAGCTATAGATCAGCTAATATTAGCTTAGCTAGTATTGAAGCAGAGATAGTTAAATTCATATTTATAGGGGAGCAACTTTAACAAAGCTAGCTTATAACAATCACTAATAATTGCAAAAAGCTAGAAGTATCTATCCCCTTAATATATATGAATAAATGATTAAATCCATAAGCCTACATTATACCAGTCCTAGTTTTACGAGCTTAAACTTATAGAATAAGCACCTGCAAATAGGCGGTAATAATAAATTAGTATTGATAATAAAAGTTTAATAGTTAATTTATTAATGTTTGCTTAAAGTGCTTTTAGTTGTTGAATACCCATGCTATGATATTTTTAAGTAATCGGGATTACGCTGATGTTGCAACATAATAGTTTATTGCTACTAGTTATTTATGAGCTAGCTATTTAAGAGTTCGTTATTTATGAACTAGTAATTGATGAGCTAGTACTAGCATCATCACAGTTTCATTCACTATTACTTAACCGGGACTACTCGCTTATTGTTAGAAACAAGTCTTGCTTAAGGTTAGGCTTTGCTAGGTAACTAACAGCAATTCATTAGAAAGATTAGCGAATTCTAACAATAATAAATGCTAAGCATATTCAATCGTTATCAAGGTATGGCATTATAAGTTACGATAATAAGCGCAAAATAAAGGATATCTCAGCTCAACGCCTTATTTCTGCTAGAGCAAATCTTGACAGGCAGATAGCTTGATAAGAAGATAGTTTGAAAGGCGAGCGGGCAGGTAGCTGGCAAAGTCTAAAAGGTCGATATTACATCAACGACCACTCTAGTCTTGCGGTAGATATCTAGAATTATGTCGCTTATTATGGTACAAATATAATGGGTTGGAGGTGTTTCAGTGACGATATTCAACTCTTTGGTGTCAGTTGCCATGATACGCTGTTAGTACACTGGTATTTAACTGATATTGCTTAAGAACTTTTTTAGGAAGTAAGATTATGTCAGCTCGTGAACAAGGTGTTGTAAAGTGGTTTAATGACTCTAAAGGCTTCGGCTTTATTCAACGTGAAAGTGGCGAAGATATTTTTGTCCATTTTCGTGCTATTCAAGGAGACGGTTATCGCTCTCTGAAAGATGGCGAAAA
>Ga0098067_1000760_pt1 | contig 11472 bp, 22 predicted proteins | sample 26_taG_FD_92578 | JGI IMG/M metagenome (GOLD analysis project Ga0098067, IMG submission 92578) | Marine viral communities from Cariaco Basin, Caribbean Sea - 26_WHOI_OMZ | ecosystem: Environmental > Aquatic > Marine > Oceanic | place: Caribbean Sea: Cariaco Basin | collected 2014-11-09
CATTTGCCCATTTTTTACGTTTGCACAATGCGCCTAGGTTGTCAGCACTAAGCTCACGCTTGAATTTTGCGTTGAATTTAGTCGCCAAATCTTTGCGACTGATGCCGATTTGATTGGTCTGTATCCAGCTGAGTTCAGCATCTGAATAAGGAATGGCGCGATTATTACGACCCTGCATGGCTGATCTCCTTTGGCATCAGCGTTCTGACCATCTCTTCTGGTGCCCACTCCGCGATGATTCTAGCTCGTTCGTTGATGACTCGCTCACCATCGATGATTTGTGCTGATAGATTGGTAATGGCTTTGCTGCGTTTGATTTCAGCTTCGATGGCGTCACCTTCTAGATCAGGGTTTAGCAGTCGTTCGAGCTGGTCATGCAGATGGCCGTTAAGGGCGTTTATGCTGCGATCCTTTGACATAGTGTTACTCCAATGTGGTATAAAAAAGACTGGCTCAATGCCAGCCTTATAGGGGTTTAAATGGCGTTTAAACCTAATCTAAATTAACGATTTCTTTTAACCCTTTACCTGCGACAAAGCTCACACGCTTTTTGGCAGGAACTTTGACGGGTTCACCAGTTGCTGGGTTGCGCCCCATTCGTGCTGGTTGCTGCGTCGCCTTAAATGTGCCAAATCCGACCAGCTTTAGCTCATCACCCATTTGTAGCGTAGAGCCGACAGCATATTCAAACGCGTCTAACGCTTTGGCTGCGGCAGTTTGGGTCATGTCGGCATTTTCTGCCATTAGCTTGATTAATTCTTGCTTATTCATGATGCTTTCCTTGTCGTTGATAAGTTTTTTGGTAGTTGATGGATGGTTTTTTCACGATGCCAAGCTTTAAGATACGCGGCCAAATCTGCGTTTTTTAATTGCATCAGCTTTTTGTATCTGACCTCACTCAGATAGACGCTACAATCACCTTGTCTTGAAGCGGGTCTACAAATAACGATATGACGGGTTTCACGCTCAAAGCGGACGATGATGCCGTGTTCATTGAGGCGACTGTTTAGCACTTTGACATATCTTTTGATGCGTCGTGGTGCTGCGTTTGGATCATGCTGTTGTCGTTTCATCATATCCGCCTTATTTCTTTGATTTATACTCTGGAAACTCTTCATAAAAAGCATCAGCAGCGGTTTTACCTTCATAAAATGGCTCACACCAAGACTCTTTATCCCAAATGCTTTCACCGTGTGCCGTACCAAGCCGTTTTAGTTCATGCCAGTACATATCAAGGTCTAGCGCTTCATGTGTCATTAAAACCCCCTCACACAATCTGTTTGATGTCGGCAGGCACTTCTTGATACTTGTCGCCTTGGCGATACTCCAAGCGCTTGCCGCCTTTAGACAGCCGACAGGCGCGGTTATAGATGCCAGTCAAATGGGCGCAGGTACTTTTGATGACCCATTTTTCAGTATCGATATCCATCGCGGTGATACCTGCGGGATTTGGTGCAAAAATAACGGTTTTTATGCTCATGATGCACCCCAGTTTTTGCAATAGTCGAGCAGCTGCTCATCAGACATCGCTATCAGCTTTTTGTACTTACGCTCATCAAGCCAAAAGCTCATGCCACCTCTGTCGTCTGCCGTATGCTGATTAATAAACCACTCTTTATAATCACCATCCCAATAGACGTGCATGTCTATAGCTTTTAGACGTTTATTAAGTGGCTTTACACGATTAATCAAACGGCGTTCTGCGGCTCTAATCTCAGCGACGATAACACCCATAGTCTTAGACATACCCACCTCACACGTTACTAAAATCAAGTGAGATTTGATGATAAGCACCTTGCTCATCACGCTCATAGAATCTGATATATTCCTTGGTATCAGTCACTTGGATAGCGTCACTGATGGCATCCATTGCGCGATCCCATTTCGTATCACTCATATCTAAGCTGCGCAGACTGAGCACGCGATGAGTGCTGATTTTCCCTTCTTTGTCTACTTGGAACGCTTGATTAATAATGGCTTTGATATTGTCATTACTGTCACGCGTCCAGTCAGTCAGACATTCATCGATGAGCTGCTTGGCGACTTGTAGACGCTCGTCAAAGACGATGTTTTCAGAGACAGCGAGCTGTACTTTGAATTTACCGTCATAGCTGATAAGCGTGGTATTGCCTTTTTTACCGCCCAACTGCACGTCATACTCTTGGGCAGACAGCGCGACAAAGTCGTTAAAGCTGGCAAAGATACGGCGCTTAGCACGCTGCATATCCTCGCGCAGCATCTTGGCGACCTTAATCATGCCGCGTACTTCCTCGTCACGCAGCTTATCGACTGGCTTTACTTTGTCAGCAGGGATTAGATGACCTTTGGCGTTTTGCATATAGCCTTCAGGCACGACAGGCGCAGTAGCAGTAGCGGGCAGATTGTTTATCATGGCTTGGTCAAAGCCTACTGGTATAGCTTTAGTCGTAACAGGTGCGGTCGTAGTGGCTTGATTTTGATTACTCATGGTTAGATTCCTTACGTTCATAGATAATAGCGACTGTTTTTTGGTTTGATTTAGGGCGTGGCGTTACTTTGATGGTTACTTCTTTATAATCTTCGACATCTGATAGCCAGCTCATACCTTCTTTGAAAGCATCGGCATAGCTGCCCTCGCTGAGCACCTCAATTCTTGCTTGCATTTTCTACTTCCTTATTTTCGACCATTTGGTGTGTAATTTGGTTGACCAACCTTTCAGTCGTAAAGCGAACAGGCTCCATGACTGACTGACGATGTGCATCAGGCTGCTTATCAATAAGCTCTTGAGCTGACTCCATAATTTCGCCTATCAAGTTAGGGGCAAGTCTTACGACCGTACGTACCAAAATTTCGTACTCGATACCGTCACACATTTCTTTCCAGTCAGCATCGTTGTTAGCTTTATACTCTTTGGTTTTCATGATTACCTTCCTTCCAATTGATGCTCTGGTAATAGATAGAGCCATTTTTCTTTGATCGTGTCGTGATAGTAGCGGCGTCGGGTTATCAACCCTTTTTTCTGTAGTAGACGCAGCCGCTTAATCGCAAGCGCTTCTGTCGTGTTTAGCTCGATGGCGACATCAGAGGGAAATGCCGGTGCTTGCTTTAGCAGATCAAGCAATTGCACCGTCGCCGCACGTAGCTTCTTAGCCATGGCACATCTCCCTCAAAGCATCATGAGCAGCATCCAGCCACCCAATATCAGCAGCAATCCCAGCAGCATCACGACAATCATATTAAAGACATACATCTGACTCATCTGATGCTGGAGCGTTGCGATATCAGTCTCAGTCGTCGCCTCAAACTCTGGATAGCGAGCGAGCATATTGGCTTGATATTGCTTTTTGAGATAGTCATCGACAGTTGGGCGCTCAGGCTTGGGCATGGCAGGCGTGCCAGCGCGAGTCTGAGCAGACCAGTCATAGTCGCGCAGCTCATCAGCCATGGCTTGGTCGTCAGGACTCAGCACAGGACAGTCGATTTGATGGCGCAGCTTATTCATACCGTCGCGGTAGTCGTCACGCGTCGGTAGAGGCATTGGTATCCATCCGCCAGAAAACTTCGCCGTTGTTTTATTCGTCATTGCAGTCATCATCATCACCATTTCATTAAGTTAAAATTAGTTAAATAAATCGAGCTGGTAGATAGCAGCTTCAGCAGCCAAGACCTTATAAGCCCAGCGCTCAGTAAAGCCGTATTGCGATGCCAAGCGATGTATCACCGCCGTTTGCACCTCGCCACCAGCCACCGCCAGCGTCACCGCTTGTCTAAATTCTGTATTACGCAATTGGATAAACGCAGCATGGCAGCAGGGGATATAGATCAGCTCACCGCCATAGTTTTTCGTGAGCGTCAGCGCAGCATCATTGCCGATAGCATTAATAAGCGCCTCAAAATACTTGCTTTCGCGTTGACCGCTTGGCATTGCAAACTTAATACCGCCAAACGCCTCGACCAGTTTCAATGTCGCTTTATAGCCAATCAAATCACTGATATTGACGATGATGTCAGGCAGCAATTCAGGCTTTAACTCATCGACTAGCGCATCTATCATTTGATCGTTCATCTATATCCCCAAAAACATTAAAAGTTCATCAATTTGCGTTCATTTGCGATTTTTTGCGTTCACTTCGGCTCTGGTACCGCTTTTTTGCGTTCGTTTGCGGCTGCTTCCTTCGCCGCTTTTTTAGCCTCACGCTGCTGATGCACGCTCAGCGCTTGCGTCAGCTTGTACAGTTGCGAGTCATTGAGCCATTGCAGACGCTTAATCTTAAACATGCTGTCTGCCATGCCGTGTGCGTAGTTCCAATGCAGCCCCATATCGGTCAGCATCGCGTGGATTTTGCCCATTAGTGGCTCACGCTTGCCGACGACAGAGGGCTTTTTGCCATGCTTTGGCGCAGCTTTTGGCTTAAATCCGCTGTTTTCCATATCCTTGACGACCGCTTCAAGCTCTCCGATAAGCATTTTTTTGCAGCTACGCTTACCAGTGACGCGCCATAGCACATCGCGATAAGTATCATCGTCCAAGCCAAGCTCTTTTTTAGCGATATGAATCTTTGCCATCATTGCCATTTTTGCGGTACTTACTTTTGCTCGTTTAGTTTGCATTGGCTTGCTCCTTAACCGTTGCAATTACCGTGTTAGATAATTTTTCGTAATTAAGCTCAAGACGTGTCATACATTCCAAGCAATACGTCATGCCCACATAGCAATCCATAGCACCTGAAGGCGGCATTCCTGGTTCTACAACCAAATCCTCACTACAAACAGGACACGTAAAACAAAAGTGTTTCTTAAACGGATTAATTCGCTTAGTTTTTGACATCTCAAACTCCTTTTTAGTCAATCAACCGGTCGGCAAACTGGTCAATCATGTCTTTATTGACTGGCGCTTTATTCAGCACAGCCATGCGATTGATACCGCGCAGCAGCTTATTTAAACGACGGGCATTCCCTTGTGATACCTTGTTTAATGTCTCGTTAAATTCAGCCGTACCCAGTGCCGACTCACAGAACATCGCGATGTCTTCGACAGGCAGACGCATCTTGAGGTCATGCACCATGCCGATACGGCTATAGATTTGCTTATACTGTCCACGCGCACCGCGCAGATTGGCACGTAGGCGCGGCATACCAGCGAGCACGATACCGATGCCAGCTTTGTCATGAATGCGGCGCAGTATCTCAAGCGAGTTCAGTGTCAGCAGCTCAGCCTCATCAATGATAAGCAGACGGTCAGAGCCTTTTAATTTCTCAATCACAGCCGTCATCATCGCGTGGTTATTGCGTCCAGCCGTTACGCCTAGCGCATTGCAGATTTCAGCCAGTAGTACTTTTGAGCTAAACGTTGGATCAACTTCCAGCATCACCACGTTGCTATTGCGGGCGGCATACTCTTTTAGCGCCATCGTTTTACCCAGTCCTGCCTCACCGATGATGAGCTGCATATCATTCATAGCGTGAGCAAACATACAGCTCTGCATGGTGCGGTGTGCCATTGGCGTTTCGATAAAAGCGTTCGATAAGTCAGTTGACTTACTTTTTTGACGCTCGACCAACTCAACGACAGCCTTATCGATGCTTTCGACATCGCCTTTGTACTTGCCTTGCAGGTACTGGTTAATCGTTGCAGGTGATTTACCCAACTGCGCGGCAACTTGTGACTGGCTAAGGGTGGTGGCTTCAATGTGTTGCTTTAATAGTTCAATGCTCATGATTAATATCCTTATTTATTCTTTTTGGTTTGACGTTTGGCTTGACGCGCCATCTCTTGTGCGACTTGACTTCTAATGACAATCTCGTCGTATTTAGCTTTGGTTATCTTTTTGACGAATAACCCATCGTCATGCCAGTACGTCTTGCCAAGCAGTCCCAATTTTTGATAAACCTTGCTCATACCCATTCCTTATTTAGCTTGTTTTTTGTTCGCGTCGATGAGGTCAATCTCAAACATCGCATATTCTTTTTTAGCGCTTGGCGTCACGGTGGTTGGCATCAGCAGCTCATTGAGCGTCTGCGCTTTTTCGTGCTCCAGCGTTGGGCGAGTCTCAGCGATGGCTTGCTGTTTTTTCTCATCCAGTTTCTTGATACGAGTCTCAGCACGTTGACGTTTGGTACGCTCGACCAATGTTTCAGGGAATGCCAGACGTTTATTGCCGTCCAGAATCGCATCACAGATATAGCTGCCATCTTTGTCACGAATGATGACCGTCGCTGCATCATGCTGATCGATAAAGATATCGACCTCTTTACCGTCCCAAGCTTCCAGCGCTTGATGCCAGTACTCATTGTTATAGACCGTGACCCAAGCGCGTTGGACTTTGCGGCTCACCGCAGGACGGAACATATCGCGAGCTTCAACTTCGGTCAGCGGGATGATGTCTTCAGCATCCATCTGATTAAAGATGTGTTGACGCATCGCGGCTGGAGTCACATTGCCGAGCGCGGTATGCTTATGCTCGTTGTTGTACCAGCTGATGACAGCCTCGGTCACATCGAGCAATTGCTTCCAGCTTGGCAGCTTGCCTTTTGCCCAAGCTTGCTTTGGCGTCAGTACTTCACGCCCTGCTGCTTGTGCATTGGCAAGGCTTGCCGTAGCGGTGCTGATTTTGCGGTGCGTATCGCTATCGACATTCGGACCGTGATAGGTTTCAAACTCACGGGCGATAGGCTGTGCGATAGTTTTCATGACGCGCTCAATGATGCCGCGACCTTGCGGGTTGCCTGGTATACCAGTCTCGTGATGCACACCAAGACGGGGGAAAATACCGATCACATCCGTATCAAACGTCTTATTTTTCTGACCAGAGCCGTTATCCGAGTAGTAAATCGCAGGGATACCGTGCTTGGTCATCGCATGACGCAGCGCATCGCCAACAGCCAGCTGATTTTCTGAGTAAGCCATCGACCAGCCCACGATATAGCGGCTAGCAGTGTCCATTATCAAAGTCAGCTCAGGGGTGAACGGCTTGCCGTGGTCAGGGTGCGCCACTTTCATCTTCAAGCTGTGACCATCACCAGTCCATACATCGTTATTGACCAGCGTTGACCAGTCGCGCTTCACATAAGTCTTCAGCGCTTTCATACTTGCGCCAGTTAAGCGGCCACATTCACGCACATATTTCGGCATCTTATCCATTGCGCGTCTCACCGCGTCATAGTGGGGGACAGCGTCCGCGCCATGCTTTGCGCCATACGACAGCTCAAAGGTGCGATACGCTTCAGCCATACTCAGGCCGTTGGTATTGCGATACACCGCCATAAAATCAGGCAGCCATTCCATACGTGTCGGCTTAATCACTGGCTGACCTTGCTTTTGAGGGGCAAGTGCGAGCAGTCGCTCTGTTGGTGTTTCGCATTTATCTGCATCGATACACCATTGATGCAATCGGCGCACACCGACACCCGCTTTGCCACGCACTTTGGCCAGTGCAGTAGCACAGACCGCGTTATAGTCAGTCGAATCGTTCACAGGCAGCGCCATATCACGGCTCATCTCAGACACCAGCTTGATAGCAGCAGTACGACTACCAGTACTGGCTTCATACTGACCGACCAGCAATGTCATGTGTACTCGTGCATCAGCCGTCGCCCGTTGCTCGCTGTCTAATGTGTCGATATTGCGATTAGACATCACCGCGATATCACGTTGCGCTTTCGGCGACTGCCTAGGCATAAGCGCCTTATAAGCCTTCGATTTAATTTCTGCTTGTGCGTCAGCAGGTAAACTTTCAAACGCATATTCCAAACCGCCACCACGACCAACTCGTTTTCGGGTTGACCAATTATCTTTTTTTGCCCATCTAATGACATTCGACTTAGAATTTGGTAAACTTTTCAAATTCAAATCGGCTATTTCCTGTGCTGTATAGTAATCTTTCATATTAATAACCGTTTTTCCGATTGATGCTTTTATACATCATAGCGAGTAGGCCAAATATCCTTAGGTTCAACGCCAATAGCTTTAGCAATAATCTTTTCGGCTTTAGGATAAGGACGATACAAAGCATTGCGTAAACCGTTACGGGAATAACCGTTTGCTGCTGACAATGCTGATAAATTAGTACCTTTTTCTTTTAACGCAGCGCTTATATAGGCTTGGTGCCAGTCGCATGGCACTTTTTTTACCGCTTCGTTTGTGTGCATTTAGTCACCTCATTCGCTTATTGAATTTACATATTAACCGTTTTACTTGTACCTGTAAACCGTTTTATAAAGTAAAACAGAAAGAAAAATGGTTCTATTTGCTTAAAATCTTGTAACCCGTTGTATTTTAAAACAATTTTTCTATCTGTTCTATAAACAGAATTATAGTTATTATAGAACAGATCATCGAATTAAACTGTTTTATGGTTGAGGTGATTATTATGAATAGAAAACAGATAGGAATCAGATTAAGGGAGGCTAGAGAGAACGCTTCTTTATCAAGAGATGCCGTTACAGCCAACCCTGACATAGCAGTTAGTCGCACGACGTTACAGCAATGGGAGAACGGAGGCACAGAAGCGTCACTGGAAACGCTTGAGAAGCTATCCAAGCTATACAATGTTACGCCTCAGTACCTGATATTTGGCGATACAAGCCACGTATCAGCGCCGTCAGCCCAAGCCAGTGACACAGTTGACGACGAATACGCCTACATCCCAGCCTATGACATAGAAGTCAGTGCAGGTAATGGCGCAGTCTGTCTGGGTGAGGCTACAGCCACCAAGCACCTCGCATTTCGTAAGCAGTGGTTAAACGCTCGTGGCTTAAACGCCAAATCCCTTGCAGCCCTGTTTACCAAAGGCGACTCAATGACGCCCACTATCCCAGAGAGCGCCGTAGTCGTGATTAATCGCGAGCACACCCAACCCTTAGACGGCAAGGTCTACGTCATTCGCATAGAGGACAGGCACTACGTCAAGCGCATCCAGTGGCTCATTGGCGGCGGTCTACGTCTCATCAGCGATAACAAGTTTTATGATCCACTAGACATCACCAAAGCCGACATGCAAGCCTCAGACATCGAAGTCTGCGGTCAAGTCATCCACGCAAGCTATGACCTACCTGATTAGTAGTGCTATACTGAGCTGACACCATAGGAGGCTAAGATGCTGACAGACAAGGACATTTGCGATATCAAAGAGCTAGCGTATAGGTCTGGCATGGACTACTTCATCAAGATCACTAACCGTGGTGATAAGCCGTATACGTACTGTTGGCAGGTCTTGACTACTGAAAGCGGTCAATATAATAAGAACCACAGGGCGCTCTTATATCAGCGCATACCTTATGACGGCCGTACGCTTCACGCCTGTGTCGCGAGATGGTACAACTATCCTAATTTTCGTAACTTCGAGCGTACTTTGTTGTATTCAGAGCTACCGCTGCAAGGGCTTAACATAGAAGACATCTATCGCGGATGGAATCCTGATTTCGAGTTAAAGAATCTAGGCGCACTTGAAGGCGCATACTTTACAGGCTACAGGCCACAACTTATTATTTGTGACGACCTGATCTCTGAATAACACCCACAAAAAAGGGCAACCAATCGGCTGCCCTTAATCACTCTTTAAACATCGTTTAAACGCCTATCAAATTATCCTCACTTATGCACAATTAAACACCGCAATCATATCAATATTAATCATTCCTGCTCAAAATCTATTCGTGCATAACCCGACTCGCCAAATATGCTTAACCCTTGATATCATTAGCCTAGTGGTTGATAATGCAGGCACATCTTCTTCACTATCACTATGCACAACTAATCACTGCCCCACAATTCGGCGTTGCTATTGCTAATATGATGATAAAAACCCCGTCTGCTGTACTGCCCGTTTGGGGTGCTTTGATAGTCGCCTTTATCATCGGTCAGTGTATTTATCGCTATAAGATGAATCTGGTGTGGGTATCAATCATTGGGGTCACCGCTTTATATGGGCTTATTTATCTTGGTCCTATGTTCCCAGTCGTATTACCTGAGACAGTCTTAGGGTTGCCTGATAATGCCGTTTGGATCATTATTTTATTCGCCTATGCGGCAATCGCTTCTTTGTTACCGGTCTGGATGCTATTGCAACCGCGCGATTATATCAATGGCTTACAGTTATTTGTCGGTCTGATTTTATTATACGCTGCTATCTTTATTGCTACGCCGAATATTGTCGCGCCAGCAATAAACACAGCATTGCCAGTTGGCACACCCTCTATGCTGCCTTTATTGTTTGTGACCATTGCTTGTGGTGCAATTTCAGGATTTCATGGGTTGGTGGCGACGGGTACGACGTCTAAGCAGATTGATAAAGAAGAAGATGTACGATTCGTTGGTTACTTCGGTGCCATGGGTGAAGGTATGCTGGCACTTGGCGCGATACTTGCCGCAACGGCAGGCTTTGCAACCCTTGGCGACTGGCAAGCAGTTTATCAAAAATTTGGCGATGGCTCTATTGGTGCCTTCATTGATGGTGGTGCGACCATATTGAATGCTGGCGTCGGCATTGATATCGTTTTATCACAGACGATGCTGACGGTAATGGCGGCATTGTTCGCTGGTACTACGATGGATACTGGGGTACGTCTTCAACGTTATATCTTCCAAGAATTTGGTGAGATTTATAAACTGCCTGTACTGAATAAGAGTGTGGTGGCAACATTGCTTGCCGTTGGCAGCTGTCTGTTATTAGCGTTTGGTGCTGGTGGTATCGACGGCGCGGGCGGTATGATTATTTGGCCGTTATTTGGCACCACAAATCAGCTAATGGCAGCATTAACCTTGATGATTGTAACTGTCATCTTGTTACGTAAAGGCAAACCAGTGTGGTATACCTTAGGGCCATTGTCGTTCTTACTGGTCATGACTGTTTTTGCGTTATTGATTCAGCTAAAAACCTTTTTCAATGATGGTAATTGGCTGCTTATCATTATGGATATCATTATCTTGATAGCCACGATTTTAGTGACATTTGAGAGTCTATCGGTACTCCGTAAAGAATGGTCAATACATAAGGGCAAAAGCAAACTCTAAGCCATATTAAATAACTAGTTAGATACTTACTGAAATATGATAAAAACGCTAGCAGCAATTGCTGGCGTTTTTTGTCTCATATAGGCATGATAGATAATAAGCATCCAAAAAAGAAGAATGATTATGGAAAACACGGATATAACAAAACCTATAAAAAACATTGAGCCATGGTGGCAACGGTTTGCCGCTGGTCTAAATGAGTTTTATCATGCGCCTTATCGTCAAACGATGGCACGCGCCGCACGTGATGAAGAAGATTTTTTTATGTTACTCATGTTTGCGGAAAGCTTAGGTATCGACAATCCTGCCAGCTTTTATACGCTAGAATTACAGCCATTATTTTTAGAAAATTTTCACGAATGGCATACACGTATGGGCATGGATAGATGTCCATTCGACCATGTCGGTTGCTGCTAACTTCCTTTTAATTAATTAAAATGAGATACAAGTATGGCATTACACCCTTTACATGGCTTGGTAG
>Ga0098067_1000761_pt1 | contig 11454 bp, 8 predicted proteins | sample 26_taG_FD_92578 | JGI IMG/M metagenome (GOLD analysis project Ga0098067, IMG submission 92578) | Marine viral communities from Cariaco Basin, Caribbean Sea - 26_WHOI_OMZ | ecosystem: Environmental > Aquatic > Marine > Oceanic | place: Caribbean Sea: Cariaco Basin | collected 2014-11-09
TAGATATGTTGAAAGCGAAGCGCTACATCGAAGAAGCTGAAGGCGTAAGAATGGTCGGTCCTAACTGCCCAGGCGTCATCACTCCAGGTCAGTGCAAAATCGGTATCATGCCGGGTCACATCCATCTACCAGGTAAAGTGGGCATCATCTCACGCTCTGGTACTTTGACGTATGAAGCGGTAGCGCAAACGACTAAGCTTGGCTTTGGTCAATCGACTTGTATCGGTATCGGTGGTGATCCAATCCCAGGTATGAACCAAATTGATTGCTTGAAATTGTTTCAAGAAGATCCACAGACTGAAGCTATCATCTTAATCGGTGAGATTGGTGGTACTGCTGAAGAAGAAGCAGCTGCTTACATCAAAGAGCACGTAACTAAACCAGTTATCGGCTACATCGCTGGTGTTACTGCCCCTAAAGGCAAGCGTATGGGCCATGCTGGCGCCATCATCTCTGGTGGTCAAGGTACTGCTGAAGAGAAATTCAAAGCGTTTGAAGATGCTGGTATCGCTTACACGCGTGACCCATCTAAGATCGGTGAGAAATTGAAAGAAGTTACTGGTTGGTAGTCACAGCCACAAAATAGTACCGTTAAGGTAATAGTGCCTTGATAATACGACAAAAACACCCCTATAATTAAGGGGTGTTTTTGTATAGTTTAACTTAAGACATCTTATGAATGTATGAATTCATCATAAAGTAAATTTTTATTTTTTATAAGATTAACAATAGTTAAGACGCATATAAAATATTTATGGAGAACTATTTAAGATGCTATTGTTTCCCATATTTTTCTACATCGATAATGAGTATTAGATGATTGAGAATAAGTTAGTCGTTGTACTTGTATCTAATGATTGTGAGTATGACAATCGTGTACAAAAAACTGTTAAAGCTTTATGCACTAATGGGTATGTAGTCAAGTTAAATACCGTATATAAAAAAAACAATATAAAGCTATCATTTCTTGATTCAGAAAAATTTAGTATTGAAAGTAAGTTCTGGAATCCAAATTCATCTGTAGATAAATTATTTAAGCTCGTTCCAAAAAAGGTGAAGAAAAAAATAAAACCCAGTTTTTTAAAGTACTATCGTTATTTAAGCTATATTAATCTTTGGAAAGATGAAGTCTATTCTGAAGAGCTTCAGGTGATAATTGCTAATGATTTAATTACACTTCCTGTTGGAGTTCTACTTAAAAAAAATCATTCAAATGTTAAATTAGTTTATGATTCTCATGAGTACGAGTTACATAGAATGCCTCCGTTGACCAAAATAAATAAATTATTTGTTAGGGTTTTAGAAGGTTTCTGTATAAAATACTGTGACGATATAATGACTTGTAGTCGCTATATTGCTGATGAAATGCAGCAGATATATGGAACTGATCCGATTTCCTGTATTTATAATAGTCCAAGTATAGATGAATTACCTGTTGGAAAAAATCGTTTAAGAGACGATTTAAAGCTTGAAAGTGATAGCATTATATTATTACATGTTGGAAAACTCACTTATGGCAGAGGTATAGAGGTAATAGTACGCTACCTAAGAGAATTGCCAAACTTACACTTAGTAAATCTCGGAGGATGGGATAATACTTTTAAGTCAAATATTGATAATGTTATAAATGATTTCAACATCAGAAGTCAAATTCATTTCCTTGAACCAGTTCCACCTAATAATGTGGTCGATTATATTAAGGGAGTAGATGTTGGCATTATTAGTATTGAAAGTATAACGAAATCGTATGAATACTCTATGCCAAATAAACTTTTTGAATTGTCATTTGCTAAAATCCCTATAATGATTAATAAAGATCTGAAATGCGCAGGTTTAGTTAGAAAATATAACTTTGGTATTGATTTTGATATATATGATTTCGAGGATTTCAAATCAGCAATTGAGTCGATATTAAAAAATAAAGGTAGTTTTTATAAGCGAGAATGCTTCAATGAGTTTGATGAAATTTACTCATTGAAGTCTCAAGAAAAAACATTAATAGATATCATAAATACTTTAACATATGTTAAATAGGAAAAATTATGAAGTTCAATTATCAAGATAGTAAAGAGTTGAAACCTTATTTAGAATTATCAGAAGCAATTGACTTAGATGATGATAAGAAAACTCATATCATATTTCAGGTATTAAACGGCGTAGTAGGGGACAGCCGCGTTATTAAAGTTGCTCAAAGTGCCCAGCAATTAGGCTATAGAGTTACTATACTTGGTATGTCTAGAAATGATGAAAATATATATACAAATATAAGTGGTTTAGATATTATTTTAATAAAAAATCCAAAATTCTATCTAGAAGCCATTGGTAAGTTTGAAAATGATTTAAATATCCGCGACTATCGTAGCTTTGTACATCAATACTTTGAATCATCTAAAGAGCTTTTATTGAAACTTAAACCAGATATACTTCATACCCACGATATGTATGGTATTGAGATTGGTTATTTAATGATAGACTTTTATAGCAAAAACAATATCAATATTCCATGGGTACATGATATCCACGAGTATGTACTAGGTCTTGATCACTTGCCTAAAAACATAATGAATTACTGTGTGGATTTCGAAGCAAAACGTATTTATGATCCTGACTATTTATTTACTGTTTCTAATGCACTTGCTGACAAACTAGAGCAACATTATAGTTTGAGGAATAGGCCTTTAATAATTAATAATTCACCCAAATTAGAGAGTTTCAATCCAGAATACGAACCTACATTAAGAAAGAGTATTGGTATAGGTAGTGAAGACCTACTTGGAGTCTACGTTGGGCGTATAGGATTAAATAGGGGTATTTTGAATTTAGTAGAAGTACTAAGTCTTAACAATAAATTGCACATTGCAATTGTTACTAATCAAACCGATGCATTTAGAAAAGAATGTGTAAACTTGGCCAAAAGTTTAAATGTAGAAGAAAGGTTGCATTTTCATAATTATGTTGACAATTCTGAAGTCTCTTCTTTTATTAAAGACGCTGATTTCGGTTTAAATCCTTTATTGAGTTATGGTAACTCTGAAGTAGCTATTCCAACTAAAGTTTCCGAATATATTCATGCAAGCTTACCTATTGTGACCAGTTCTACTGCTGCAATGGCTGAGTTCATGCAAAAGCATGAGATTGGAACAACTTTTGAACCCGGTAGTACATTCAATTTAAATCAAGCAATAATAAATTTAGTTTCAAATTATAAACAATTTAAAAACAATATAACTGAGGATTTAAAGTATAGGTATTCTTGGGATTTTGCAGAACATCAATTAAAAGAAGTGTATGAGAAATGTCTTTCAACGTATGAGCATCGGACTTTGTTTAACATAAAGCCTAAATATAATGTTGAAAAGTTAAGAGTTTTCCATGGTTTATCCGGTGCAGCTAATCAGCCTTATACAATTACCCGTGGGTTGAGAAATATAGGTTTTGAAGTTGCGGATAGTGCATGTTTTAGTACTGGTAATAAAATGCATTATGGTAGGGATTTCGAATTAACTGAAGGTAAATCTTTAAGAAAGAATTTTTATTATTTTAATAGACTCTTACCTAAATATGATTTATTCCATTTTCATTTTCGATCATTATTTCGTATGGGTGAAATGGCGTTTCCAACCGGGTTAGACATGTTACAGCTTAAGAGTGCTGGCAAAGTAGTTATTATGAGTTTTAGAGGTGGAGAGGTTCGCTTACAATCAGAATTTAAAAAACATACTAAGTTCAATTATGTGGATGAAGATCCTAATGGTCTAATGACAAAAATGCCTGAGGATAAACAAAAGCTATTAATTGAGTTTTGTACAGCTGTATGCGATCAAGTTATAGTTTCCGACCCAGAAATGCTTACTTATGTACCTTATGCTAAAATTGTACCACGATCTATTAATTTAGAACTCTTCCAATATAAAGCAGATAACATTTCTTCTATTGAGACATGGGAAGAAGAAGGTCCACTGATAGTACATGTTCCTTCAAGGGAAATAGTAAAAGGTAGTCATTATGTTCGGGAAGCTTTAGAAGAACTAAAACAAGAAGGCCATAAGTTTAGATTCAAATTTATTACTAATTTAGCACATGATGAAGTAATTGAACTGTATTCGAAAGCAGATATTGTAATTGATCAGCTACGTATAGGATGGTACGGTGTAGCAAGTGTTGAAGCAATGGCGCTAGGAAAGTGTACAGTTGCTTATATCAGAGAAGATATAGAGCATCACCTGACTCCATTTAACAAACCTATTGTCAACGCCAATCCAGAGACAGTAAAGGACGTGATCAAAGAGTTAATATATAATAGGAACAAGGTAGTTGAGAAAGGCAGTGTCGGTAGAAAGTTTGTAGAAGACTATCATTGTATGAATAAAGTAGCTATTAAATATAAGAATATTTACGACGAAGCTTATAATAACCCTAAACTAGTTGATGCTATTGCATTAAACAGTATTATCTTATCCATGTTAGAGCAAGAGCTTCTTAAAAGCGCACAATTACATAGTTCAAAGAAAATTACTGGAATATTAGAAACTAAAATTACTGCTCTAAAGAAACAAAGTAATAAACTTCAAGTATCTATTAATAACTTGGAAAATGAGAAAAAGAAACTAAAAGATTCTAATGTAGCACTTTCTAAAAAAAGTCGTAACTTAAAAGCTGCTTCTTCAATTCGTTCGATTGAATTAATAAAGAAGCCTTCAAATGCAATCGATAAGGTCTTTTATTTTCTCAACGACGGTACTAGTAACAAGCAAATTTTTGACAAACCTATTGGTAAAGCACCATTTAGAGTTTTAAAAAAACTAGGTCTTAAAAAGTGAAATTGAATCGTAAGAAATAATGTAGTAAAAATTATTTATATTAATGAGAGTAGAGAGTAGTTATGAAAAGATTCGCACTAATTGGAGCAGCAGGATATATTGCTCCTCGACATATGAAAGCTATTAAAGAAGTAGGCGGAGAACTGGTAGCGGCTTACGATAAGACTGACTCCGTTGGAATAATTGATAGTATCTCTCCAGGAGCAGAATTTTTTACCGATTTTGAAGTATTCTCTCATTATATTTATCAATTACAAAGATCTCCAGAGACAAAGATTGATTATATCGCTATTTGTTCCCCAAACTATTTGCATCTATCTCATATTATTCTATCTTTAAAAATGGGATGTGATGTTATTTGTGAGAAACCATTAGTATTGAATGAGTCTGATCTTGATGAGATAAAGTTGGTAGAGCAAAAAACAAACAAGAGATTATATAACATTCTTCAATTGAGATTGCACGATTCAGTGAAAAAACTAAAGGCGCAAATTGATCAAGATTTGAAAGAAAATCCAACTAAAGTCTATGATTGTAAAATTCAGTATATAACTTCCCGTGGTAAATGGTATCAGGAAAGTTGGAAAGGAGATGTTAGAAAATCTGGTGGTATAGCTACTAATATCGGTGTGCATTTTTTTGACTTACTCTATCACTTATTTGGTGAACCAGTTGATAACGTCAAAGAATATCAAGGTAGTCATTCTGCTAAAGGGAGCTTAGATTTTCTTAACGCTAAGGTCAGTTGGTTTTTATCTGTAGACTCTGCAGATCTACCTAAAGATGTCGATGAGGGTCAATCTACCTTTAGAGCAATTAAGATTGGTGATGAACTAGTAGAATTTTCTAATGGATTCACGGATTTGCACACTTTAAGTTATCAAGAAGTGCTTGCAGATAGAGGGTTTAGAGTGGATGAAGCTAGAGCTTGTGTCAAAATGACCGAGTCTATTAGAAGGCAATAGTATTAGTATAAAGGTTTATAATATGGTTAGCGAGATTCATCCTTCAGCTGTTATTGATAGTAAAGTCATTATAGGGAAAAATGTTTACATTGGTCCTAATTGTACTATAGGGTTTCCTGCTGAATATAAAAATGGCTTTGGGCAATCTTCTGAGTTTACTGTGGTTATAGAAGATAGTGTAATAATTACTGGTAATGTTACTATAGATGCAGGCTCTCGTAGAAACACTGTGATTGGTGAAGGCAGCTTTTTAATGAAAGCTGCCTATATAGCACATGACGTAATCATTGGTGAACAATCTATAATCTCCGCGCATACTTGTCTAGGTGGACATGTTGAAGTGGGAGACTTCGTTAATATAGGAATGGGAGCTGTTGTACATCCTCGACAGCGTATTGGTAGCCATACCATGATCGGTATGGGTACAGTAGTGCCTAAGAAAGCTAAAATCTTGCCAGGACGTATTTACGCAGGAAATCCGTCTAAAGAAATAGGTATCAATAAGATAGGTTTAGAGCGTAATAAAATTAACGATTTAAAGCTTGAACAGTTAATTAATGACTTTGAGAATTATAATGGAAATTAATTTTATAGATTTAGAGCGTCAACAGCAAAAAATTGAAAAAGAAATAAATTCAGCCATATCTCGGGTTCTGAGAACTGGTCAATATATTATGGGTCAAGAATGCCTAGATCTAGAGCAACAATTAGCGGAATATACGGGTAGAAAATATTGTATTGGATGTGCAAATGGTACAGATGCACTTCGTTTGGCATTAAAAGCGCTTAAAATTAAGAAAGATGATTTCGTACTTACCACAGACTTTACGTTTTTTGCAACCTCTGAAGTAATTGCAGAGTTGGATGCAATCCCTATATTTGTAGATGTTGATGAAACATACAACATTTGTCCTATAGACTTAGAGAGAAAAATATTAACATTAAAGAGCAGTGGTAAAAATTTAGTTGGTATTTTAAGTGTCGATCTTTTTGGACTTCCAGCCAATCATAATGAAACTAATCGTTTAGCAAAGCAGCATGGGCTATGGCATGTTGAAGATGCTGCCCAAGGTTTTGGTGGTAGAATAGATAATAAGACGGCCTGTAGTTTTGGAGACATAAGTACTACTAGTTTTTTCCCAGCTAAACCTTTAGGTTGTTATGGTGATGGAGGCGCTATATTTACGGATAGTTTAGATGTGGCAGAATATATCAGATCATTACGAGTACATGGTAAAGGATCACATAAATATGAAAATATAAATATTGGATATAATAGTAGACTTGATACTATTCAAGCTGCTATTTTGCTCGAAAAGCTGAAAATATTTGATAAGGAAGTAGTTAAGAAAAATGAAATAGCCGCTAGGTATACCGATGTTTTAGAACGTACTAGGGGGATTATTGTACCCACAGTTCCAGCAGGTTATACCAGTAGTTGGGCACAGTACACTTTAAGGGTGGAAAGAAGAGAAGAGTTAATGACTTACCTTAAGACTCAGGGCATTCCGACTACTATATATTATCCAAAAACAATGAGCCAGACCAAAGCTTTAATAAAGTATTCGAAATATCAGGTTGGTGAACTAAAAAATTCAGTAAAATATTCAAATTCAGTGCTAAGTCTTCCGATGCATGCTTACTTGACAGACGATGAAGTTAATTACATCTGTAAAAAGATACTAAGTTTTTATAGTTGATAATAATTAGAATTCAGTCAATTTTTTGAAAGTGACTTTAATAAGAAATATATTTTATTGAAGCTACTATTTTAAAAGTTATTGCTCAATGTACGTTTAGAATGTGCAGCAGGTTATCTATTAATGTTGATTGAAAAAATAAACCTTAATAATCTTGACTTCCTTATTAAAGGAATAGAGCCAGTACCTATCGTTGAAGATTTTTTTACTTATTTTTCTGAGTTTAATCTAGAAAGGGTGTTAATTGTCACAGATGAAGATATAGATACTGATATACGGGTATTAAATCAAATAATAGCACTACAGAGAGCAACGGAGAATATTACTTTATTGAAAGTAAATCCTGATAATAGCTATACCGATAATCAAAAAAAGTATATTTTAAAGAAGCTTTATTTCAAGTCTTTGATAAATTTACTATACTTTCCATGGTTTCTTATATTAGTTATTATCCATAATCCCTTTCTAGCTTTTAAAACTAGGGCAAAGCAAGGTATATATAACGATCATAGTTATTTTCTATCAGATAAAATTGATACTTCTAATTATACTTGTGTAATTTGTAATAATTTAATATCTGCAAGTAGTATTGATTCACATAACGGAGTTGACTATATATACGATATTCATGAGCTTGAGGTTTTTAGAAATAGAAATAAGGCGTCTATACAAAGATCATTTTATGTCTATCTTAAAGAAATGGAAGAACTGAAGAAAAAAAAGAATATAATCACAATAAGTAAGCACATTTCTAATATTTTATCAAATATGTATTACTATAAGCTTAATAATATTAGCTGTATATATAACCGAAATTTTAATAATACAGAAGTTTTATTTAATGAAAAATTTAATGTAAATAAACATTTACTGATATATATAGGTAGCATATCTTTAGATCGAGGCCTTGAAGATATAGTCAGATTATCCTTCGAATATGACATTCTAATAATTGCATGTAATTATAGAGAAGAAGCTATTGTTTATTTAGAAGAAAATAGTAATCTTTGCCGACTTAAGATATTCAAAGGTATGGATTATCAAGCTATACTGTTGGAAAGTATTGAGAAATATCAACATCCGTACTTTTTAATTTTAATAAATCCTACTCATCCTAGCTATAGATATGCATTGCCTAATAAATTTTTCCAAGCTCAAGCTGTTGGATGTCCCATAATAGCTTACGATAAAACTTATCTTGCTGATATCATTAAAATATTCGGTTGTGGATTAGTATTTCCTAATACAATTAACACTGACTTTTTGAATAGCATCGATGAAATACAATATGCACGCATGAAACAGTCTATGAAAATAAAAGTGGCCAAAGCTATAGAAAATAAAAAACTCTAGTCTGAAATCAGTCTTTTAACATAATGACTTATCACTTTATAAGGGATAAAGATCATAATTATTCTTAAAGAATATAACCTAGATTGATAAGAAAGCAAGAGCAGTTTTAATTCCCTTGCTTTCTTATAGATTAGAAACGTATTTATAATCGCCAATCGGGATTCTTAAGTGATCCTTTAACGTCAATAACGACTTTTGGCTGAGTACAAAAAGAATTTATATTCTCATCATCACCTACAAATTGTGAATGATTAACAGCTACTATAACAGCATCAAAATTCGCAGAAGAAATATCGTTATAGTTAACTGAGTCAATAGTAAGGTACTTCCAGTCTTCTTCAGTAACCCAAGGGTCTGAGTAAGTAACTATAACACCATACTTTTCAAGCTCATCCCCGATATCGGTAACTTTGGTATTACGAACATCTGGACAGTTTTCTTTAAAAGTGACCCCTAATATGAGAATAGAAGCGTCTTTAATATTTTTACCATTTTCAATAAGGCGCTTGATTGTTTGTTCCGCAACAAACTTTGCCATAGAGTTATTAATAGCACGAGACGTTAAAATTAAGTTGGGATTTAAACCTAATGCTGAAGCCTTGTGAGCTAAGTAATAAGGGTCAACACCAATACAATGTCCACCTACTAAACCTGGCATTAGTTTTATGAAGTTCCATTTGGTAGCAGCAGCTTCTATAACTTCATGAGTATCAATGCCAACCTCATTGAAAATAAGTGCAAGCTCATTGATCAAAGCGATATTCACATCACGTTGAGTATTTTCAATGACCTTTGAAGCTTCAGCTACCTTTATAGAAGAGGCTTTGAATGTCCCAGCTGTAATAACTGACTTATATAACTCATCAACAATATCTGCATAAAAATTATTTGAGCCGGAAGTAACTTTTAAAATATTTTCAACTGTACGTTCTTTGTCACCTGGATTGATACGCTCTGGAGAATAGCCTACACCAAAATCAATATTCATTTTTAAGCCAGATTGTTCCAACTCAGGGACACAGACCTCTTCTGTAGCGCCAGGATATACCGTTGATTCGTAGATTACGATATCATCCTTTTTAAGAATTTTACTGAGCATTTTTGATGCATTGACCAATGGACTCATATCTGGCAAATTATTTTCATCTATAGGAGTTGGCACAGTTATTATGAAAATATTAGCCGTTTTTAGGTCATCTGTCTTAGAGGTAAAAATTAACCTTTGAATATTTTGAAGCTGCTCGATTGAGACCTCTCTCGTTTTATCAATATTATTTGATAAATCCGTGATACGGGACTCATTTATATCAAAACCAATGACGTCATATTTTTTTGCAAACGCACATGCGAGAGGAAGGCCAACATACCCTAGGCCTATAACGGCAATCTTTTTCGAATTCATTCGAGACCCTTTAATAAAGAAAGTAAATTAAGTAGCTTTTTTGCTATAAGAACGCACTAAATAACTATAATAACAGATATAAAATAGTTGAGTAAGTGAAGCTGTGTTTGGTTTTGCTACAATTTTATCAACCTTGTCGTCACGGAAAGCTCTATTCTCACACCATCCTAAATAAAAAGGTCGCCCTAAAACGGTGACCTTTTTGCCTCTTAGCAAAGCCTCAAACCCGCCAAGAGAAGTAATCGTATAAACCTGGTCGACCGTCTCTAACGCATCGACTAAATGAATGGGTTGGTCTAAGATTAAACAATTTAGCGCCGTCAGAGACTCTACTAGCGGTCTATCTTCCAAGGTCATTGGGTGTGGTTTGACGATTATCTGGGCCTCAGGATTGTCCGTGATAGCACGATTAGTTAAATCTAATATTGTGATGCCTTCACCATCACCATATTTGAGAGAGTCATCATGCGGTACTTGCCCTAGTACTAGAACGCGCTCGCAGTCCTTTTCTCCATAAATAAACCTAACATCGACTTCAGGTTGGTGATTGTATTTACTGACTCGATGCGAGACGTAATAATCCAGCATCTCTTGTGCCAGTTGCTCGTCAAAACCGTCTTGCTCAAAGTCAAAGTTGGTAATGAGATCAGTGAGGTCGTTTGATCGGGTAGTATCGAAGTAGGGCGCTTGCGAATCCATAACGATGGATAACGGAGGGTCATATTTACTATCTTCAGGTCCAGAGCGAATAAAGCCATCTTCTAAAAAGAAAATATCTAAATTTTGTGTACGGGCATAATCTATGAAGAAGTCTGGTGCTTTATAACCCCAAATATAAATAACAGGGTTGACCCGTTTAATAAAAGGTTTAAGGAGCAGTTGAAAATAGCGTTTATTAAAGTGACGCTGAATTTGAATATGGGTATCTTCCAGTACCCATTCGCTGACATAGGCTTGCCAGGGTAGCATACCGACCACTAAGGCAATGCGTTGATTAGGGCACTGGCTATAGTGCTTAAGGCCTTGTAGAATAGGAGTGTAATATTGCTTAAGTTGTTTCATAGATGGATTTTTTCATATCATATATAGAACAGTGAAAAAATAAAACTATGATACGCTAACTTCACTTTATATACTAAAACAATTCCTTTTACTGAATTCATCTACTATGACTATAATCAATAATAATACCCAAGATAATAACTCTCAAAATA
>Ga0098067_1000772_pt1 | contig 11373 bp, 8 predicted proteins | sample 26_taG_FD_92578 | JGI IMG/M metagenome (GOLD analysis project Ga0098067, IMG submission 92578) | Marine viral communities from Cariaco Basin, Caribbean Sea - 26_WHOI_OMZ | ecosystem: Environmental > Aquatic > Marine > Oceanic | place: Caribbean Sea: Cariaco Basin | collected 2014-11-09
AGAGCTACGATAAGCACCTTGCTAGACGACTGGTCTAATGCTACCATAAGTCAAATAAACAATGCGTGTCATTATCCCAAAACAGTGTTGAGCTTACGTAAGTATGCATTTTGATTATTTATTAATGATTATAAATTTAGAATAATAAGTCTTTTTCCTTTAAGCCCTTTATACTATGCGCCGTGATAGGGCTAGACCTTAAGCAACACTCTGCCTCGATACCTTAATGGTTTAATTCCATTGCTTCTATTTGTATTCTATTGATTCTATCAATAGTGATCCGCTAAATAAGGAAAATCTCCCTTCTATGATTATTGCCGAAACCAAATTAGTTCCTGAAACGCTTAAGAAAAACACTGCCACTAAAGATACTAAAGCCCACCTATTAAATACGGGCTATCAATTAATCGCGAAAAAAGGCTTTACCGGTGTCGGTATCAAAGAAATATTGGACAGTGCAGGCGTACCAAAAGGCTCGTTTTATCATTACTTTACCTCGAAAGAAGCCTTTGGTGAGGCGACTATTGCTCAATACTTTGAGAAATATAAACACCGTCTAGATACTATCGCCGCCCAAGAAGTAAGCCCGCAACAGAAAATCTATGACTATTTTGAGCAGTGGTATGACACCCAGCAATATGGCTGCGATGAAGGCCGTTGTTTGGTAGTCAAGCTTAGTGCTGAGGTAGCCGATATTTCTGAGCCCATGCGTTGTGCCCTTGCCGATGGCTATCAGCAAGTCATTGCTTGGTTAAGCACGCAGATTAAAGCCGGTTGGGATGACGGCTCGGTACCACGCCCTGCGAATATTGCGGCAGAAAGCCTAGCAAAACGCTGGTATTACGCTTGGTTAGGCGCGAGCTTAATGGCAAAAACCAATCAGTCTAATACGCCCCTCGCCGAAGTGTGGCAAATGACCACGACTGAGTTAGGTCGTTAGTCTTTAACGGATAATTAGTAATTAGTGACTCCATCACTACTGGCGTAGTTATTAGCATAGTTACTGGCATCGTTAATAACATCACTAGCGACTTGTTATCAGGCATACCCCTATTGGACTATTTAGATAGGGGTTAATGCTATTTACTTTTCATCCCTTATTTAATAGCCGTCACACCTTTCTCCCTCTATCTTAACTATACCAATAATAACGACCCTTACTCACAAGTATGTTAGTTTTGTAAAATTAACTCATTTTTACTAGACGACCGGTCTAATTGATATACAATGGCGTCAAGTTAAACAAAATATTCAGGTGTTTATTTAATAACCATACGGTCTATTGACCAGCAAAAATAACTGCCCAAAATTTATCACCCAATTCACTAGCCATCTTTAGGAAATTTATGAATAACTTTCAATATTACAACCCAGTCCGTATCGTCTTTGGCGAAGGTCAAATCGAGCAATTAGCAGAGTTAGTCCCTAATAACGCCCGCGTCCTTATTACTTATGGTGGTGGTTCTGCCCAACGTACCGGTACGCTTGATGAAGTTAAAACGGCTTTAAATAGCAATGGTGAGCGCAGTGTCTTTGAATTTGGCGGTATTGAAGCCAACCCTGAATTCACCACTTTGCTGAAAGCCGCCGATATGGTCAACGAACACGCTATCGATTTCTTATTAGCGGTAGGCGGTGGTTCGGTAATTGATGGCAGCAAATTTGTTGCCTTAGTTGCTGGTCTGATCGAAGATGGCAGCAATATCGTATCGCGTGAGCAAGCTTGGGATGCGTTAACGAGTGGCTGTAGAAGTCTAGATACTGCTATCGATTTAGGTGCCGTATTAACTATCCCAGCGACCGGCTCTGAAATGAACTCAGGCGGCGTCATCAACTATAGTGAGCGCAGTGCTAAATTGCCTTTTGGTAACCCTTTGGTCTTTCCTAAATTCTCAATCCTTGACCCGACTAAGACTTTAACTCTGCCTGAGCGCCAAGTTATGAACGGTGTAGCAGATGCCTTCGTCCACGTGATGGAGCAGTACCTTACCTACCCCGTCAATGCCAAAGTGCAAGACGCCTTTGCCGAAGGTCTGCTAAAAATCCTTATCGAAGAAGGGATCGCGGTCAAAAATGACCCAACGAATATGGATACCCGTAAAAACCTCATGTGGACTGCCACTATGGCGCTCAACGGTCTCATCGGCACCGGTGTCCCGCAAGACTGGACCACGCATATGATTGGTCATGAGTTGACCTCATTGCATGCTATTGACCATGCCCGTACCTTAACCATCGTGTTGCCGTCAGTAATGCGTGAATTAAAAGACAGCAAAAAAGACAAGCTATTGCAGTACGCTCGCAATGTCTGGAACTTAGGTACTGATGCAGACAATGCTGCCGATGAAGAGGCACTGATTGAGCAAGCTATTAGCAAGACTGAAGCCTTCTTTAGTGAGTTAGGTCTACCGGTCAGCTTAAGCGATGCTGAACTGGATGACAGTGCTATCGAGCCTATCCTTAAGCAGCTAGAAGCGCATAAAATGGTTAAATTAGGTGAGCATCGTAGCAACGATTTAGAAGTATCGCGTCGAATCTTACAACGTGCGGTGTAGACCCTACGCCCCTATATAAACGAAATAAATAAAAATTAATAAGGAATAATTATGAGCTTTAATGGTTCTCAACAAAATCAGCAACAAAACAATCAACAGAACCGTCAGGTCAAACTTGCCAGCCGTCCCCATGGTACGCCTACAGCAGCGAACTTTGAATTTGCCACGGCAGACCTTCCTATTCCGAATGACAATGAGATGCTACTACGCACGCTATATTTGTCATTAGACCCATATATGCGCGGTCGTATGAGTGATGCGAAAAGCTACGCTGATCCCTTAAACGTTGGCGATGTTATGTTAGGAGCTACCGTAGCACAAGTGGTTGAATCTAATGTCGATGGCTTTGCGGTAGGTGATTTGGTCGTGTCGAATTCAGGTTGGCAGGATTATAGCGTTAGCACGGGTGAAGGCGTGGTCAAACTCGATAAAGATATGCCCAATCCTTCTTACGGTTTAGGGGTCCTCGGCATGCCTGGCTTTACCGGTTATATGGGGCTGACTGATATTGGTCAACCTAAAGCGGGCGAAACTTTAGTAGTCGCTGCAGCTACCGGCCCTGTTGGTGCTACCGTGGGTCAAGTGGGTAAAATTAAAGAACTCAACGTCATCGGTGTGGCGGGTGGTAAAGAAAAATGCGATTACGCCGTCAATGAATTAGGCTTCGATAAATGCCTTGACCATTATGCTGACGACTTCGCTGAGCAATTAGCGGCCGCCTGCCCCAACGGTATCGATATCTACTACGAAAACGTCGGTGGCAAAGTCTTTGATGCCGTCCTACCGTTATTAAATGCTCATGCGCGTATTCCTGTCTGCGGTCTAGTTTCCCAGTACAATGCTACTGAGACCCCTGAAGGTAAAGACCGTTTAGGCTTACTGATGTCTATGATTCTCCGTCAACGCTTGACTGTGAAAGGCTTTATTATCTTTGAAGAATACGGTGATCATTTCCCAGAATTCTTACAGACTATGGGCGACTGGGTAGCCTCAGGTAAAGTCAAAACGAAAGAGCATATGATTGATGGTCTAGAGAAAGCGCCACAAGGCTTTATCGATATGCTAGATGGTAGCAACTTTGGTAAGACAGTGATTAAAATCGCTAATCCTGCTTAAGTAAAGTACTTATACCCTATAAACATATACCCACCCACACTGTATAAACATAATGTAAAAAAGGACTTATGATGAAAATTTTAATGGTATTAACCTCGCATGACCGTCTTGGCGATACAGGCGAAAAGACGGGCTTTTGGTTAGAGGAATTTGCCGCACCGTATTACACCTTTAAAGATGCCGGTGTTGAAGTTACCTTAGCTTCTCCTGCCGGTGGTCAACCACCCCTCGACCCAAAAAGCGATGCTGAAGATGCCCAAACCGAGGATACCAAACGCTTTAAAGCGGACACTGCTGCGCAAGCTGATTTAGCCGATACCACGGTATTAGCGGAAGTCAATGCAGAAGATTTTGACGCGGTATTCTATCCTGGAGGCCACGGTCCTTTATGGGATTTAGCCGTCGATCAAGACTCTATCGCTTTGATTGAAAACTTTGTGCAGCAAGACAAACCGATAGCTTTCGTTTGTCACTCACCTGCTGCCCTAAAAAATGTCAAAGTAGATGGCGAGTATTTAGTAAAAGGCAAAAAAGTCACCGGCTTTAGCAATAGCGAAGAAGCAGGCGTTGGCCTAACCGACGTCGTACCTTTCTTATTAGAAGACGCCCTTAAAGACAATGGTGGCCACTATGAAAAAGGTGCGGATTGGGAGTCTTATGTCGTCGAAGATGGTCTGTTAATCACAGGGCAAAACCCAGGGTCTTCAGCCGATACCGCTCAGCACTTATTAACTAAGTTGCAGAATAATAGTTAAAACAGGAATTGATGTTGCGCAGTAAATGGCAGCATTTAGTTAGCGCTTGTAAGCAAAACGGTATTCTTAGCGTCTAATGGCGTAGAGGAATACCGTTTTTTATTGTCAATACTTCTCGTAACTTAGCCTTAGCAAGCTATAATAGCTAGCAATTATAAATCACTCTATTTAACCACTATTCTTTATTCTAATATTTTGCTTGACTGAAGGTTATCCTTTAAAGTTTATAACTGCTTAGGCTATTTTACTAGTGTCTCAGAAGTTTTTAGTGAGTCCTTAGCTCTCCTATTACCTCCTTATTGTTTTTCCATGCAAGTGTCCGCCTGTTATGAGTACTGATTACCAGTTTAAGCCGCACGAACAGCCTATGATGGTTGGCTCTCCTGCCAATCCTGACCACCCTACTGCGCGTAAATTCTGGTATCTTGCCGTCGGTATTTTGATTGGTATTACCGCTGGTTTCCAAAATGGCTTGCTGGTGGCTAATCTAAGTCAGATCCAAGGGGAATTTGGTCTAACCCCAGTAGAAGGCGGTTGGATATCCGTGGCTTATAACATTACTAATGCCTGTATCACCGTGTTGCTTTATAAAATTCGCCAGCAGTTTGGTATTGCCCTGTTTACCAAAGCCACTTTGCCCGTCTTATTGTTCGCCAATGCCTTACAGTGGTTTGCCAGTAGTGATTTTTTCTTATCGGATGCCATCCCACTGTTTGTCTGGCTAGATGCTTATTATTTAGAAATTTTTGCTCGCGGCTTAAGTGGTATGGTGGCGAGTGCTATGACCATCTTGGCGATTTTTTATTGTTTGCAAGGGATGCCAACTGCCAAGCGTATTAGTGGTTTGATTTTAGGCTTTGGTCTTTTACAGTTTGGTGTACCGCTATCGCGCATCATTACTCCCTATCTCGCCATTGACGGTCAACTCGATACCCTATTCATGTTTCAGTTTGGCTTATCGCTGCTGTGCTTTAGCGCTATCAACTTGCTCGATTTGCCCCCAGGTAGAACCGAAAAGGTCTTTGAAAAATTAGACTTTGTCAGCTTTGGTTTTATCGCTACCGGATTGGCTGCTTTAGCCGTCTTCTTAGTACAAGGCCGCATTCTGTGGTGGGATACCCCTTGGCTAAGCCTACCTTTGATGATTGCCTTTATCTGTATTAGCGTAGGGCTATGGCTAGAGACGCACCGTAAAAAACCCATGCTGCAAGTCCGTTGGATGCGCAGTCGTACGATTCTAGCCTTTATGATCACTGGGGCTGCCATGCGCCTCTTGCTGTCGGAGCAAACCGTTGGGGCTGCAGGATTACTCAGTGTATTGGGCTACGGCAACGATCAATTGGTAGGGTTTTATAGCGTCATCTTAGTGGCTAGTGCGCTGGCATTAATCATCAGCGCTTGGCGTACCAATGCTATGGAATTACGCCGACCGGTCATTTTTGCGGTAGCGCTCATCGCTATTGGTTCTTGGATAGATACCGGCGTGTCCATGAACTCTGCGCCGGAGATGTTTTATTTTAGTCAGTTCTTAATTGCGTTTGCCGCCATCTATTTTATGGGCCCTATGGTGTTCGAAGGCATGTTTCGCGCTATCGCCAATGGTCCTGCCTATATCATTAGTTTCTCAGTGATTTTTGGGATTTCACAAACGGTAGGTGGTTTAGCGGGAGCAGCCGGTATTCAAGCCTTTACCACAATGCGCACGCAGACGTATTACAGTGATATGGTGAGCGCTATGGTCGCCAGTCCAGCGCCTAGTGCGCAGGTTTTACAAGGCGTCAAACAGCAAGCTATGGTGGCCGCTTATGGTGATTTATTCTTCATCATTGCGGTAGTGAGCACAGCGACTGCGGTGCTCCTGTCTATAAACTATGGCTATTATCGTTATAAAAAGCTTAACCCCCTAGCTAAAGAATTGGCGGTTTTAGCAAAGATGAAAGAAAACAAATAAGCTCACTATCGCTGTTATCTTAGTTACGCTTATGGCTTAGAGATGAATTCTTAAGTCTTAAAACTTATTTTTATTATTATTAGCAATATTTTAATTTACTTTATTAGGAGATTTCCATGAGCCAAACGCCTAAAAAGGAGTCGGCCGCTATTGAGGCAAAAAACCAGGCAGCAAACTTGGCTCAGTCCCCCACCTCCGCTACTGAAGACACTCAAGCATCGTCTGTGTCCGCCCAACCTGAGTCAGCCTCTGCGACTGCTATCGATGAGGTGCGAACTCCTATCAGTAAAGATGACCAAACGCAGCATAATACTCAGCAGAATCATGCGGGATTAGAAAAAAAGCCGTTAGCGCCAGCCGATAACGAGATTGACCCTAATGTCATTGAGGATGATACCGCTCCGCCTAAAGAGCCTATCCCTTCTACTACCGGGTGGTCGCCTAAGAAAAAATCGTTAATTAGTCTCATCGCGCTCATTAGTTTATTGATTATCGGCACTTTATTGATTCTCTATGCTTGGAAATTACCGCCCTTTATTCCTACAGTGCAACAGACAGACAATGCTTTTATTAAAGGTAAAACAACTATTATTAGCCCGCAAGTTTCCGGCTACGTAACGGATGTCATGGTGGGCGATTTTGAGTCCGTACAAGCGGGTGATGTGCTGGTCAAAATAGATGACCGTAATTTCGCGCAGCAGTTAGAGCAAGCTCAGGCTAATATTGATATCTCGTTAACGGATTTAGCGTCAAACTCCCAAGATACAGGGGCTAGCCAAGCTCAGATCGACGCCCGGATAGCCGATCTCAATAGTGCGAAAGTGAAGGTCGCTAGTGCGCAAGCGGATGTGGCTCGCTATCAAGGCTTGTTAGAGATTGGTGCAGTATCGCAGGCAGAAGTCATGCATACCAAAGCCCAATTAGCGCAAGCGCAAGCCGCGGTAGAGCAAGCTAAAGCCAATATAGAAGTCGCTGTTGAGAATGCTAAAAAGACCACAGGCAGCAAATCGTCGTTAGATGCTAAAGTAAAAAGTGCTGAGGCGGCAGCCAAGCAAGCACAAATCAGCTTAGAAAATAGTGTGATTAAAGCCCCAGAGTCAGGACAGTTAAGCCAGGTTAGCGTCAAAACAGGACAGTACGTCAATGCTGGAAGCCAGCTTATGTATATCGTGCCAGATGGGGTATGGGTGATTGCCAACTTTAAAGAAACCCAAGTTAAAAATATGCAAATCGGCGAAACCGCGACGATTCGTGTGGATGGACTGGGCGGGCAAAACTTTACAGGTCGAGTGAGCAGCCTCTCGCCAGCGACTGGTAGCGAGCTAAGTGCTGGAGCGGCGAACCCAGCGACCGGCAATTATATTAAAGTGGCGCAAAGAATCCCCGTGCGTATTGATTTAGATCCTAACCAAAATAATCTAGGCCAATTACGCCCAGGCATGTCGGTTGTGGCTAGCGTGGATACTCAGTCTAAGGGTGTGGTTAAGAGTAACTAGTCTCTTGACCCTTGCTATAAATCGAGAAAATTATAAAATATTTGAGTTATAAACCTGAGTCTAATTCATTAAAGTTTTTGAAATCTATATTCACTCCCTTTATTTAGAAGTAGAGACTAGGCCAAACACCCAGGGTATTCATAAAAAATCGCTCCCTCCTTTTCTAAAGGAGGGCCGGGGTGGATTTAAAGGCTGAGAAGTATTTAATAGGCAATGTGAATTTATCTTTGCTAATTCAACCAACCATTATTAATGCGTCCTCAATAAAAAACACCCCTATATCAAACGATAAGGGGTGTTTTTTATTGGCGCCAAACAAAGTAAAGAGCTAAGCCATCTGAACCAACTAAGGCAATAAACGGCTCGTAGTCCAAGCCCCATCCGCTTGTTTGCTATAAACAATACGGTCGTGCATACGATTGGCCCGACCCTGCCAAAATTCAATCTCGGTAGCGACTAATTCATAACCGCCCCAAAACTCAGGCGTTGGAATGTCACTGCCTTCTGGAAAACGCTCGAGCAACTCAGCAAAGTTCGCTTCCATAACGGCTCTAGAAGCAACTTCCCCACTTTGCGGCTCACTGACCCAAGCAGCGAGTTGACTGTCACGCGGACGCTTATGGAAATAGGCATCGGTCTTAGCAGCAGCGACCTTAGTCACTTTGCCGCGAATACGGACTTGGCGCTGCATTTCATGCCAAAAGAATAACACCTCAGCTTGCGGATTGTCCGCAATATCTTGACCTTTGGCGCTGTCATAGTTGGTATAAAAGACGACACCGGCTTCGGTAATCTCACGCATTAGGACAATACGGACGCCCGGCTGACCATCACTACCACAAGTGGCTAAGCTCATCGCATAAGGCTCTGGTGCGCCCTGCTCTATAGCCTCTGCTACCCAGTGTTGCAATAACGGCAAAGGTAACTCAGGTAAGGCGCTAGCGTCTAACTCACCTTTTTCATAAGACAAGCGTTGATCAGAAAAATCGGTACTCATAAACGGCTCCTAAAACGGACGGGCATACAGGGGTTACTAATAAGCGCTATAATAACAGGAGCGCTATAATAACAGGAGCGCTATAACAAAAGGAGCGCTATAACAACAGGCTAGCGGGTTAGCCCAACTCAGCACGAATTTTATCAGCCAGTTTATTGGCGACCATATCGCACTCAATCTTATCGTCTGACTCGACCATCACCCGAACGACAGGCTCAGTACCCGACTTACGGATTAACAAGCGACCACGGCCTGCCAGTTGTTTTTCATAAGCCGCGATCATCTCAGCGACTGCCGCATTATCATAAGGGTCTTGCATCTGACTTAAACGCACATTGACCAGCTCTTGTGGCAATGACTTAAAGCCTTCGGTCAATTGTCCTAGCGTCTTGTCTGTTTGTTTCATGACGGCCAATACTTGCAGCCCAGCGACGATAGCATCACCCGTACGGCTTTTATCCAAACATAAGATATGACCGGAAGGCTCACCGCCGATTAGCCAATCATTGGCCTCAAGTTTTTGCATGACATAACGGTCGCCGACATTCGCCCGCTCAAAACCAATACCTGCTGCATCAAAAGCCAACTCTAATGCCATATTGCTCATTAAAGTGCCGACCACGCCAGCCACCTTTCTGTCCGTTTGCGTCGCCAACACATAGAGAATGCCATCGCCATCAACTAGGTTGCCATTTTCATCGACCATAACAATCCGGTCGCCATCCCCATCGAGAGCAATACCGACATCCGCATTATGCGCTTGTACCGCGGCTTGCAGACTATCAGGATGGGTAGAGCCACACTCATCGTTGATGTTTACGCCATTCGGAGTATTGTGCAAGGCAATGACGTTTGCGCCCAGTTCGCGCAGGACGCGTGGTCCAACGCTATAGCCGGCTCCATTGGCACAATCAATCACGATGGTCATGCCATTAAGGTCATATTGATAAGGGAAGCTGCCCTTACAGAACTCAATATAGCGGCCCTTAGCATCGTCTACGCGGCGGTTTTTACCCAACTCTGCTGGATTCTCAATCGGCATCAATTCCGTATCGCTATCAGCATTCATGATGTCGTCAAGCTTGGTATTAATCGCCTCTTGCATACTGTCCGACAGTTTACGACCATCGGCAGAGAACAGTTTGACGCCATTGTCTTGATAAGGATTGTGTGACGCTGAAATGACTACCCCAGCATCGGCATTAAAGCTGCGAGTCAGATGGGCAATAGCAGGAGTGGGTAAAGGGCCCAGCATGTAGACGTCCACGCCTGCCGCGTTAAAGCCGGCTTGCAAGGCGGCTTCGATAACATAGCCGGATAGACGCGTATCTTTGCCAATCACTACGCAGGGTTTGCGACCTGGATAGATGTTATTTTCAATGAGTACTTGGCCGGTGACATAGCCGAGCTTTAACATGAAGTCAGGCGTAATTGGGGCCTGACCGAATTGACCACGGATGCCATCAGTACCAAAATAACTCATAAATAACTGTCCTTTTTTATACGGTTAATGACCACCTTAGCCTTATAACTGGCAAAGTGAGCAATGATATAACGGGTATTAGCTAGCCCTCTAGTGGCTCACTAGCTGGCTAGTAATTTAGCTGTCTATCTGTCTATCTATTTATATAACTATCTAACTAATAATTTAAGAATTCTGTTTAATTGACTGTCTTAGCACTAGGAGCGTATTAGTAAAAAGCTTTTATACTTTATTACTCTTTGATTCTCTAATAGCTAGTTGATAAGTCTCAATTACTTTAGCAGACTTAGCGCTAATATAGGGATAATCTATAAAGCTATTCTTTAAAGCCATTGTATAAAAAAACAGCCAACAAAGCACTTATCTTGTTGGCTGTTCTATTGGCAGTTGAGTTAACTAAAATATTTAAATATCTTAGCGTACCCCTACCAACTTAATCTCTACGACGCCTATTAATTGATACGATAGTTAGGCGCTTCTTTGGTAATCTGCACGTCATGGACATGCGACTCTTTCATACCCGCTGACGTCACTCTGACGAATTCTGGCTTAGTGCGCATATCTTCGATAGTGGCACAACCGGTATAGCCCATTGATGAGCGTAGACCACCGGTCAACTGGTTAACGATACCACTAACGGGGCCTTTATAAGGGACGCGACCTTCGATACCTTCAGGGACTAATTTCTCTACCCCATCTTTGGCATCTTGGAAATAACGGTCAGAAGAGCCGTTTTGACCTGACATCGCGCCCAAGCTGCCCATACCGCGGTACGCTTTATAATAGCGACCTTGGAATAATTCTACTTCGCCTGGCGCCTCTTCAGTACCGGCTAATAGCGAGCCGACCATGATGCAAGACGCACCGGCAGCGATAGCTTTGGCCATATCACCAGAGAAACGAATACCGCCATCAGCGATTAAAGGAATCGTATCTTTCAAGGCACTAGCAACACTATCAATAGCGGAAATCTGTGGCATACCAATACCAGCGATGATACGCGTAGTACAGATAGACCCA
>Ga0098067_1000775_pt1 | contig 11349 bp, 7 predicted proteins | sample 26_taG_FD_92578 | JGI IMG/M metagenome (GOLD analysis project Ga0098067, IMG submission 92578) | Marine viral communities from Cariaco Basin, Caribbean Sea - 26_WHOI_OMZ | ecosystem: Environmental > Aquatic > Marine > Oceanic | place: Caribbean Sea: Cariaco Basin | collected 2014-11-09
ACCATAAGGTTAAGAAAGTTACTAAAAAATATACAAATAATTGTTTTTAATGAGCTAAATTTTCCAACGAAACTTCTACTACGACGTTAAATTCCTTGAGTTACTGATATTGCGCTGCAGCGGGGGGAGTGTGCTAGCTTAGCGAGGCAGCCTAGCGCCGTTTACTTTACGTAAACGTAAGCCACTCTCACTGCACTTTCCTGCTTTCAGGTAATAAACACTAATAAAGCCAACCGCCAAAGTACCAGGAAACATACAATGAAAAAGACCACTAAATTCGCACTAACCAGCCTCGCCACTGGTGTCGCTTTCGCCGCCCTTACCTCCACTGCTCAAGCGCAGGAACAGTGGACAATGACGACTACCTGGCCCGAAAACCTTGACCTGATTAAGGTTGATCAGCACTGGGTAGAGCTTGTAAATCAACTTGCAGGTGACGAAGTACAAATTAACTTCCGTGCAGGCGGCACGCTCATGCCTGGCACTGAAGTGTTCGACGCTACCGAAACCGGCGCTATCCAAGCCTCTGGCGATTGGCCAGGCTACTGGGCCGGTTTGAATCCAGCATTCTCTCCTCTGGCCACCACTACCAGTCTGTTTAACGGCGTAGATTACTTGAACTGGATTCAACAATGGGGCGGTTTTGAGCTCTATCAAGAAATCTACGGCCAGTACAACATGGTGTACTTGCCCTACGGCATTACCAACAACGAATCTGGCTTTATGGGCCGCACACCGATTGAGAGCATCGCAGACCTTGAAGGTAAGCGTTTGCGTCTATCGGGACGCGATCAGGGCCGGGTACTCGAAGAGCTAGGCGGCTCCCAGGTCACCCTGGCTGGTGGTGAAGTGTATCAAGCGATTGAACGCGGCGTCATTGATGCCGGTGAGTTCTCGACTCCAGGCGTTGATTTTAAAGCCGGTTTTGCTGAGGTTGCTGACTACTGGGCAACACCTGGCTGGCACCAGTCGGCAAGCGTTTTCGGCGTTATGATTAACAAAGACGCTTGGGATGCCCTGTCTGAAGAAACCCAGACTAAGCTAAAAATAGCGGCTGAAGCCACCATGGCTTGGTCACTTTCCTGGTCGGAGCGTGAATCTACCGAAGCGACCCAGAAGTTTATTGATGCGGGCGTCACCATTAATCAATTCTCAGAAGAAGACTTGGCGCGCATCCAGGAAATCACCAACGATGTCATCATACGTGGCGCGTGTGAAAACTCCGACCACGCGAAGGTCTATCACTCCATGATTACCTATCTACAAGAGTACGCTGTATGGCGTGATGTTACTGCGCCATTCAACATGAGCCGTACGATGGACAACCTACCCTCACTGGAAGAGATCGAAGCCTGCCTATAAGGCGTTCAAGTGCCGCCCCTGCGCTGCGGGGGCGGTTATTGCTTAGCTGCGGAGACCTTCCATGAACGCGATTGCCAAGGCGATCGATGCAATTAACGAGCTGCTGGGCCGCATCATTGCACCGTTAATTGCCATCATTACTCTAATAGTGCTTTACGACATTGTGTCGCGCTTCTTCTTTGGCCGTCCTAGCGACTGGGCGTTTGATGTCACCAAAATGCTGTTCGGCGCTCACTTTATGCTGATGGCCGCCTATGGGTTGCGCCACCACGCCCACGTGGAAGTCGACGTTATTAAACGTCTGCTATCACGTAAAAAGCAGGCCCTACTAGAGCTACTCGGCTACTTGATATTCTTTGTACCCTTTATCTGGCTGTTATTGACCTACGGCTGGCGCTTTTTCGAGCGTTCATTCAGTCGAGGCGAAACGACCTACGGAATGATCTCAATCCCGGTGTATCCGGTAAAAGGCGTTATCGTAGTCGCTGCTGTGCTTATCTTGTTGCAGGCGGTTGCTATCGTTCTGCGCGCCATTATGCAGCTGCGTGAGGAGACATCCGCATGAGTGCAGAACTACTGACGCTGATAATGTTTGGTGGCCTTTTAGTTGGCCTGTTTATGGGTCATCCGCTTGCCTTCGTATTGGGTGGCATGGCGGTCATCGGCGCATATTTAGGGCCGGGCATTAATACCTTGGGTATCATCATTAACAACGTCTATGGCAATGCTATGGACAACTATGTACTAGTGGCGATACCACTGTTTATTCTAATGGCGCGTTTTTTGAACGACTCAGGCGTCACCGAAAAAATGTTTGATGCCATGCGCTTGCTGCTGGCGAATCTACGTGGTGGGTTAGCGCTTACTGTGGTGGTTGTCTCTGTCTTACTTGCGGCTACCACCGGCATTGTCGGCGCGTCGATTGCCGTTATGGGCATGATTGCCTTAGTGCCAATGCTTAAGTATGGCTATAACAAAGAGCTAAGCGCGGGCGTCATCATGGCTAGCGGCTGTCTGGGCATTTTAATCCCTCCCAGCATTATGCTGATTTTGATGGCAAGCTACTCACCGGTCTCAGTGGGTGCCCTCTTCGCGGGTGCGTTAGTCCCCGGCCTGATGTTGGGCGTGATGTATGCCCTATATGTACTGGTAATCTGCTGGCTCAAACCTAGCTACGGCCCTAAAGTACCGGCAGAAGAGCGCGCCGAAGTCAGCACAAAACAGCTACTGATCATGCTGGGCAAATATGTTGTTCCCCCCATGTCGTTAATTCTCGGCGTCTTGGGGGCACTGTTTACCGGTGTGGCCACGGCGACAGAGGCATCCGCCATTGGTGTTTTTATCGCGTTCCTGCTGTTTTTAATTTTCGGCGACCGCAAACTCTCCACCTGTTACAACACGCTGATTGAAGCTGGCAAAACCACGACGATGGTCATGTTAGTGCTCGTCGGGGCCACCGCCTTCACTGGGGTATTCTCGATTGGCGGCGGGATGACAGTGATCAGTGACTTTGTACTGGCCATGCCGGGCGGCACCATTGGTGCACTGCTATTAATGCTGTTCCTGGTATTCATTCTCGGCATGTTCCTTGATTGGACTGGCATTGTATTACTTAGCTTCCCTATCATGCTGCCAATCATTGCGCAGATGGGCGTGGATGTACTGTGGTTCGTCGTCATGGTGGCGGTGGTGCTACAAACCTCCTTCTTAACGCCGCCTTTCGGTTATGCGCTGTTCTATTTGAAAGGAGTGGCTCCACCAGGAGTCGAAATCATCGACCTATATAAAGCTGTCGTGCCATTTGTGGCTATCATCCTTTTCGCCTGCGTACTAATGGCTCTTTTCCCTAGTTTGATTACGGGATTACCTAGCGTGCTAGTGGGCTACCAGTGATGCCAAGCGACTGATGCCAAACGCACAACCTCCCCCCGCCTTGCGGGGGGATTTTTTTGATAGGAACAATGTTGGCTGCAGCCGCCTAACGCAAGTGATACTATTTGCAGCCGCTATTTTTTCGCATTGACGAGCCAAGCTGCCCCTCATCCAAGGAGATAACGACGTGTCTACGCCAGCTCGCCGCTCACCATCGGCTCTGCTTTCAGATTTTGCGTCACGTATTTCGCTATCGCTCAACCCTTGGTCAATCGCGCTTTTTTTGATCGCCCTTGTTGTAGCACTGCCGATTGTTGTGGTCCTAAGCCATATTTTTGTACCGACAGAAGGCGTTTGGCAGCACCTTGCAAGCACGGTATTGCCACGCTACCTCTCTAATACTTTCTGGCTGGTACTCTGGGTTGGCATCGGCACTCTGATGACAGGCGCCGGAACTGCGTGGCTGGTGGTAATGTGCCGTTTTCCAGGCAAGCGAATATTTGAATGGGCGCTGCTGTTACCCCTGGCGGTACCAACGTATGTCATTGCCTACGCCTATACAGACTTTTTCCAAGTAGCCGGACCGCTACAAAGCATGTTGCGTGAATGGTTTGACTGGCGAGTGGGCGATTACTATTTCCCCAATGTACGCTCACTCGGTGGCGCGGCCACACTGATTACCTTTGTGCTTTACCCGTACGTGTATTTGTTAGCTAGGGCTTCTTTTCTTGAGCAGTCGGTATGTGTATTAGATGTAGGCCGCACTCTGGGGCGTGGCCCCTGGCGCTTATTCGCCAGCGTGGCGCTGCCCCTCGCCCGCCCGGCATTAGTAGGCGGCGTTTCACTGGTACTGATGGAGACGCTTAACGAATTCGGCGCGGTACAGTTTTTTGGGGTAGATACCTTCACCACGGGGATCTATCGCACTTGGTTTGGCTTAGGTGAACCCGTTGCTGCCGCTCAGCTAGCCGCTTGCCTGCTGACCTTTGTCATTGTATTGGTTCTTCTAGAGCGCTATTCGCGGGGTAAACGGCGCTACTTCCATACCACTAACCGCTATCAGCAACTACCGGAATATCCACTGCGTGGCTGGCATGCACTCGGTGCTACCCTGGCGTGTTTGCTGCCCATTGTTATCGGCTTTTTACTGCCCAGCGGTATTTTACTCAATATGGCCATTGAAACGGGTGATAGCTTGTTTGGCACACGATTTATTGGCTTTGCTATGAATAGCCTAAGCCTCGCGACCGTGGCTGCATTGATTGCGGTAGGCTTAGCCGTACTACTGAGCTACGGGGTTAGGCTTAACAACTCACCAAGCGCACGATTTTTCACCCGTATCGCCGCAATGGGCTATGCCATTCCTGGCTCGGTGGTTGCCGTGGGCATCCTGATTCCGTTTGCCTGGCTAGATAACTCGCTGAACATGTGGCTTCACGAACACTACGGAAAAATCATTGGCCTAGTGTTTAGCGGCTCGGCGTTTATTTTGATTTACGCTTATGTTGTACGCTTTCTGGCCGTCTCGTTTAATGCGGTAGAAGCGAGCCTTGGCAAAGTAACCCCCAGCATGGATGCCGCGTCCCGCACCTTGGGTCAAACCGCTGGCGGCACGCTACGCCATATTCATACGCCGTTGATGCGTAGCAGTCTTCTGGCTGCAGGGATTCTGGTATTTGTCGATGTGATGAAAGAGTTGCCTGCCACAATCATCCTGCGCCCTTTCAACTTTGACACGCTAGCAGTACGCGCTCACAGCCTCGCCTCAGATGAACGCTTAGCTGAAGCGTCAACCGCCTCTCTGACCATTGTGGTAGTGGGTATCTTACCGGTAATTTTACTCAGCTTGGCAATGCGTCGGGCACGCCCTGGTAGCCAAGCTGAGTAGTGGAGGCGAGCAAGCGCTGAACAGCGAAATTAGCGCGGAAAGATAAAGACCTGGGAGTGGTCCAAATCGATATCAATCGGCTGGCCCTCCTGGGGTAAAAACACGCCTGGCACACGGGCGTGAAGGTGGGCTTCCTGACCATCTTCTCCATGCGCACATAAGTGAATAAGGCTAGAACGCCCTAGCAGCTTAGCCATGACCACATGGCTGTGGCTATGCGACTCGACAGGTAAGTCGCGCTCTTTGAGGCGCAGTGCTTCGGGGCGAATCATCACCTGAACGTGACTACCTTCTGGCAACCAGCTGGCATCTACCGGCCCAACGGGCGTAGCGACAAAGCCCCCTTTCACAATGCCGCTTAACTCATTTACCTCGCCAAAAAACGTCACCACAAAGGGAGCCACTGGCGCGCAGTAAAGCTCACGGGGGGTACCCGTCTGCACAATTTCGCCATCCCGCATTAGTGCGATGCGGTCCGCCATAAACATGGCTTCTTCGGGATCGTGGGTCACGAGCAGAGTCGCTGAGCCGAGCTTTTTCAACACGTGCAGCGTATCGTCTCGGATGCGATCACGTAGCCGCGCATCCAGACTCGAAAAGGGTTCATCCAACAACATTAATTTAGGCGTGGGTGCCAGCGCTCGCGCCAGCGCAACGCGCTGCTGCTGCCCGCCTGACAACATGTGTGGATAGCTCTCGGCGTAGTCGGCCATGCCAAGTTGAGCCAGTAGTTCCAGCGCACGCTCCCGGCGCTGGCTAGAGGGCAAATTTTTCAGACCGAAGGTAACATTTTCCAGCACGCTAAGATGTGGAAACAAGGCTGAGTCTTGGAAAGCGAGACCAACATTGCGCTTTTCTGGTGGCACATGACGCTTACCGGGTGCCGCAATGGATAGACCATCAAGACTAACCGTGCCTTCCTGCACGACCTCTAAGCCCGCAGCAATCCGAAGCAGTGTGGTTTTGCCGCAGCCTGAAGGACCCAGTAAGCACACAACCTCGCCTGGAGCGATATCAAGATCAATGCCTTTGACCACTTTATTAGCCGCGAACGTGTGCTGAACACCACGAAGCGACAGTGCTGATGCAGGCGCCGACACATCGGAAAGTGACACAGTTGCCGTCATTATTTCACCATTGTCTCGTCCACCCACGACATGATAGATACATGCCGCTGCGAACACGGTTGAAAGTTATTTGCATTCTATTTTCTATTCGGAGTAGATGCACGTTTCTTGCTAAACAGCGGATGCGTGTCATTAGCATTTGACTTGACGCCAACCAAGAGAAGCGTTTCAATACGCCACGTCGCTAATGCAACTTATTATCATAAACATTCAGGGTATTTGTTATGAAAAAAGCACGTCTTACGGCTACCGTAGCTGCCATTATGGCAGGTTCTGCTTTTGCAGGTAGCGCGCTCGCTAACGAGGTCAACATTTACTCCGCCCGCCATTACGACTCTGATGAGATTCTCTACAAAGCGTTCACTGAAGAGACTGGCATCGAAGTGAATGTGCTGGAAGGCGACTCTGACCAGTTGATGGAGCGCATGCAGCGTGAAGGCATTGCTAGCCCTGCCGACGTGATGCTTACCGTTGATGCAGGCCGCTTATGGCGCGCCGAGCAGGATGGCCTTTTTCAAAGCGTAGAGTCTGACGTGCTTAACGAGCGCCTGCCAGAATCAATGCGTCACCCTGAAGGTTTGTGGTTTGGCTTTAGCCAGCGCGCACGGGTTATTTTCTACAACCGTGAGAACTTTGACCCCAGCCAAATCACCTCTTATGAAGACCTGGCCGATCCGCAGTTTGAAGGCCAAGTATGCATTCGCTCTTCCAACAACATTTACAACCAGTCGCTGCTAGCGTCATTGATTGAGCACCACGGCGCAGAAGGTGCGGAAGAGTGGGCCCAAGGTGTTGTAAATAATATGGCACGCGACCCAGAAGGCGGCGATACCGATCAGATTCTTGGTGTTGCCAGCGGTGAGTGTGACTTAGCGGTTGCAAACCACTATTACTATGTTCGCATGCTGCATTCCGATGAAGATGCCGACCGCGAAGCCGCACGCAAAGTGGGGGTGATTTTCCCCAACCAGGATGACCGCGGCACCCACATTAACGTTGGCGGCGCTGGCTTAGTAGCGAACGCGCAAAACCCAGAAAACGGCATTCGTTTCCTGGAGTTCTTAGCCTCTGACGAAGCTCAGGAAGTACTGGCTGACCGTAACTACGAGTTCCCTGTCGTGGAAGGCATCAAGAAAAACCCGGTGCTTGAATCTTGGGGTGATTTCGCCAAAGACGATATCAACATCAGCATCTTGGGTGAAAATAACCCAGAAGCGATCCGTATTTTCGATCGTGTAAGCTGGCGTTAAGTTCTACGGCTCTAAGTTCTACGGCTCTAAGTTCTACGGCTCTAAGTTCTACGGCTCTTAGAGGTCAGGACTTAAGAGCCGCAAGCCTAACTAAAAAAACACCTGCAGCTCAGCTGTAGGTGTTTTTTATTGGGCTGTCGGTAACGACTCCGTAACGTCGTTTAAGCCTTACTTAGCCTAGCGGGCTTCATGATGGTGGTTAAGACTAGTGCGCCTCATCCCAATTCGCGCCGCTTTCAGCTTCCACGATTAGCGGCACTTTTAATTCCGCAGCGGCTTGCATACGCGTTTGGACCTGCTCAATAAACGCCTCAACCTGCTTATCGGCCACTTCGAACACCAGTTCATCGTGCACCTGCATAACCATAAGGGCATCAAACTCCTCTTCAGCAAGCCAGGCATCGACATCAATCATCGCTTGCTTGATGATATCCGCCGCCGTGCCCTGCATAGGCGCGTTAATGGCGGTGCGTTCAGCACCCTGACGGCGGTTGCGGTTTTGCGAGTGGATCTCTGGCAGGTACAGCCGCCGCCCAAGCACGGTTTCAACAAAACCATCCTCTGCCGCTTGAGTGCGAATACGATCCATATAGCGAGCAACGCCAGGATAACGGTCAAAATAGCGGTCGATGTAGGTTTGCGCCTGATTGCGATCAATATGCAGCTGGCGTGACAGGCCCCAAGCGCTCATGCCGTAAATCAGGCCAAAGTTGATCGCTTTAGCGCTGCGGCGCTGGTCGGCAGAGACCTTTTCAAGCGCAGTACCAAATACTTCGGCAGCGGTCGCTGTATGGATATCGCGCCCTTCCTCAAACGCCTCCAGAAGTCCTTTATCTTCGGAGAGGTGCGCCATAATACGCAGCTCAATTTGCGAGTAGTCTGCCGCCACAATGCGGTAGCCCGGGCGCGCCACAAACGCTTGGCGGATTTTACGCCCCTCTTCCGTACGAATCGGGATGTTTTGCAGGTTGGGGTCAGACGACGAAAGACGTCCTGTCGCCGTTACTGCTTGGTGATAGCTAGTATGCACCCGCCCAGTGGTTTTATTGAGCAAGCGCGGTAGCTTATCGGTATAGGTGGATTTTAGCTTCGCCAGCCCCCGGTGCTGCATAATCACCTTGGGCAAGGGGTAATCCAGCGCCAACTCCTCTAGCACCGCCTCTGCGGTCGAAGGTGCGCCTTTGGGCGTTTTCTTGATCACCGGAATTTTCTGCTCTTCGAACAGAATCTGTCCCAACTGTTTGGGCGAACCAAGGTTAAATTCACGACCAGCTAACTCGAAGGCTTCGCTTTCAAGCTCACGAATACGGCGCTCTAGCTGCTGACTTTGCTCGTGTAGACGTTCGGCATCCAGCGCGACGCCATTGCGTTCAATCCGCGACAAGACGTTAATCAGCGGCAGCTCAAGATGATCCAACACGTCCGCTAAACGCCCTTCCCGCTCCACCTGAGGGCGCAGTATTTCTTGCAGCCGCAGCGTGATATCGACATCTTCGCAGGCATAAGGAACCGCTTGCTCTAAGGCGATCTGGTTAAAGGTGAGCTGCTTAGCCCCCTTTCCAGCGATCTCTTCGAAAGAGATGGTTTTTTCGCCCAAATACTTCAGCGCCAGCGAATCCATATCGTGACGCGTGGCGGTGGAATTCAACACGTACGAGGCTAGCATGGTGTCGGCAAGCGGCCCCACCACGCGAATATCATAGTTTGCCAGCACGGAAATATCGTACTTAAGGTTCTGACCAATTTTGGTTTTTTCAGGATCTTCCAGCAGCGGCTTTAATGCCTGCAGCACCTGTTGACGATCAAGCTGTGCGGGGGCATCCAGGTAGTCATGGGCCAGTGGAATATAGGCAGCTTCACCAACCTCCAGCGCCAGGCCAACGCCGACAATATCGGCGTCCATATAATTCAGGCTGGTCGTTTCTAAGTCGAAGCAAAAGCGCTTGGCTTTTCTGAGTCGCGCTAGCCATGCATCAAACTCAGCTTGCTCAACGATGACATGGTCATGTCGCTGGCTGGAAGTCGCGGCGCTATCAGCCACCTCATTAGCAGCGTTATCAGGTGCAGTCTCGCCCCCTTTTACATCATCGACACCCTCGTCGCTACCTGCCAGTAGCTCAGCCAACCACTGCTTGAACTCCATTTCTTTATAGAGTTCTACCAGCGCCTCACGGTCTGGATGCGCAATATCCAAGTCATCCAGTCCCACGGGCAGTTCGCAGTCGGTCTTAATGGTTGCTAACTGATAAGAGAGAAAGGCCTGGTCACGGTGCTCTTCCAGCTTCTTGGGTAACGTTTTCGCACCACGGAAGCTAAGTGTCTTGACGCGCTCAAGATCGCCGTAAATTGTCTCTAAACCACCTTCCATACCTTGCAACAGGCCAATGGCCGTCTTTTCGCCCACCCCCGGCACGCCGGGAATGTTATCGACCTTGTCACCCATCAGTGCCAAAAAATCAATGATCAGTGAGGGGGGGAGACCAAATTTCTCTTTGACGCCCGTTTCGTCAAGGGTCTCTTCTTTCATGGTGTTGACCAATGTGATGTGGTCATTCACCAGCTGCGCCATATCTTTATCGCCAGTCGAAATCACCGCATCACGGCCCGCCTGGGTGGCATGATGGGCCAGAGTGCCAATCACGTCGTCGGCTTCAACGCCTTCAATGCACAGTAGCGGTAAGCCTAGCGCCTTTACACAAGCGTGCAGCGGCTTAATTTGGCTGCACAGGTCGTCGGGCATAGGTGGCCGATGCGCTTTATAGTCGCTGTACATCTCATCGCGGAAGGTTTTTCCTGGCGCATCAAACACCACCGCCATGGGGCTTTCCGGGTAGTCTTTAATCAGCCGCTTGAGCATATTTAATACGCCTTTCACGGCTCCCGTAGGCTGGCCGTTGGAGGTCGTTAACGGTGGCAACGCATGAAAAGCGCGATATAGGTACGATGAGCCATCGACAAGCACGATTGGGGCACGGGCCATAACCAATTCCATTGTTAGCTACACAGTAAGAAAGTCTATTAGCTATGATACGCGTTCACGGCAATGACTGCAGAAACAACCGCTACGAATAACGCATTTCAAACTCACACAACGCTGCCAACTGACCCTGCAAGCCGCTACAATAATGGGCTTAGCAACCTGGGCGAGATTCTCATGGCTGTATTTACCCCGCTGAGCGACGTTCAGGTCGCCGCGTTTTTGGAAAAGTTTGATGTAGGCAGCTTCGTTTCGCTGCAAGGCGTTGCCGGTGGCACCGAAAACTCAACGTTTTTTGTGACCACCGATCGCCGCGAGCTGGTACTAACCCTGTTTGAACAGGGTGAACATGAAGAGCTGCCGTTTTTTGTCGAGCTGTTGGATTACCTGGATGAGCACCGTTTGCCGGTACCCGGTACTATTCACGACCGCGAAGGGATTGCGCTACACAGTTTGGCAGGTAAGCCTGCTTTGCTGTTTCCACGCTTACCCGGCAAGCATCCTAGCGCCCCTAACCTTGCCCAATGCCAAGCACTGGGCAATACGTTGGGGCACTTGCATGTTGTCTCTCAGCGTTTTCCTGGCCATCGGCCAAACCCGCGCGACCTTCACTGGCTGCGAGCGGTGCATCACAAGGTGCTTACCTATATTAGCCCTGACGACCAAACACTGATGAAAAATGAAGTCGATGACTTCGAAGGTGCCTTTAGCCAACACAGCGAGCTACCGCAAGGAGCGCTTCACGGCGATTTATTCCGTGATAACACGCTGTTTGAGGGCGACCAGTTAGGCGGTATTATCGATTTTTATAACGGCTGTACCGGCGATTTGCTATTTGATCTCGCCATCGTCATTAACGACTGGGCCACCAAT
>Ga0098067_1000777_pt1 | contig 11322 bp, 13 predicted proteins | sample 26_taG_FD_92578 | JGI IMG/M metagenome (GOLD analysis project Ga0098067, IMG submission 92578) | Marine viral communities from Cariaco Basin, Caribbean Sea - 26_WHOI_OMZ | ecosystem: Environmental > Aquatic > Marine > Oceanic | place: Caribbean Sea: Cariaco Basin | collected 2014-11-09
ACCTGCTCTCTGGGCTAATCGCCTACAGCTTCTTTCCTAAAAAACCTTCCTTAAACCTGGAAATTATAGAGCAAAGGTTATCTGCTTAAGTCGAACTCACGTTCCTTAAGCTTCAGAAGAAAATCGGGATCTATTTTAATTCCGTTGATGTACTGCACAAGGCTGAAAGCAAAAACATCAGGCTTTTCGCGGGAAACTGCTTCAGCAATATTATCTTCAAGGTTTTCATCAATTTCAGCATAACACACCTCAAACCCGCGCGATTCTACAGCCCAATTTACCGACGGATAATCGTTTTTGAGCAAAAGCACCTTTTTACTGTGGTCAATTCCTTCCAGTAGCGTATTAAATCCGAAGGAAAAGTTTGGCGTAAGCGCTACCAGATTGGGTGCACAGCCAAACAGATCTCCCACCGCCTTTCTTACTTTTAGAAAGATTGCGTCACGTTTATCACGAAATAAACTGCCGCCAATGAGAAAGTCGAGATCATGGTCCTGCCTGAATTCCAGCAGATTTTCAGACAACAAACCGGAAGCCGCAGTATTGAGATAAGTATACTGTTCTAAAAGAGGAAACTGTTTTTTAAAATTCTTCATAAACAAGGAAGATTCCGTAGTAAAATCAATAAATTTGAGAATATCTCTAAAATTACGTTTAAATATGGGGCTGGAAAAAAATAGTGCTTCAAAAATAGATCCGGAGCAACGCAGACTTATTGAAAGGGCACAAATGCGGGCACGGCAAAAAAGAAGATTGTATCAACATTTTATAGTCTTTCTACTGGGATCGGTGGTTTTGATCCTGCTCAATGTGATCTTTGACATAGGGCGTAACATCAATCCTTTTGGGATAGACTGGTTTGTGTGGGCCATCATCTTCTGGGCTTTGCTACTGCTTATTCATGTTTTCAACGTGTTTATCACCAATAAATTTTTTGGAAAAGACTGGGAAAACGAGCAGATTGACCGACTGGTGGCGAAGCAGCAAAAGAAAATTGCCGAACTTCAGAAGAAAGTGGAAAAAGACTATCCCCTCCCTACAAAAGGAGAACCATACATTCCTCCCACGCCCCAAAAACCGATTGATCCTGATGCTCCAATAAATTCTTAACAATGGGAAAAGTTACTTTGATTGCAGCTGCAGGCGAGAACAATGAACTGGGGAAAGACAAAGACCTGGTGTGGCACCTGCCCGACGATTTTAAGAGGTTTAAAAAATTGACTACCGGCCACTATATTATTATGGGACGCAAGACGTTTGAGACATTTCCTCAATTGCTTCCCAATCGCACCCACGTGATCATAACCCGCAAGGACGATTACAATCCCGAAGGCACCATTGTGGTAAATTCCCTCGAAAAAGCACTCGAAGCAGCGAAAGATGATCCGCAACCTTTTGTAATTGGCGGGGGCGAGATCTATAAGCTTTCTCTGGAAAGAGCTGATGCCATTGAGCTCACACGTGTGCACGGGAGTTTTGACGCCGATACCCATTTTCCCGATTTTGATGAGAAGAATTGGAAACTGGTGGCAAGAGAAGAACACCCTGCCGATGAGCGCCACAAATACGCTTTCACCTACCTCACCTATGAACGTGTCAAATGATCAGCAGGTTATACACGAACTGGAAAGCAGCCATGGTTTTACCGTAAAAAGCATCAATTCCCTTGTCGGCGGCAGCATCAACCAGGTGTACCTTATAAATACTTCGGAAGGAAAAAAAGTGGTGAAGGTCAACTCTGCCCACAAATTCCCCGGAATGTTCGCAGCCGAAAAACAGGGACTGGAAACCCTGAAGCAGGCAAATGCTTTTGATGTACCGGCCGTTTTTGGACTCGGGGAAGTTGGTGATAAGGCTTACCTCCTACTGGAATACAAAAAAGAAGAGTCTCAAAAAGGGCATTTTTGGAAGGTATTTGGGGAGCAGCTTTCCCAACTTCATAAAACTTCTGCTGAAAGCTTCGGCTTTGCGGCATCCAATTATATTGGCAGCCTGCCCCAATACAATGAAAGCTCAACATCGGCAGCCGGTTTTTATGTGAGTCAGCGGTTGGAACCACAAGTGAAAATGGCTTCAGAAAGAGGCTTTTCGCTGGGCGATCTTTCAGGATTTTACAGGAATATTTCAGAAGAAATTCCGCAGGAAGCTCCTGCCCTGCTCCACGGAGATCTATGGAGTGGAAATTACATTACCAATGACGAAGGCCTACCGTGCCTTATAGATCCTGCTGTTTGCTATGGGCCAAGAGAAATGGATCTTGCCATGATGCAGTTGTTTGGTGGTTTTCCTTCAGAAGTATTTAATATTTATAATGAATATTTTCCGCTTCAGCAGGGATGGGAAGAAAGAATCCCTCTTTGGCAACTTTATTATCTCCTGGTGCACCTCAACATTTTTGGCCGCAGTTACCTTCCGCAGGTTGAGGAAATAATCCGTCGCTTTTCATAATCTTAACAGCCCGCGCTCTTCTTTTAGGAGTTCTTTAATGCACATAGGGCGCTAATTATTTTATATTTAAATAGTTAAATTAAAATAAGATATGAGCACAGAAAATCTAAATAAAGAAGAATCGTGGAAGAAACTAAGGGAACTTGTAGACGACATAAAGGTAGCGATGATGGTTACCGGTCTTGAAAAAAGGCCCATCAACGCCATTCCCATGAGGACAAAAAAAATTGATGATAACGGAAACATCTGGTTTGTGAGTGCAGGTAATAGTGAACACAATAAAAACCTGCAGATCAACGAACAGGTACATCTCTTATACAGCGACCCCGATGATAACGAATTTGTTACCCTCTATGGAGAAGCAGAGATCACCAAAGACAAAAAAATACTGGAAGATCTTTACAGTTCAACTTCCGACAACTGGTTTGACGGCGTAGATGACCCCAACCTCACGGCAATAAAGGTAAAGCCTGTAGAGGCATATTTTTGGGATAGTAAAACCAATAAATATGTCACCCTCTTTAAAATGGGTATAGGAGCTTTAACCGGTGAGAAACAGGATGTGGGTGAAAAAGGAAAATTAGACCTCTAAACCTATTAACATAGTAGGAATCCTTACGGCTTTGCTGTAAGGATTTTTTTATTTTCTTAATTTTGCAGCCTAATCACTAAAGTTATGAAAGCATACGTATTTCCGGGACAGGGAGCCCAATTCACAGGAATGGGACAGGATCTCTACGAGAAGTCCCCACTAGCGAAAGAACTTTTTGAAAAAGCCAATGATATTCTGGGGTTCTCTATAACTCAAACCATGTTTGAAGGAACCGCTGAAGACCTTAAAAAGACAAAAGTGACCCAGCCTGCAATATTTCTTCATTCGGTAATCCTGTCTAAGGTGTTAGGCGATACCTTTAAACCAGATATGGTTGCCGGGCACTCCTTGGGAGAGTTTTCGGCCCTGGTTGCAAATGGAACATTAAAGTTTGAAGATGCCTTAAAACTGGTTTCCAAAAGAGCACTGGCTATGCAGAAGGCCTGTGAACTGGAGGAATCAACAATGGCTGCTGTTTTAGGCCTTGAAGACCACCTGGTGGAAGCGATTTGTGCCGATATTAAAGGTACAGTGGTTGCTGCAAATTACAACTGCCCCGGGCAACTGGTAATCTCGGGAGACCTGCTGGCGGTGGAAAAAGCCTGTGAAGAATTAAAGGAAAGAGGTGCTAAAAGGGCCATGATCCTTCCTGTGGGAGGAGCTTTTCATTCGCCCCTTATGGAACCGGCAAGAGAGGAGCTGGCGGCAGCTATAGAAGAAACTGAATTCCATAAACCAGTTTGTCCTATCTACCAAAACGTCTCGACTTTTGCGGTAACCGATAGTGCCGAAATCAAGAAAAACCTGATCTTTCAATTAACGGCTCCTGTAAAATGGACACAGAGTGTGCAGAATATGATCAAAGACGGGGCTTCAGAATTCATTGAAGTAGGTCCAGGGAAAGTATTACAGGGACTGGTAAAGAAAATTGACCGAAGTGCGGAAGTAAGATCTGCGGAAGTATAGGAGTTTTCGGGTTGGAAAACGTTGCAAGGTGCAGGATGCTGGATGCAGGTTGAGAATTGTTGCGGGTTGCGAGTTGCTAACCAAAGAAACTTCTAATTTATATTATAGATAGATACAAAAAACCCGGAGTTTTAGCTCCAGGTTTTTTGTTGCCCTAAGGCCAAAGTCTTATAAAAAGATTACTTCTTTAGAAAATCAGCAATAGTTTCGGTAATAAAAGTAATTTGCTCATCATCCAATTCGGTATGCATGGGCAGTGAGATCACCTCTTCTACCAGTTGATTGGTCACCGTGAAATCTTCTTCCCTGTACCGGTCATCTTTATACGCCTTTTGGCTGTGGAGTGGGATAGGATAATAAATCCCGAAGGGAATACCCTTTTCTGAAAGGTGTTTAGCCAAAGCATCTCTTTTTCCGTCCGCAATCTTTATGGTGTACTGGTGGTAAACGTGAGTATCAGCAGCTCCTTCGGTGTAAGGGACTGTCACCCCTTCTACATTTTGTAAAGCCGCGGTATATTTTTGCGCAGCCTCCTGCCGTGCCTTGTTGTATTGATCTAACTGAGGAAGTTTCACCCGCAATACTGCAGCCTGTAAACTATCAAGCCTGGAGTTCACCCCTACCACATCGTGATGGTAACGTTCATACATCCCGTGATTCACAATCCCTCTAATAGTGTGGGCCAGCTTATCATCATTAGTAAAAATAGCACCACCATCACCGTAACACCCTAAATTCTTAGAAGGGAAAAAAGACGTGGATGCCACATGGCCTATTGTACCGGCCTTTTTTGTTGAACCGTCTTTAAAGTGATAATTTGCACCTATAGCCTGGGCATTGTCTTCAATCACGTAAAGATCGTGTTCCTGTGCAATTTCCATAATTTCATCCATATTTGCTGCCTGCCCAAAAAGGTGCACCGGCACTATGGCTTTGGTATTTGGTGTAATAGCTTTTTTTATGGCTTCAGGGTCTATGTTGAAGGTATCTGGATCTACATCTACAAGTACAGGTGTAAGCTGTAGCAATGCAATGACCTCTACCGTTGCCGCAAAAGTAAAGTCGGCCGTAATCACCTCATCACCTGGTTTCAAACCAAGGCCCATCATGGCAATTTGCAAAGCATCTGTACCATTGGCACAGGGAATCACATGTTTCACATCCAGGTACTCTTCCAATTCTTTCTGAAAAGCATGAACTTCGGGGCCATTGATAAATGCAGTGGTATCAATAACTTCTAACATTGACTGAGTAACTGTATCTTTTATTTTCTCGTATTGACCCTTAAGGTCAACCATTTGTAATTTTTTCATCTTAAAAAGTTAGGCTTACGAAAATACGAAGAATGCCAGTATTCCCAAAGGTAATTTCTTAATTTAGCACTCAAAATACCCCATTTGCACTATCTCTATAACATAGCAATTAAAGCTACAGATTTCTTACTTCCCCTGGCGGGCAGGTACAATGAAAAGTTAGGAAAATTTAGCCAGGGCAGAAAAGACCTTTTTGAGAGTCTGGCTGCACAAATTGCCCCCACCGATAAAACTATCTGGATTCACGCCGCTTCCCTTGGAGAATATGAACAGGCAGTACCGGTTATTATCAAATTAAAAGAATTATTCCCCACACATAAGATCGTTTTAAGCTTCTTCTCCCCTTCAGGTTTTGAAGTAAAGAAGAAAAATTCGCTGGCCCATGTGGTGACCTACCTCCCGCTGGACACCCCTGCAAATGTTGAAAAATTCCTGAATATCGTTCATCCCGACTGGGCGCTGTTCATTAAGTATGAATTCTGGCCTAACTTTTTAAAAGAGCTAAAAAAGCGAAATCTAAGAAACCTATTAATTTCAGGCGCTTTAAGGGAAAATCAGGTGTTTTTTAAGCCCTACGGAAAGTGGATGCGGAAGTACCTTAAAGCCTTTGAATTCTTTTTTGTTCAGAATGAAAGATCAAAACAGCTCTTACAGCAAATAGGCTTTGAGAACTGCAGCGTGAGCGGCGACACCCGTTTTGACAGAGTGCACGCCCAACTACAGCAGGACAATCACCTTGGTTTTGTTGAAGAGTTTGTAGACGATCACCTCTGCATAGTCGCAGGAAGCACATGGCCCGAAGACGAAGACCTGATTATTAATTTTATAAACAGGAATCATAAGGAGGTGAAGGTTATTATTGCTCCGCACGCCATTAAACCAGAAAAAATAAAAAGTTTACAGTCAAAGTTGGAAGCAGACACCATACTGTTTTCAGAAAAAGAAGGTAAAACTTTAAAAGACGCCAATGTATTGATCATTGACACTGTTGGCCTGTTAACGAAGATCTACAGCTACGCCCACATTGCCTATGTAGGAGGTGCGGCCGGCAATACCGGTTTGCACAATATACTCGAACCCGCAGCTTTTGGTGTTCCGGTGGTCATTGGACAAAATTTTAAAAAATTTCCTGAAGCCAGAAAGCTTAAGGAAGCCGGGGGACTCTTCTCTGTAAAAAACAGTGCCGAAGCCAATGAGATTCTTGATAAGCTCATTAACGACAGGGTCTTTAGAGAGAAAGCCGGCAAAAATTCAGTTGCTTTTATTGAAAAAAACAAAGGCGCCACAAATAAAATTTATAATTATATCTTAAAAAATAAATAAAAATAACCTCGCTTTAACACCATGAGCAGGAGTTTATTGAAAGTGTGTTTTGCATATATAAAAAATAGTTTAAATTTGTTCCAACTAATTAAACATACTAACATGAAAAAATTATTTTTAGGATTGCTTGTAGCTGCATTTACTCTTTCTATCTACTCTTGTAGAGAGACTACAGAAGAGAATGTAGAAACTAACATGGAAGAAGTAGAAACTGATCTTGAAGAAACAGGAGAAGACATCGAGTCTGGTTTTGAAGAAGCAGGAGATGAAATAGAGCAGGCTGGAGAACAGACTGAGCAGGAAATTGAAGAAGAAATTAACGAAACTGACGATATTCAGTAGACTTTTTCTTTAAAGATTTTCTTTAAAGACTTTAAGGGGCTGCCTAAAAAGCCGTGTTTGTGTCAACCTGAGCATATTTTCAGGTTCTGTTGAAATCTTGAATGAGATTTTTTTAGATTCTGAAGTAAAATCAGGAAGACCCTACTCTAGCTTTTTAGACAGCCTCTTTTAATTTTATAAGTGAGTATGAAAAAAATAGTTTTAAGCTTTGCAGTTGCGGGGATGGTCTTAACGACCTATTCCTGTAGGGAATCTACTCAAGACAAAACCAAGGATGCTGTAGAAGCCATTGGTGAAGATATTGAAGACGGAACCAGGCGTGCTGCCGAAGAGATAGAAAAAGGTGCTGAAAATGTAAAAAGGGAGATCGATGAAGAGATTCACGAAACCGATGATCACATTCAGCAGGAAGAACCGGAGCAGTAGAACGATTCGAATAACTACCTAAAAAGCTGCCCCTGAGCAGCTTTTTTTTATATAAAGTGTCAAAAAGGGCATTTTCGAGGAATGTTTTCTCCATTAAATAAAAATAAAGCACTTAAAATCAGATGAAATACATTTCCCTGACCTATTTTATTTCAGAAGATCTATTTATCGCTGAAGCATTAAAAAAAGAGCTTCCGAAGCGAAAAATGAGACAAAAAATACACTTTTTACACTGAAAATCCCTAAAAAGCATCAGCTGTATGATCCTGTTTATCTGAATTTCTCAAATACATAGGAAATTGCATCTGAAAAATGGCATTTTTGGGCCTACTCATGAGGAAAAGGCATATAATCAGCACCTCTACTCCTTAACTACTTCAGCCAGACTCGAAATTTAAATATTCGTTCCAGCAGGTTTTCCGCAGAAAATAACCCTTTAATTCGCCACTTTTGAATCCAGGATTGATTGTATCTTTTCCACCAGGTCATCCATTTCGAAAGGTTTGGCTATAAAGTCATTTGCCCCCGCTTCCTTACACTTTGCACCGGCATCATGCAGGGCAGACATCATGAGCACCGGAGTATCTTTTAATTCGGGGTTATTTCGCAGACGGGCACAAACATCGGTTCCGTTAATGCCAGATATGAGCATGTCCAGCATTACCAAATCGATGTTTTCTTCAAGAATAAGCCTTTCAGTCTCTTCAGGTCTTGCCGTAACGATCACGTCATAATCGTAAAACTCGAGAAGCGTCTTGAGCATTTCCCCTATTCCGGAGTCATCATCGACAACCAGTATCTTCTTTTTATTCATTTTCATGTTTATTTTCAAGAAGCACAAAACTAAAGTCTGAACCTTCCCCTATTTTACTTTTTACTTCTATATAGCCGTTGTGGCGCTCAATAATTTCATTGGCAAGATACAAACCTATTCCAAACCCTGAGTAGGTTTCTTTACTTTCCACCCCTATTCTATAGAACCTTTTAAAGATATTCTTATGGAATTTTGCATCAATGCCTATTCCTTTATCCCTTACACTCACCGCTACCTTATCTGAACCTACTTTTATAACGTGAATCTGGATGTACTGGCTGTCGGGTGAATATTTGATAGCATTGGTGATAAAATTAATAAGCACCTGCCCTATCCTGTCTTTATCGGCAAATACCCGGGCCCTATGGGAGTGGAAAATCTCCATTTGGTGCTGTGTGTTGGTAAGCTTTATATCCTGAATTGTTTGCTCTACCATCTCGTTGAGATCAAATACCTCTTCTTTTAGCTCCAGCTTGTTTTCTTCGAGCCTTGATAGATCAAGAATTTCGGCAATGAGCCTTGTGAGGCGCACAATCTGGTTATCTATGCGCTCCAGGGACGGCTTAAGCGGAACATTACCGGGGATTTCCAGTTTATACTTTTCAAGCAGGTTTAGTAAGAGCTGCACGTAGCCCTTAATAGAAGTTACGGGAGTTTTTAGTTCATGGCTCACCATCTTGAGAAAATCTTCTTTTCTTTTTTCTTCTTCCTTAAGCCTTTGTATTTCGGTGCTTATACCAATCCACATGGTAATTTCTCCGTTCTCCCCTTTAACCGCTTCATTCCGGCTTAGGTGCCACAAGTAATTTCCATCTTTGTCCCTAAGCCTTAACTGCATTTCAAAGGTTTTCCCTGTTTTAAGGGAATGATTCCATTTTTTTCTAACCTCGTTCTCTTCGGAAGGATGAATGAAGTTTTCCCAGCTATACTCTTTTAGTTGTTCAAAATCAAGACCTACAAAGTCATACCAATTTTGATTGAAGAAGATAGGTTTCCCGCTGGCATCTGTATTAATAACTTTCCCCGGCATAAGATCGGCCATAAGTTTAAAATGGCGCTCCCTCTCCTTCAGAAGTGTTTTTGACTCGACCATTTCAGTGACATTCAGCCCCATATTGAGAATACCAATAATCTCACCTTCCTCATTCCGCAGGGGTTTATAAGTGAAATTATAGTACCCAGTTTCCAAACTACCATTTCGCATAAGGTCTACCCTGTCTTCTTTACCCCAGTATGTCTCCCCTGTAGTAAAAACTTTGTCCAGCAGGTCGTGAAAAGGCTGCCCTTCAAGTTCGGGAAGCGCCTCCCGCAGCGATTTGCCTACTACCTCGCGTGTTTTCCCCCAAAGATCGATCATAGCATCGTTAGCAAGCTCTATGGTCATTTCCCTCCCGGTATAGACAGCCGTGGCTACAGTTGCCTGTTCTACTATAGAGCGAATGCGGTGCTCATTCTCTTTGATCACCTGTTCTTTGAGATAGTCGTCGTGCACATCGGTCACCGTACCTATGAGGCCTTCAAATTCTCCTTCAGAAGTCCATTTGGGTCGGCCCCGATCTACCACCCACCTATAGGAACCGTTTTTATTCCGAAGCCTGAATTTTGCTTGATATTCTTTTTGCTCCCGGTGCGCCTCAAGGAATTTTTTATATAACCCATCGCGGTCTTCAGGGTGTAATGCCTCCAGCCATCCCGCACCCAGCGACTCTTTCCTGGTTTGCCCGGTATACTGAAACCATTCTTTATTGAGATAACTTCCTTCTCCCATCGGATTGGTAATCCAAATAATTACCGGTACAGTATCAATGACATTTCGCAGTTCTTTTTCACTGTTCTCCAGGCTTTGACGGTTAAGTACTTTTTCGGTGACGTCTATGGCATGCACAAAAATTCCCTCCACATTTCCGGCTGCATCTTTTATGGGCTGATACACAAAATCGAGCAGCACAGTTTTTCCCCCATTCTCTCCCTTAAGATCAAGGCTTATTTCTTTACCAATAAAGGCTTTGCCGGTATTATAGACCCCATCAAGCATTTTTATAAAGCCCTGATTCTCTACTTCAGGGAGAACTTCTTTGACAGATTTCCCTATAATCTCACGAAATTCCAGGAGGTCCTGGTACTTGTGATTAGCGAGTTCAAAAATATGGTCTTTCCCTCTCAGAGTACAAATTAAAGCAGGTGCTTCAGAAAGTACTTCATGCAACAATTTACGGTAGTCAATATTTTCGTCGGGAAGAATATGCACTTCGGTAAAACACACAAGAAAACAAACCTTTTGATTATAAAGGGGCAGTCGATTTGCATTAATTGAAAAACGATGCCTTTTAAGGCTGGCTGAAGATAGTAGAACCGGAAAATCTTTAATGGCCTCTTCTGAAGTTCTTAAGGTCTCCAGAAGTTCGGGAATTCGCGAACACTCCTTCTTATCTTTAAGTAAAGACAGAAGACTCATTCCTTCAAGAGTAACAGGAGGCGTTTCAAAAACCTCATACATTTTGCGAGTCGCGGCCAGTATCATTCCCTCTTCATTGATCACCACGACAGGATCGCGCAGGGAAATGAGGATATTTTTAGCAAATTCTATCTGTTCAGGATCTTCCTTAAAAGGAACCTGGCTACTCTTCATAAAAAAGATATTTGTTAGGAAAAAAGCTAAAATAAACTTTTCGGGATGCTATTTTACAAAAGAAATCTCAAAATTTTAAATTAGAGCTAAAGCACAGAAACATTTATAGAATTTCCCTAAAGACTTCTCTCTAAGTACAGAAACTTCCCTGATATTTTTATTTGCAAACATAATTTATATCGTAATATTACAATAGATTAGGTAAATTGGCTGCCCGGCATCATTTAAAAAAAAGCCGGAAAATTATTGTGGCTCCAGGTGCACTTAAATATGATTTTGATGTCCCTATGCTCAATGTAAAATGTAAAAAATGGGAGTAACGAAAAGCGACCTCTTCACAGAAGCTCAAAACGAGGTGGCACTGGCCGCCAAGGCACTGGCTCATCCTGCACGGATCGCCATTATTGAATTCCTTCTAAAGTCAAACACCTGTTTTAACGGAGATTTGGTAAATGAACTGGGGCTGGCG
>Ga0098067_1000781_pt1 | contig 11252 bp, 8 predicted proteins | sample 26_taG_FD_92578 | JGI IMG/M metagenome (GOLD analysis project Ga0098067, IMG submission 92578) | Marine viral communities from Cariaco Basin, Caribbean Sea - 26_WHOI_OMZ | ecosystem: Environmental > Aquatic > Marine > Oceanic | place: Caribbean Sea: Cariaco Basin | collected 2014-11-09
ATAAACGTAGCTGAGGTGCATTTGACTGACGCCGGTATTATTAAGCTCACCATAACTGTCCGTGATTAATAAAATTAGATAGTCACATTGCTCGATACAGCGGTGGCTATAACTGGGCGCTTGGGGATGGCGGCTGAGTAAATCATAGGTCAAAAAGGCTTGTCGGTTAAAAAATAGCGCTAGCTTATCTAGTAGCTCAGGCGCAGCATCTGCCGTACAAGAGACGTGAATGTGATGGCGACGATTTAACACGATGACCTCTAGCCTGTAGTAGGGTTTCAAGAAACATAAGGAATAGCACTACCTGTTACTGAGCCTCATTATGCCTCAAGAACAGTCGTGAACTAGAGCTATTTGCCATCAGATTCTACCACGAGAAAAGACCAAAAACCCCAAATCATGGGGTAAAAGGTTGAAATAGGAGCGTGTTTGGGATGGGTTGGCAGTTTAAGGGAGGATAAACGGTATTTATTCTCCCCTAAATTTCAGTTGGGCAGGGTTTTTGATTAGGCAGTCGTCTTCATTCAATAGCTCTATAGGGTGCTGTACCAAGGCTGTCACCAACTCTCCAAGTGCCTTATTATATTGACTGGCATAGAACTTCAGCTTAGGCGCCGTCTTTTGCGAACTATAGGCAGTAGGTTTAGGCGCGGCTGACTGCCCTATTGCTAACAATTGCTGGACCCGCACAGCAATAGCGGCACCTGAATCTACGATAGTGATATGCAAGTTTTCACGCGCAATCTGGTCTTCAAGTAGCGGTTTAAAAAAGGGGTAATGGGTACAGCCTAGGACTAAGTAGTCGACACCCAGTTGATGAAAATGCCGCATTTTCTCGCTAAGACTCAGCGCCGTTTTATCTTGCAGCGGCATCCCCGCTTCTATCCACGGAACCAGCTGCGGGTCAAAGCATTTAGTCACCGTGGTATTGGCCGGTTCAGCAATGTCCGCAATCACTTGATTCAACAGTTTCCCATTGAGAGTCGCTTGCGTTGCCAACACTGCCACATGCTTACTTTGACTCGCTAACACAGCAGGCTTAAGCGCCGGCACCAAACCCACGATAGGCACATCAGGATATAGGGCTCGCACGGCCTCTAAAGCATGGGCCGAGGCACTGTTGCAAGCGATCACAATGAGCTTGCAGCCTTGGTTATACAGCCACTCTACAGCCTGCAAAGTAAAGCGATAAATTTCCTCGCTACTGCGCGTCCCATAGGGCACATTGAGCGTATCAGCATAATAAATATACTGCTCATTCGGCAACTGCTGGGCTAAATGCAAATAGACGGACAACCCGCCGACGCCTGAATCAAACAGACCGATGGGTGCCACTGACGAGGCAATTGGACTAGGGCTCACAACGGACACACGGGCAAAATCCTTCTAAATAAATCATGGTAGCGAAAGCAAATATAATAGCGAAAAGCCCTGCCGACACGCTGGTCGAGGGCAGTATGCTGGTTGAGGTCATAACATAGCGCAGGCCGCAGCGCTTTAAGCGGCAGGGTCAGTAAGCACCGCTACCGTATAACTGTCACCACCACTGTGCAGCGTCAAAACAGTCTCACCAGCTTGCTCCGATAGTTCACCCAATTCAGTCAAATGATAAAAAGCATTGCGCCCAATCAACGCCGTCAGGTTATTTCTAACCGTCATATAGGGGCGAACTTGCGGCTGAGCGGCTGGGGTTGTGGCAGATCCTATGCTTTTATAGTCTAGGCTTGTAAAGTCTGCATTTGCAAAATTTGTATTTGCAGAATCGGTAGCGGCAGCACTGACAGCTACGGGCTGATACTCTTGTAGCGTAATAGTATGGTCTTTATCAAGGCGCACCACATCGCCAGTCGTCGTGGTAAATTCCAACCAATTAACGCCCTCTTCCACTACGACACCCACATCATTGATTAATAATGGCGCATCTTCAACGCGGATACGCAGCATTTGGACAGGTGTTTTTAGGTAAAACTCGGCGTCACCCGCACTATTTTTCTCTGTCCAGAGAATACTGGCAAACAAGCTTACCAATGACTGCCTAGTCATCAGTGTGCCTTCATGCCACCACTCGCCATTTGCCTTAATGACGATATCGATATCCTCTATATTGGTAGGATGCCACTTCTCTAATGGAGGAATAGCGCGGCCTTCACGGGTACCTGCTTGGGCTTTTAAATACTGACTTAAGCCATCCAAAGACTTTAAACCATTGTTTTCTTTATCATTATTTTCATTACTAACGGATGAATCGCTCATAACTTTGGTCCTATCAATGAGGAATGGCAGTAGGCTATTTATTCGCACAACCGAGATTTAAGTCTTAGTTACTAGCTATTTAGGCGCTCACTAAGACGATTATAAAGCGGCTGTAATGAACAATAGACTGATATAAATACCGTTGATGGCAATTACCATAGCACTGTTATTGACAAAATCGTATCGTGTTTGTAGGACTTTTCTTTTATAATGAGTAACGTTTTTTTTCGCCGTAGTTTTTATCACCCTGACAGTAGCGACTTATCTTTAAAACAACCGTCTTTTAGATAAATATCTTTAGGATAACTCGCCTGCATCAGTGCATTTGTCAGCATCGTCCTAGTAGTGGTTGAGCCTCTTTGCGCTATTATACTCGCAACAACAGCTCAATTATCCGCTACAATGCCGCGATAATGTACAAATTAGCTCGGCTTAGTGCGCCTCCTTTGGCAGCCATCAGATAAGCCACCAAAAGTTTAGGAGTCTTTATGCAAGAGCAAGATACCAACGAGTCGGTCAACAAGACCCCCGCAGTCGATACTCCTGTGGAGACCTCGCAGGCAGTAGATACCGTGGCACTAGACGAGACGGTGGCAACAGAAACCCCTGTAATAGCGCCTGAGTCTGAAGAAGTTACTACCGCAGCAGAAGCGGCTGTAGAGCCAGCGCAAGAGCCTGAGCCTGAAGTCGAACGTGAATCTATGGAATTCGATGTCATCATCGTCGGCGGTGGTCCTTCTGGACTGGCTGCAGCCATTCGTTTGCGTCAATTAGCTATCGCTGCCGGCCAAGACGAGTTCATGGTCTGTGTCGTCGAAAAAGGCTCCGAGTTCGGTGCCCATACGCTATCAGGTGCGGTCATCGAAACCCGCGCTTTAGATGAGCTGATCCCTGATTGGAAAGAAAAAGGCGCCCCGCTGAACGTCCCTGCGGTAGAAGATAGAGTGTACTACTTAAATTCAGCGACCCGCTCGATGAAGGTTCCTGATTCACTCGTTCCTGCCCCTATGCATAATGACGGCAACTATATTGTCTCATTAGGCAACGTCGTACGTTGGATGGCTGAGCAAGCGGAAGAGCTAGAAGTGATGATGTTCCCAGGCTTCCCAGCTTCTGACATCCTGTACAACAGCGATGGCTCTGTCAAAGGGGTGTTAACCGGTGATATGGGCGTAGCAGAAGACGGTTCAGAAAAGTCTAGCTATGAACCAGGCTACGAGCTACTTGCTAAATATACTATCTTTGCCGAAGGCTGCCGTGGTCACTTAGGCAAGCGCCTAATCAGCCGCTTTGCTCTAGATAAAGATGCCGATGCTCAGCATTATGGTATCGGTCTAAAAGAGCTGTGGGAAGTAGACCCTGCTAAGCATGAGCAAGGTGTGGTCATGCATGGTCTAGGTTGGCCGTTGACTGAAACCGGCTCTACCGGTGGTTGGTGGTTATATCAAGACGAAAATAACCAAGTCAGCTTTGGCCTCGTGGTCGATTTGTCTTACCACAACCCTTATGTCTCGCCATTTGATGAGATGCAGCGTCTTAAGACCCACCCGGTCATTAAAGCGGTCCTAGAAGGCGGTAAGCGTTTGTCTTACGGCGCCCGTGCTTTAGTAAAAGGTGGCTTAAACTCGCTACCAAAATTCACATTCCCAGGCGGCGTCTTGGTAGGTGATGATGCAGGTTTCTTGAACCCGGCGAAGATTAAAGGCACGCACACTTCTATGAAGTCGGGCATGTTAGCTGCAGAAGCTATCTTTGCTGCTGTACAAGCCGGTCGTGAGCATGACGAAGTGGTGGAATATGCGACCAGTTATAAAAACTCTTGGTTGTATGAAGACAACTATGAATCACGTAACTTCTCGCCAGCCATCCACCGTATGGGCCTCTTTATGGGCGGCGCGTTTACCTTTATCGAGCATAACCTGCTTGGCGGTAAAATGCCTTTGACGCTGCATGATAACCAACCTGACTTTGATCAGTTAGAGCGTGCCGCGCACGCCTATCAGCCAGAATATCCAAAGCCAGACGGTAAGCTGACCTTTGATAAGTTGTCTTCGGTATTCGTCTCTAACACCAACCATGCCGAAAATCAGCCTTGCCATCTTAAGCTAACTGATCCTACGGTGCCCATTCAAATTAACCTACCGCTATACGCTGAGCCGGCGCGTTTATACTGCCCAGCTGGCGTTTATGAAGTGGTACGGGATGCTGAAGGCGCGAAGTTTGTGATTAACGCGCAAAACTGTGTGCATTGTAAGACCTGTGATATCAAAGACCCTGCCCAGAACATCACTTGGGTATCGCCAGAAGGCGGCGGCGGTCCTAACTATCCTAATATGTAATAGCTGCTGTTAACTGGTTATTGTCTTCAATCAGTGACTGCCTAGCAATGAAAAACCCCGTTCATAATTGAGCGGGGTTTTTTTATAGCACTTCGTTTAGCTTAGCCAGCAATCTTGGTTTAGCAACCACTTATAGCTTAGTCATTCCAAGCATCACGGTTGGCTTCATCTTTTAACTTCACAAAATTGTCTGGGTCAAATTTGATTTGATCAGGGGTTTTGCCCTCTTTCACCTGACGCTCGTAATCTTTCAAGATACGGAAAGCCACCGGAGACAGCAAGACGATAGCGACTAAGTTGGTAATGGCCATCAGACCCATCGACAGATCCGCGAAGTTCCAGATAGCGGGTAGGCTAGCAATAGACCCAACAAACACCATCCCCAATACTAAAAATCTAAACACCATGATAGAGACTTTGGCATTCTTATCGCCTGAGATAAACTCTAGGTTGGATTCACCGTAGCTATAGTTGGCGATAATAGAGGTGAATGAGAAGAAGAAAATAGCAATCGCGACGAAAATAATACCCCAATCGCCAACAAACTGCGATAAGGCCAATTGCGTCAACTGAATGCCTTCTTGTTCCACTTCAGGATTGACCACGCCCGAGAGAATGATAATAGAGGCGGTAGCGGTACAAATGACGAGCGTATCCATAAACACACCCAGCATCTGCATAAAGCCCTGTACGGCAGGATGGTCCGGATGACTCTTAGCGGTAGCTGCGGCGTTTGGCGCTGAGCCCATACCGGCTTCGTTAGAGAATAGGCCCCGCTTGATACCGTTAATCATAGCTTGCGCAATACCATAGCCTAGTACCCCGCCCGCAGCTTGTTCAAAACCAAACGCTGATTTCACAATATGAGCAATGGCGGCAGGAAACTGAGAAAAGTTGGTAGCGATAATATAGACCGCTAACAAGATATAAAGAATCGCCATAACTGGGACGACTTTACCCGCGACTCGGGCGACTGAACGCAGTCCACCAAAGACCACTGGAGCCACTAAGGCAACCAACACTAGGCCGGTGACCCAAGTAGGCACGCCAAACGCTTCGTTGGTCGCTAGCGCAATCGTATTAGACTGAACCCCGTTAAAGGCTAAGCCAAACGCGACCAATAAACACAGCGAAAAGAAAATCGCCATCCAACGTTGGCCTAGACCACGCTCAATATAATAGGCCGGTCCACCACGATAGACATTGTCCGTATGCGGAACCTTATAGGCTTGCGCGAGAGTGGACTCAATGAAACTGGTCGACATGCCGATGATAGCTGTCATCCACATCCAAAATACTGCACCAGGCCCACCAATATAGATAGCAATGGCGACGCCCGCTAGGTTACCGGTACCCACCCGTGCGGCCAAAGAGGTCATCAACGCTTCAAAGGAGCTGATGCCCCCATCTTTACGGCCCTGCCCTGAGGTGCGTAGCAAGCTCCACATATGACCAAAATGACGGAACTGAATAAAACGAGTGGCGATAGTGAAATATAAACCGGCACCGATAAGTACGAAGACTAAAATCCCCAACCAAGGATTATTTAACAGAACCCAGTTATCGTTACCCCAAATAAAGCTATTGCCATAACTGACAAAACTATTAAACCAATCAAACATAAGTTTGTCCTTTTGTAACGGTTTATAAAATGTGTGGTCAAGTCTAGCGGCCGTTATACATATTTGCCTTTATACATATTTAATGCCCTAAAAACTCTGTTGCGCCTGTTAAGCACTTATTAAGACGCTAAATCACATCAGCTTAGTCAAAACCCTTTAACAGAATGTTTTTGCTATAAAAATAGCGCTCAGTGCTATCAAATAAAAACAGGCCTAAATGCCAGGTTGCCCTATACCGAGCTTTATAACTTGTTACGCTAGGGTAAACAAGGATTTTATTCATTCCAAGTTTTATTGCAGGCAGGCTGCAAGCAAACTTAAACGCAGTTAATGCTTTGCTTGACGCTAAAAAACAGGGATTTTTAAATCCATCTTAGGATTATTATTAATAATAAGACTATTAAAATATATTTAACTAATCTATACTAATTTCGATAATCATTCTTATTTAAAAAAATAAACACTAGTTTATAGCAGATGTTTTAATTCTTTAACAAAATACAAAATCTAAAACTATTTTGTTGATAAATACTGAATTTTGTGACTAAAATGATACACTGTGATAACACTAATGATAGTCCAGTAGCAATTAAGCTAAATTCAAGCCTAATCAACTACGTAAAAGCGCCTGAGTAAATTAATTAAGTCTAATAGATAAAAAATTTTGCTTGGGATTAGACCAATTACCGCTTTAAAATTGGCTATTATCACAGTGTATGCTCTCGCTAGGATGCTCAGAGACCACAATTGACAAAGGAGTTGTCATGTTATTTCCCTCTATTGCACTACCTCTTATTTTTCCAAAACAACTTTTGTAGAGTATCGCTGTCTTATGGGCAGCGCTCATAGTTCCTTTTGCGTCATAGTTTTTGCCTAGCCATTAAAATAATTTTTAGAAATCGTAGTCAAACATCACTGCAATAAGTTAAGAAAGTAGAAGTAGTAAAGCTATGTATATAGCTGTCTCGAGCTTACTGTATTACTGAAATTTTTAGGGTATAAAGGGCTCATTTTTATTTATCAGACAAAAGGAGTTGTCTTATGGATCATAACACCGACCCATCTGGATATTGGAAAGCCAACGTCCGCCTCATTTTCGGCTGTCTCTTCGTATGGGCGCTCGTCTCATACGGTTTTGGCATCTTGCTTAGACCCTTATTAGCCGGCATTGCCATTGGTGGTACTGATTTAGGCTTTTGGTTCGCTCAGCAAGGTTCCATTATTTTCTTCATAATAATCATTTTTTTCTATGCCTGGCGTATGAACCAGCTAGATAAAAAATATGGCCTTGACGAGGAGTAGCCCATGAGTCAATTTGCTATTAATATTATCTTTGTGGGCTTATCTTTTGCCTTATATTTTGGGATTGCTATTTGGGCGCGCGCAGGCTCTACCAGTGAATTTTATGTGGCAGGGGGTGGCGTTCACCCTATTTTGAACGGTATGGCTACGGGCGCGGACTGGATGAGTGCCGCGTCTTTCATCTCTATGGCCGGTATCTTGGCCGCTGGCGGTTATGCCACTTCTAGTTATTTGATGGGTTGGACCGGGGGCTATGTGCTCTTAGCCATGCTACTCGCTCCTTACTTACGTAAGTTTGGTAAGTTCACCGTACCTGCCTTTATCGGGGACCGATTCTACTCTAAAACCGCGGCTCTAGTGGCTGTAGTTTGTTTGATTTTGGCTTCTACCACCTATGTTATCGGGCAGATGACTGGGGCTGGGGTGGCCTTCTCGCGCTTCTTAGAAGTTGAAAACACTACTGGCTTGTTGATTGCTGCAGTCGTCGTTTTCTTCTATGCAGTACTGGGCGGCATGAAAGGGATTACTTATACGCAGGTAGCGCAGTATGTGGTGCTTATCGTGGCCTATACCATTCCTGCGGTCTTTATCTCTTTGCAGTTGACAGACAATCCAATCCCAGCGTTTGGTTTGTTCTCAACCCACACTGAAGCCGGTGTGCCTCTATTAACTAAACTGGATCAAGTCGTAACGGATCTAGGCTTTGCGGCCTATACCGCTGATGTGCCAAACAAACTTAACATGGTGCTATTCACTTTATCACTCATGATTGGTACTGCGGGTCTCCCTCACGTCATCATTCGCTTTTTCACTGTTCCTAAAGTTGCCGATGCTCGCTGGTCAGCCGGTTGGGCGCTAGTATTCATCGCGTTGCTTTACTTCACAGCCCCTGCTGTTGGTGCTATGGCACGTCTAAACCTTATCGACACTATCTATCCACAAGGTGTCAATGAGCCTGCTATTAATTACGAGCAACGTCCTGACTGGATGAAAACTTGGGAAGACACGGGTCTAATCAAGTATAACGACCTCAATAACGATGGCCGTATCCAGATGTATAACGACAGTGGTCTTGGTGCTGCTGAGCTTGCCTTAACGAATGCACAAACGGAAGGCGGTGACGTCGGTGCAGCGACTACCGCTGTAGATACCGCACGTGAAGCACATGCTGCTGAAAATGATGGTAAATTCGCTGATGCTGGTTGGGCGGGTAACGAACTTGATGTGAATAATGACATCCTAGTATTGGCCAACCCAGAGATTGCTAATCTACCACCTTGGGTCATTGGTTTGATCGCAGCAGGTGGTCTGGCAGCCGCACTATCTACTGCCGCCGGTCTGCTCCTTGCTATCTCTTCAGCTATTAGCCATGACTTAATTAAAGGCCATATCAACCCTAATATCACTGATAAAGGCGAGCTGATGGCTGCCCGTGTCGCTATGGGGGTTGCGATTGTAGTAGCGACTTGGCTCGGGATTAACCCGCCAGGTTTTGCCGCACAGGTGGTCGCCCTCGCCTTCGGTATTGCCGGCGCCTCGTTGTTCCCTGCGCTGATGATGGGTATCTTCTCTAAGCGTATTAACAATCATGGTGCGGTCGCTGGTATGTTGACAGGCCTGCTCACTACCTTAGTCTACATCTTTGTTTACAAAGGCTGGTTCTTCATTTCCGGTACTGCGAACCTACCGGATACTGAGCAATACTGGTTATTCGGTATCTCTCCGCTATCGTTCGGTGCTATTGGTGCCCTGCTTAACTTCATCGTCGCCTTCATAGTGTCTATGATGACCAAAGCGCCACCTTTAGAAATCCAACAATTAGTAGAAAGTGTCCGTTATCCACGCGGTGCAGGTGGTGCAATAGATCACTAATCACAGCAAAAGCTGGTCTATTGATAGCCAAATCGTTCTATAATCATATCACTCATAAGTTGTTAGGACTTATGGGTGATTTTTATTTCAGTAGAGGAAAAATACCTAATGGTTTATGAATTTATTGCGACGCTTGCAGCTGCGTTTGGTATGGCAGGTATCGCGCTTATTATCAGACATTTATCTAAATTAGCAGGGTTTCAGGCGCCCAAATGGCTGATTCCTCTATTTGCCGCAATTGGTATTTTCGCCTTTCAGATTCATCAAGAATACAACTGGTATAAGCAAGAAGTCGCCAAGCTGCCAGCCGGTGTGGAAGTGGTAAAAGATATTGCCGAGACCTCTTGGTATCGTCCTTGGTCTTATTTGACGCCGCAAGTCGTGCGCTTTATGGCGGCAGACGTTGGACAGGCGCATGCCTCTAAAGCCGACCCTCAAGTCAAACTGGTCAATATCTACCTGTTTGAGCGCCGCATGAGTACCAAGCGCATCCCTCAAGTTATTGATTGTGGCAATGGACGCCGAGCAGACTATCTACCGCCAGGGATGCGAGACCCCGCTGAAACTAACGATGCAAATGCCAACCGAATCCCCAACAGCGCCAGCAATCTAGACAATCTCAACTGGGTAACTCTAGCTAGCGAAGACCCGCTGTTTATAGCGGTCTGCAAATAGATTGACCTATAAAGTTGTAAGCATTCGCTCTCTAAGAGGGATATAGCGCTAGCATTTGCTATCCAAGCTGCTAGCGTATTTTTTTATAATCATGTTTAGAATTAGCACCTATTAATAACCCCGCACATAGCCCACCAAAATGCCCCGCAAAAGAAATGCCACTTTGGGGAATCAAACCCTGCTTAATGGTGAGCCAATAGCCAGTCCCCATAACGAGGCAGGCCGCTAGATAGCCCCAACGTCTGGCAAACACTGCACCCCCTATCATAAAGCCGAGCATAGCAAAAGCTAAGCCTGAGGCTCCGATATGTATTGAGAAGGGCGAGCCTAAACCCCAAGTCATTAAACCTGCGGCGATAATTAAAATCCATACGGTGCGGTAGGCACGCTGCTCAAATAAGCCAAATAAAAATAAGATTTGCACTAGGACTAAAGTATTGCCTAATAAGTGACCAAAACTGCCATGCATCGTCCAGGAAGCAAACACACCGACAAGGCTACTTAACTCTAAGCTACGCGGAATAATACCCAAACGATTCCACGCCCCAAATAGCACAGTGCTGTTCAAAAAGTACAGCAGCCACATGGGGAGCAATACTGCGACGTATAAGTCAATGACCTGCTTGATACGCTGGCCGATTAAGGTCATTACATTTTGCCAAGTCATAGTTTTCATAGGTCGGTTTTAAGCCTCCTTAATACTACGTAATGGCTTGAGCAGGGGCGGTATGGCCGAGGTCGTGGCAGGGCTATGCAATAGTGAGGTGGAATGGTAAGGCACCAATGCTGAAGGCACCACATGACGCGCCGCATCGATATGCTTAATAGAATCATCAAAAAAGATATGTGGGGCAAAGGTTTTGAGTACCGCGGTCTTCTCTAACCCGCCTAAAAAGAAAGCCATATCCACATCCACGCCCCACTCTCGCAGGGTTTTAATTGCCCGCAAATCTGCCGGTGCATTACGCGCGGTCACTAAGGCAATGCAAATAGGTTTATAAATGAGGGTCGTGGGCAGACGTTTTTGTAGCTTAGACAACTTAATCAGCAATTCAGCATAAGGGCCCTTCTCTATAGGCAAGTCGCTCATCTCCGCCTCTCTATCATGAAAAGCTTTGAGTCCCTGCTGTTTATAGAGCAGCTCTCCTGAGTCATCAAATAGCACCGCATCACCATCAAAAGCAATGCG
>Ga0098067_1000782_pt1 | contig 11250 bp, 7 predicted proteins | sample 26_taG_FD_92578 | JGI IMG/M metagenome (GOLD analysis project Ga0098067, IMG submission 92578) | Marine viral communities from Cariaco Basin, Caribbean Sea - 26_WHOI_OMZ | ecosystem: Environmental > Aquatic > Marine > Oceanic | place: Caribbean Sea: Cariaco Basin | collected 2014-11-09
AATTTAAACATGAAAAAAATCAATTTTTTGCTTTTATGCAGTGTGCTATTTGCTTTTACTGCCTGTAATGACGAATATCCAGATCTTGAAGACGGAATGTACGCCCAATTCAAGACCAATCAGGGAGACTTTATCGCTGAACTTTATTCTGAAGAAACCCCAATGACGGTTGCGAGTTTTGTTTCTCTTGCCGAAGGTACCACTACCATGGCCGAAGAACAATATCGTGAAAAGCCATTTTACGACGGACTCGTTTTTCACCGTGTGATTGGAGATTTCATGATCCAGGGAGGTGACCCTCAGGGTACGGGTAGCGGCGGCCCGGGCTACAAATTCCCAAATGAGATCGTTGACACACTTACCCATGATTCGGCAGGGATTCTTTCTATGGCAAACTCCGGTCCTAACACCAACGGGAGCCAGTTTTTTATCACTTTAAAAGAAACTCCGTGGCTTAACGGCATGCACACCGTATTTGGTGAGGTTGTAAAAGGTATGGATGTGGTAGAGGCAATTGGCAACGTAGAAACAGGCGCAAATGATCGTCCTCTTGAAGATGTGGTAATGCAGGAAGTAAAGATCATTCGCAAAGGCCAGGCAGCCAAAAATTTTAAAGCTGCTGAAGTTCTTACTCAGGAGTTAGCCGATTTTAAGGCTGAAGCTGAAGAAAAGGAACGCAAAATGAACGAGCAGCGCTCTGCTAACGCTCAGCGTTACGAGGAATTGAAAGCCGGTGCTAAAGAACTTGAAAGCGGTCTCCAGATTGCATTTTTGGAAGAAGGTGAAGGCCCAAAGCCACAACAGGGAGATACCGTAAGGGTAAACTACAAAGGCTATTTGAGCTCTGGTGATCTTTTTGATACCAACATTGCCGAAGTAGCCGAAGAAGCAGGTGTGCTTAATGAAAGAAGACAGCAAATGGGAGGATATGCCCCTATGCCAATGCTATACAGTAAAGATGCACCTATGATCCCCGGATTTAAAGAAGGCGTGCAGCAAATGCAGGTAGGAGATAAAGCAGTGCTGTTTGTTCCTTCTCATTTAGGATACGGAGAAAACGGTGCACCTCCAGTAATCCCACCATCTGCCGATCTTATTTTTGAAGTTGAGATGGTAGATATCCAGTAAAAGAAGTTATACCAATAAAAAAACTCCCAAAAATGACATTTTTGGGAGTTTTTTTATTTGATCAATCCTGAAGAATTACTTCTTCTCCGGAATGTTCTTCAATACTTCAAGTACAAAGCTCCAGTATTTTTGAGCTGAAGATATGCTTGCCCTCTCATCGGGTGAGTGTGCGCCGCGAATGGTTGGTCCAAAAGAAATCATATCCATTTCGGGATAGTTCTTTCCTAAGATTCCGCATTCCAGGCCGGCATGGCAGGCAGCAATATCGGGTTCATCGGTATTCATTTTTCGGTAGAGTTCATCGAGCACCTTTAAAATGGGAGAATCCATATTAGGAGCCCATCCGGGATATGCACCCGAGAGCTCCACTTCAAAACCAGCAAGTTCAAATCCGGCGCGAAGGCTGTTAGCAAGATCGGTCTTTGAAGAATCTACCGAAGAGCGCGTTAAACAAAGCACTTCAATTTTGCCATTTTTGACAGTTACGCGCGCCACATTGTTAGAAGTTTCCACGAGGCCTTCAATATCGGGGCTCATCCTGTACACGCCGTTATGAGCAGCGTAAATTGATTTCAGAAATAACTCCTGCGCCCCCAATTCCATCACTTTTTGAGGGGCTTCAGTTTCTGAAACCTCAATAAGAAGCTTTGGCTCCAGGGTTTTATATTCCTGCTTAATCTGCTGAATAGCCTTCCCAATTTCAGCTGTAAAATCTTCCTTCTGAATTTTCTCAACTACTACTACCGCTTCACTTTCCCGCGGAATAGCATTACGGAGGCCGCCGCCATTTATTTCAGAAATTCTCATTCCGAAGTTTTCATAACCGCCGAAGAGAATGCGGTTCATGAGCTTATTTGCGTTTCCAAGACCTTTGATGATATCCATTCCTGAATGTCCTCCCTGCAGGCCTTTCACCTGTACCCTGTACGCAATAGAGTCTTCGGGCGCAGGTTCTTCTGTATAAGTTCCCGAAGCAGTAATATCTACGCCACCGGCACATCCAATTCCTATCTCATTATCTTCTTCGGTGTCAAGGTTAAGCAGGATATCCCCTTTCAGCAGTCCGGGTTTTAAGCCCATGGCTCCTGTCATTCCGGTTTCTTCATCTATGGTAAAGAGTGCTTCTAAAGCCGGGTGTTCAATTTCCTTACTTTCCAAAATGGCCATCATGGTGGCTACACCAAGTCCGTTATCGGCTCCCAGGGTAGTCCCATTTGCCCGCACCCAGTCACCATCAACATACATTTCGATCCCCTGATTTTCAAAATCAAAATTGGAATCGCTGTTTTTTTGATGCACCATATCAAGGTGAGACTGCAGCACTACCGCCTTTTTATTCTCCATGCCCGGGGTGGCAGGTTTACGTATAATGACATTTCCCACCTCATCAACTTCGGTTTCCAGCCCCAGGTCATTTCCAAAGTTCTTTATAAACTCGATTACCCTTTCCTCCTTTTTTGAGGGTCTGGGTACCGCATTGAGATCGGCAAATTTATTCCAGAGTGGCTTAGGTTCTAAAGCCCTTATTTCTTCGTTCATGATGTTCTAAGTTTGAATTCTCACAAATATAAGAAATCGTAGAGCATTAGAGTTAAACAACCCACCCCGACCTTCGGCCACCCCTCTGGAGGAGGGGATACTTTGAAAGAGAAACAGAAAATCATTTGTGAATTAGTGGCTACAAATATCCGAGCACTGAACAAGCAATTACCACCCCGCCTTTCAGGCACCCCTCCGGAGGAGGGGACTCTTCAGGAGAAAAAATTCAAAAAAAGAGGTGTTATTTGAGAAAAATTGTGATTGTGAAGGCTATTTCTGAAGGAGGGGACTCTAAAGAAGGATTGGATTACCTATCCATTCGGTATGATGAAATATCCGAAGCACAGTTTGTTACTATATTACTGTCCTGAATTTTAATTAACTTATAATCATGAGCAATAATGAAAAAGAAAATTCTCAAAATGGGTCCCCTCCCTCGGAGTGGTGTCCGCAGGACGGGGTGGGAAAGAATGCTCCTGTTCTTACAACTATAGATGCTATTCCCATATACCGCAAACCTTCTCCTTACTTACCCGCAGAAAAAAATCTAAGGAATAGAGCAAGAGCTTTACGAAAAATGGGGAATCTTCCGGAAATCGTTTTTTGGCTACAGGTTCATAAAGGAAAATTTTACAATATTGATTTTGACAGGCAACGTATCATTGGACATTACATTGTAGATTTTTACGTTAAGGGATTAATGCTGGTCGTCGAAATAGATGGTTCCAGCCATAACGAAAAGCAAGAATATGATGATCGGCGGGAAAATTATCTACGAAATTTGGGTTTACTGGTCTGGAAAGTGAGTGCTACTGAGGTAATGATGGATGTTGAACGGGTTATGGAGAATCTAAAGCAGTATATAATTGATAAGTATTCATAGATTGATCGTCTACTCCCACCCCGACCTTCGGCCACCCCTCCGGAGGAAGGGACACTTTGAAAGAGAAATTTTGATAAAATAGGTAAGGTGATATATAAAAACATAATTCAGGCATTGATACCACCCACCCCGACCTTCGGCCACCCCTCCGGAGGAGGGGACACTCAGAAGAAAATTTCAGTAAAAAAGGTATTATTTCTGATAAAATTTGAGATTTGGGACACCATCGCCCCCGGCCTAGGGTAACGCTCAGGAGAAAGAGATCGCCTGGAGATAACAAAATATCATTCGTGAATTCGTGGCCAAAAATCTCCGAGTACCGAACAACTAATTACCACCCCGCCTTACAGGCACCCCTCCGGAGGAGGGGACACTCAGAAGAAAAATAGTTCTACTCAGGTTTTCAATTTCATCCAAAATACCGATAATTTTATTAAAGTCTTGGCTGCTGTCTCTTGCAGGTTGATCTCTAAAAATCCTATTTTTGAAAGGTGAAGAAAAAAGTTGCTTTAATTCTAACCCTGTTCCTGCCTGTTCAGATCATTCTGATTAAGGTATTGGCTAACCACCCTCTACTTGTGGAAAAGTGGTACAGCAACGGCATTTACCCCATTACTTCGGCGTTACTGAGAAAAACCCTCGGATTCTTTCCGTTTTCACTGGGGGATCTTTTGTACGCTTTACTGGTGATTATGCTTATTCGCTGGATAGTATTGAGAATAAAACAAAAATTCAAAGATCCCCGGCGATGGATATTAAATGCTCTTGCCGTTTTATCTCTTATCTATTTTTGCTTTAACCTCTTTTGGGGTTTTAATTATTACCGGTTGCCGCTTCATGCTGCCCTGGAAATTGAAAATGATTACACTACAGAAGAACTGGTAGAATTAACGCAAGATCTTATTGCCACCTCCAACGAACTTCATCTTTCTATTACCGGAGATGATTCGGTAAAGGTGGAAATTCCTTATTCAAAATATGAACTCCTAGAATTATCGGTAGAAGGATATAAGAATATTGAAGATGATTTTCCGGAACTTGATTACCACGTGCCCAGCCTAAAGCGCTCTCTCTACAGCGTTCCCCTTACCTATATGGGTTTTAATGGTTACTTAAATCCGCTAACCAACGAAGGGCAGGTAAACACGCAAATTGTGGCGTATAAGATTCCTACTACCGCGAGCCATGAAATTGGTCATCAGTTGGGTTTTGCTAAAGAAAATGAGGCCAATTTTCTCGCCTGTCTTACCACTATGAACCATCCTGATCCATATTTCAACTATTCGGGCTACACCTTTGCCTTAAGCTATTGCCTGAGTGAACTTTATCGCCGGGATCCTGAATTAGCCGAAAAGTTTGTCTCAGAGCTTAACTTTGGGGTAAAGGAAAACTACCGGGAGGTGCGGGAATTTTGGGAAAGCCACAAAAATCCTTTCGAACCCATTTTTATGTTTACCTACAATTCCTTCCTTGTAGCTAATAATCAGCCACAGGGAATGAAGAGCTACAGTTACGTCGTGGCGCTGCTGGTAAATTATCACAAAAGCAGGGGAAAATTATAATAAGTTAATCATTCTCATTTTTTTGCTAACTTACCTGCTCAAAATTCCAATCCTATAACAATTTTATGAGAATTAAACTTTTATTCTGCCTGCTGTTGAGTGCCGTAACCGGACTGCAGGCGCAGGAGTATTTTCCTAAGAATGATGCCGTTAAGGCTCAGGAAAATACCAATTTCACAGTTCTTGAGAACGCCAACATTTATGTAGATCCTTCCACCGTTATTCAAAACGGGATGCTGGCCATGCGCAATGGAAAGGTCACCGCCGTTGGAAAAAACATTAAAATTCCTGAAAATGCTGTAGTCATTGATCTTAAAGGAAAAACAGTTTACCCTTCTTTTATTGATCTTTACTCGAGTTTTGGGATTGAAAAACCGAAAAGCGAAGGCGGCAGCCCCTACAGCGGGAATCCGCAGTACGATGCTGGGCGCGAAGGTTATTACTGGAATGACCATATAAGACCAGAAACTTCGGCTTTGGAAAACTTCTCCTATAATAAGGAAGAAGCCGAAAAGCTGAGAAAGCTCGGTTTTGGCGTGGTTAATACTCACATGCCCGACGGAATTGTTCGCGGTACCGGAATGCTTATCGCCCTAAATTCCGAAGGAACTGAAGGAGACAGAATACTCGATGAAGAATCTGCACAATATCTTTCCTTTGAAAAAAGTGCAAAATCAAAACAGGTCTACCCTTCTTCTAAAATGGGTGCCATGGCTTTGCTGAGACAGACATATCTTGACGCCGACTGGTACGCCAAGGGTAATGCCGACAATAAAGATCTTGCTCTTGAAGCTTTTAATGAGAACAAAAACCTCCTTCAAATCTTCAAAACCGACAATTTACTGGATGAACTTCGTGCCGATAAAGTGGGTGACGAAATGGGTGTGCAGTATGTGATTGTGGGCAGCGGAAATGAATTTGAGCGACTTGATGCCATAAATGCCACCAATGCCACCTTTATTGTACCCGTTAATTACCCCGAACCGTTTGATATGGAAGACCCGTACATGGCCAACTACGCCACTTTGGGAGACATGAAAGAATGGAACCAGGCGCCGGCAAACCTCAAAATGCTTAGTGAAAAGAAAGTTCCCTACACCATCACATCTCATGATGCAGAAAAGAATTTCAGGGAGAATTTACTTAAAGCAGTGGCTTATGGACTTGATAAAAAAGATGCCCTTGCTGCCTTAACAACCGTGCCTGCAAAACTTATTGGTCATGAAAATAAACTGGGGACGTTAAAAGAGGGTGCCTGGGCGAATTTTATCATTACCTCTGGCGACTATTTTGACAAGGAAACCACTATATACGAGAATTGGGTTCAGGGCAAACGAACTGTATTTGAAGACATTGACCTGGTGAACCTCAACGGTACTTATGATGTCAAGGTCGGCAGCGATACCTACACGGTAAAGATCAGCGGTGAGCCTTCAAAACCCAAGGCTGAAGTTAGCACCAATAATAGCAAGATAGGTTCAAAGATCAACTACAGCAACAACTGGGTTAACCTGCTGCTATCTTCTCCCGATACTACAAAAACTGAATACACCAGGCTTAGCGCCAGAATCTCTAATAACGCAAAAACCTTCAGCGGAAAAGCCATTTTAGGAGATGGTACAGCAACCAGTTTTACTGCTACCCGCACTGAAGATGCTTCAGAAAAGAAGGATGAAAAATCTGAAGAACACCCCGAAGTGCTTCCTGTAACCTTCCCGAATATGGCTTATGGATTCCAGGAGCTTCCGAAGCAACAGGATGTACTCTTCAAAAATGCTACGGTTTGGACCAATGAAGCTGAAGGCATCATGGAAAACAGCGACGTGCTGGTGAAAAACGGGAAGATTGCTGCAGTTGGCAGAAACCTTAGCGCCCGTGGTGCTACAGTAATAGATGCGACAGGAAAACACCTTACTTCCGGGATTATAGATGAGCACTCTCACCTTGCGGCATCGGCCGTGAATGAGGCGGGACACAACTCATCGGCCGAGGTGCAGATGGAAGATGTAGTAGATCCCGATGATATTGGAATTTACAGGAACCTGACCGGGGGAGTAACTACAATGCAGCTACTTCATGGATCGGCTAACCCAATTGGAGGACAGTCGGCCATCCTAAAGATGAAATGGGGAGCAACTCCGCAGGAAATGGTGCTTGACAATTCACCAAAGTTCATCAAGTTTGCTTTGGGAGAGAACGTAAAACAGGCAAACTGGGACAGCAATTCCCGTTTCCCACAAACCCGTATGGGGGTGGAACAGGTATTTGTAGATTATTTTACCCGTGCCCGGGAATATGAGCAGCTAAAAAAGAGCGGCAAACCCTATCGCAAGGATATTGAAATGGAAACCATCCTGGAAATCATTAACGGCGAACGCTTTGTGACTGCTCACTCCTATGTTCAAAGTGAGATCAATATGTTGATGAAGGTAGCCGAGCAATTCGGTTTCAATATAAATACGTTTACTCATATTTTGGAAGGTTACAAATTAGCCGATAAAATGGCCGAACACGGTGTGGGAGGTTCTACTTTCTCTGACTGGTGGGCGTATAAATATGAAGTAAAAGATGCCATCCCGCAAAATGCTGCCATTATGCATAATGCCGGTGTAACAGTCGCCATTAACAGTGATGATGCCGAAATGAGCCGCAGGCTGAATCAGGAGGCGGCAAAAAGTGTAAAATACGGGGACATTTCTGAAGAAGAAGCCTGGAAATTTGTAACTCTTAATCCGGCAAAACTGCTGCACATCGATGACCGTGTGGGAAGCATAAAAGAAGGAAAAGATGCCGATTTAGTGCTGTGGAATGCCCATCCGCTTTCCGTTTACGCCAAGCCTGAAAAGACAATTATTGAAGGCGTAGTGTATTTTGATCTGGAAAGAGATCAACAACTTAGAAAGGAAGTGGAAAAGCAGAAAAACCTGCTCACCTCCCAGATGCTAAAGGCCAAAAACAATGGTCTTAAGACGCAGCCGGTAAAGAATTCCACCAAAGAAGAAATGCACTGTGACACCCTCTAAAAACTGAAGTATGAAAAATTTGAAAATATATATCCTGCCGGTCCTGCTCCTTTTTGCAGGTTCGGTCATAGCACAACAAACTCCGGCGCCACAACAGGACCGGGCAATAAGCATTGTTGGAGCCACTGCCCACGTTGGTAACGGAGAGGTAATCGAGAACAGCGTGATCATCTTTGAGAACGGAAAACTAACTACGGTGACTGATGCGGCTTCGACCAATCGACAATATCCCGGTACCGTGATCGATGCTAAGGGCAAACACGTTTATCCCGGATTTATCGCCCCTAACTCCACTCTCGGATTGGTAGAAATTGATGCGGTGGTACAGAGTGATGACGAAGATGAACTTGGGGAACTTTTACCTCACGTTCGCAGTCTTATCGCTTATAATGCCGAAAGCCAGGTGGTGGAAAGTATGCGCCCCAATGGCGTGCTTGTTGGCCAAATCGCTCCGCGGGGCGGAAGGATCTCGGGTACCTCGTCTATTGTACAGTTTGATGCATGGAATTGGGAAGATGCCGTACTAAAAGAAGATGATGGTTTGCACATTAACTGGCCCAACAGCGTTCGCAGAGGCCGTTGGTGGATGGGTGAAGATCCCGGTATAAAACCGAATGATGATTACTCAAAAGACCTTCAGGAGTTGAGCTCATTTTTTAAAAATGCCAAAGCCTACCTCGCAGGACCCCAGGAAAAAGCGAACCTGCCTTTCCAGGCCATGGAAGCTGTATTTAACGGAAAAAAGAAAATTTACATCCACGCCGATTCAGAAAAAGAGATTATCGACGTCCTGGCTTTTAAAGAAGAACATCAACTGGAAAACGTAGTACTTGTGGGCGCTTACGACGCTTTTAAAGTAGCCAATCAAATCAAGGCAGCTAATGTTCCGGTACTTGTAGGCCGTGTGCACGAAACCCCGCAAATGGAAGATCAGGATTATGACCTACCCTACAAACTCGCCTACCTGCTTAACCAGGAAGGAATTCTTGTGGGGCTGGAAACCAGCGGTGACATGGAAAGAATGAACAGCCGAAATTTGCCATTTTACGCAGGTACAGTTACCGGTTACGGCCTCAGTAAAGCCGACGCTCTTAAAATGATCACATCAAACACTGCAAAGATCCTGGGGGTTGACGACAGCCTTGGAACACTGGAGGCAGGTAAAGATGCCACTCTTTTTATTAGTGAAGGAGACGCGCTGGATATGCGTACCAACAAAGTTGCCCGGGCATTTATACAGGGGCGTGAAATTAGCCTGGAAAGCCACCAGACAGAGCTGGCAAAAAGATATACTGAAAAATACGGCCAGCAGGAGAAAAAATAATCTCCAAAAATGCCATTTTTGACAGGAGGCTGATTGAAAAACTAATCCCGTTTAACCTGAAGGTTTTCAGGTTCTAACTACTTCTGAAAATTTAGGATCAGTAGATTCTAAAACTTCCGAAAAAAAGATTAGTAGTTTTCAATCAGCCTCTTTTTTTATACTTTAAAATCTTCCGAATTCAGTACCACCTGTGTAGAAGGCAGTACAGGTTTGCTGTCATCTTCGGCAGTAATAAATATCCTTATAGGTTCATAAGGTGTATTGGTGGTCAATTTCCCGTTGTTCTTGCGATTGATATCCAGCCGGCCCAGGTTAATGGTGCCGTGTTTTTTGGTCACCATCCACACCACATAATGCGCCCGCGAAGGCGTAAGCCTGTTGGGGCTTGCAAGGTTACTCACCTCAAGCTCGACTTCATAATTCTGGTTGTTATCTTTATCGACCTTTACAACGGCTTCAGCAGCGGGCACTACATTAGAAACCGGGAAAGTGATCTTTTTACTGCAGGCAGTAATCAAAATAGCTGCAAAAATAAAGCTTAGTACCTTAAAAGCATCAGGCACTGAAAGTGGTTTATTTTTCTTGTTTTTCTTTTCCATAAAAGTGGTTTTTCGTTTTCCCGTTAAAATACCGCTTTTTTTTCAATATTGAAAATCGGGGTTTACCGTTCTCCCCTATCCCTGTACCAAACCCGAAGTTTTCTATCTTTGCAGCATGCAGAAATTTATAAGTAGTTTTCAAAATCAGGCGGTAAAGAGGATCCTGCAGTTACAGGAAAAATCCCGTGCCCGCAAAAAAGAACACCTCTTTGTAGTAGAAGGCATCCGGGAGATAAATTTAGCGATAAAAGGAGGTTATCAGGTCACCGAGCTGTATTATACCTCTGATCTCTTTCCTGCTGAAAAAGCCGAAAATCTGCTTTCATTTATTTCAAATCCTGTTGATGTGACCGAACTTTCTTCGGAAGTATATCAAAAGATCGCATACCGCGGAAGTACCGAAGGGGTACTGGCCATTGTGGGTTCCCGGGAGCTTTCCCTGCAAAACCTGACCTTCAAAACAAAGAATCCGCTGATTCTCGTCGCCGAAGCCCCCGAAAAACCCGGAAATATAGGAGCATTATTGCGCACCGCCGACGCTGCAGCTGTAGATGCCGTACTTATTGCCAATCCGCGGACAGATATGTTCAATCCAAACATCATTCGCAGTAGTGTAGGCTGCATCTTCACAAATAAGATAGCCACCGGCAGTACTTCAGAAATTATTGCTTTTTTAAAGGAACGAAAAATTGCCATTTTTGGAGCCGCACTGCAGGCCTCTGTTCCTTATCACAATGTTGACTTCACCGGCGGTAGTGCCATTGTGGTAGGTACTGAAGCCACAGGGCTAAGTAGCGAGTGGCTGGAAAATACTACCCAAAACATTATCATCCCCATGGAAGGAGCAATAGACTCCATGAACGTATCGGTTGCTGCGGGAATATTAATTTTTGAAGCAAAAAGGCAGCGGCGTTAACGGGATTTTGAGTACTCTTTTTAATGTTGCGGGTTTGCTTTAATTGCCCACCCCGCCTTGCAGGCACCCCTCCGGCGGAGGGGACGGTACTGAGAATTTTTATTCTTAAGGTGAATAATTCTTGAATCCAATATGAACTTCAGTCTGTACAACACTGATCATCGCTACTCAAAGTCACTCAGAGGAAAAGGAATAGCTTTTAGTTAAACATATTATTTGTGAATTCGTGGCCTAAATTATCTAGCAATAAAGAGTAAAAAGATCCAAACCACCCAA
>Ga0098067_1000783_pt1 | contig 11245 bp, 9 predicted proteins | sample 26_taG_FD_92578 | JGI IMG/M metagenome (GOLD analysis project Ga0098067, IMG submission 92578) | Marine viral communities from Cariaco Basin, Caribbean Sea - 26_WHOI_OMZ | ecosystem: Environmental > Aquatic > Marine > Oceanic | place: Caribbean Sea: Cariaco Basin | collected 2014-11-09
AACATACGAAGACCTCAAAATGAGGGCAGGGTTTCGGGATATCGGGAACCGAGGAAGGGTCCAGTTTGAGCGACAGGTACCCCTTGAACTCGCCGGTCTCCTGGCGCTGGAAATAGTTTGTTCGCAGGGTTGCCTTGATGAGTACGTAAAACCGCCTGAGAATCCGGTCATCATCAAGACTTGTCACCGCCTCAAGGGCGTCCAGAACGGACTTTTCAATCCGTGCCGTCTCTGATTCCCGGCGCTCAGCCACCGCAGCCTCAGGATCGAACCTGGCCTTGAAGAACTCCACCAGCAGCGAGGTAAGGGCCAGATGCCGCGCCAGGGTATCGGCAATAAAGGGCTGGCTGAAACCGAAACGCAGCTGCTTGATATAGCGGGAGTAGGCCCGCAGCACGCTGACCTCACGCCAGCCCAGGCTTGCCGCCATCATCAGCTGGTTGAAGTCATCGTTCTCGGCAAAACCATTCCAGATTTCGCGAAACCCCTCCTGCAGCAGAGGTTTGGCTTTTTCAATGTCAGCACCGCGGCAACGGGCATGAAACTCCACGGTAAAATCACTGACCCCGAACTGCTCGCCGTCACGCCGCCGGATACGATACGGATGTTCCCCCAGCACCCGCATGCCAAGGTTCTCCAGAATCGGAATGACATCCGACAGGATCACCGATTTCCCCTGACTGTACAGCTTGAAGCTGAGTTCCTGCGCGCCCTGCTCAGAGGGCTGATAGAAACGCATGGGCACATCAGACGTCAGCGCAATGGATTGAATCTGCCGAATGTCTTCAACCGCATCCTGCACAGAAAATTTCGACCGGTAACTGGAAGGGAAACCACCGCTGAACATGCTGGCAAATCCCTGCCCGGATTTCTCGCCAAGAACTTCAACCAGACGCTGCAGCAGTGCGTCGTCCCAAGACACGGACTCTTCCATCATGGTGGCGACAATTTCACGCAGATTTCGCGAGTCGTCCGGGTCGTAATCCTCACCCTCAAGGGCGTCTGAGAGCTGTTCCAGCAACGTTTGTTTTTGTTTGGCTTCGGCAGGGGTCATTGATGGTCTCCGGGAATATCAACTGGCACGTGTGTGACTTAACATCCCACAGTATAGCCAACTCGTTGAAGGCCCTTTGTCTGTATAGTTTTAATGTGCAGGTATTTTGATTATATTCATGTCCATAAATAGCCGTATATCTAGCTAGGAAATGAAATTATGGTCGAACTGGACCGAATCGATCACTCCATCATCCGTGAATTGCAGAAGCACGCGCGGATCACCGTGACTGAGCTCGCCTCACGGGTGGGGTTGTCGAAAACGCCCTGTCAGGTTCGTATGCGGCGCCTGGAAGAGCAGGGCTATATCACCGGGTACACCGCCCTGGTCAACCAGACCAAACTCGGCCAAAGCCACATTGCATTCGCCCAGGTAACTCTGAACGACACCAGTAGTAGCGCCCTGGCAGCGTTCAACACTGCAGCAAAGCAGATATCCGCAGTGGAGCAATGCCACATGATCGCCGGTAACTTTGATTACCTGCTGAAAGTACGCACCCGGAACATGGCAGAATACCGGCAGGTGCTGGGCGAGCAGGTATCCGCCCTGCCCCATGTATTGCAGACCAGCACATTCGTGGTGATGGAAAATGTCAAGGATGCCGGAATCTGACCGCCAAGTGGCGATGCCTTATAAATAATATTCATAGTCCAGGTTTTAATGCTCCCAAATCAACTAACTGGCCCGTCGATCTGTTGCTACTGTTCTGAAGAGCATGGTTAAGACGCTGTACCTGACTCGCAAAAACAATACTCATAATTGAGGGACCGTCATTCGCCGACACCCAGTCAATGAAGCCGTATGACGTCACGGATGGCGCGACCATAAGAACAGGGATGCATCATGGCTATGAACAAACTCTGGCGGCCACTCGTGGTGGTTGCACTCTCCTCAGTATTAATCACCCCGGCAACGGCAGACCAGGAAGCGGTCTCTGATGGGGCCCGGGCAGACAACAAGCACCTGCTTCATGACACCCCCCTTCCGGACGGACATGTGCCGGCCAACGTGAACTACGGTTTCAGTGTTATCGGGCGGGATACCTTGGGCGGTATTTCAGAGGGCCTTTATACAGATGTGTGGGCTCACAAGGGTTACGCCTACGTGGGAACCTTTCAGGAGCCCGACTGTTCGCGGGCAGGTGTTTACATATCCGACATTCGCGACCCCTTCAATCCGACCACCGTCGGAATGATCAAGTCACCACCAAAAACCCGTATAAACGACGTCAAGGTGATACAGATCGGTGACCGCAGTGTGCTGATTCATTCCCTTGAGCCTTGCGGCCCCCTGGTGGGTAACGGGCAAGCCGTTGGCGGCGGTAACGGTGGACATCAGCAGGGGCAATTCGGGGTGTCACTCTGGGACGTGAGTGATCCGGCAAACCCGCATCCGCTGAAACAGAATTATCTCGATTTTCCGGTTCACAACGTGTTCCCGTGGACCACCGCGGAAGGTAACACCTACATGTTAATGGTGGATGATATTGCCGCTGACGATCTCAAAATCGTGGACATTACCAAGCCCCAGTCTCCCAAACTGATTGCGACCACCGGGATCGAAACATGGCTCGCCACCAACCCGGAAATCGCGGACGACGGGCAACTCTTCATGGGCAGCTTTGCCGCCTCGCTGCTGCATGATGTCTGGGTCAATGACATGAATCCCGGCCCCGGAGAAAACTGGCAGGCTGTATTGGCCTATTGGGACGCGGGTTTTATCACGTTGGACATCAATGATCCCTATAACCCCGTTTTCCTCGCCGATTCCACCTACCCGGATCCGGACCCGGTACACAACATTTCACCACCGGAGGGTAACGCCCATGCCGCCGTTTTCGCGGGCACGAACTTCGACAAGCTCTTTGCCGGAGACGAAGATTTTGACTCACTCTTCACCGCAGTCACAGTAGAGGGCGAGGACTACCGCGCCACCCAGGGTGGGGACGTACCACAGATTGGCCCGGGCGCGGATATCGAAGAGATCGTGGATCAGACCGCCTATGTTGGCCTGGCCTGCGACAACTCAGTGCCTCCCGCTGCCGATGTGGGCGCAAGTATCGCCGTCATCCAACGAGGGGCCTGCGCTTTTACCACCAAGGCCCAGGCAGTCCAGGCAGCGGGTTACAGTGCCGGCGTCGTCTTTAACTCGGCCGCAGAAGGCAACTGCGAGGCCACTGTTTCCATGCTCGTCGAGGCGGATATACCGATGCTGTTCGTACCCCGTTCCACAGGTTTTGCGATGCTGGGAATCGACGGTTATGATCCTGCGCTGTGCCCCACAGATGAAGCTTCCAACCCGCCCCTCCCGACACCCTCTGCACTTGGCCTTGTGGCGTCCCTGGGTGCTGCGTTTGACGGCTGGGGGTACCTGCACACTCTGAACAACACCAGCACCCAGGTGTCAGTCCAACGAGGTATGGGGGACGATGCAGAAACGGTAGTGGTGGATTACCTGGGTGAGATGGGGTACTACGCTCCCGCTGAAGTCACTGACCCGGAACTGGCGACCGGCGCAGGCGATCTGACCATGCACAACCTGGAAATTGACCCCACCAATCCGGATCGCACCTTCATCAGTTGGTATTCACTGGGCATGCGTGCCGTGGAATGGCGCGAAGGGCATTTGCATGACAACAGCAAGGGCGAGGGCGTTGTGTCCTGGAACATGCATGAAGTGGGTCGGTTTATCGCAGGTGACGAGTATGGCGAATCTGCCGGTTCCAATTTCTGGGGCATCCACGTCACTGAGGTAGACGGCGAACAGTATATCCTGGGTTCCGATCGCAATACCGGACTATGGGTCTTCCAATGGAACTGTGAAGACGCCACTGATGTACTGTACTGCGATGCCCCGGCATCTCCGTGAAACACCTTCCCGAGCGGACGGCATCGGCTGTCCGCTCGGGGTTTAGAAGTAGGGGTTTAGAGATTCCCGGCTGACAAGCGATCCTCATGTTGTATAACCCGTGGTTTCCGTGGATTATGAAGAAGGACCTCGCTTCGCTTAACTGGGAATTCCATGAACATCCGAACTCTGGAAACCTTCGTCTGGATCGCCAGGCTGGGTAGCTTCCGTGCTGCCGCCAGCAGGGTCTTCGCCTCACAACCATCCGTTTCGGCCCGTATTGCCGGGCTGGAAGACCAGCTTGGAATAGAGCTGTTTGATCGGTCCGGCAAGAAGATCACCCTGACGGCCAAGGGCCGGGAATTTCTCGTTTATGCCGAGAAAATGCTGAGCCTGCACGGTGAGATGCTACAGGCTGTGGCCAAACCATCTTCCATCCAGGGCACCATTCGTCTTGCCGTCTCGGAAACCATTGCCCATACCTGGCTCCCTCAGTTGCTGGAACGTGTGAGCGAAGCCTACCCGGCCATCAATCTTGAACTGGACGTGGACATCTCCGTCAACCTGGCGGAGAAACTCAAGAACCACGAGATCGATATCGCTTTTCTCATGGGCGGCGTCAACCAGCCGGGCATCATAAACCGGGACCTGTGCCGCTACTCGCTGACCTGGGTTGCAAGCCCCCAGCTCAACATTCCCGACCAGACTATGTCCCTCGCCGAGCTCGCCACATGGCCAATCGTTACCTATCCGCGGCAGAGTGAGCCCTACATTGCCATCCGCTCACTAGTGGACCCCATGAATCATTCCACCCGCATTCACTCCTGCTCCTCGCTTTCCACCATCATACGCATGACGGTGGATGGCCTTGGCGTCAGTGCCCTTCCACGGGAAATTCTGCAGCGCGAACTGGACACCGTCGCTCTGCGGCAGTTCGAGGTTGATGCCACCGTGCCGGATCTCACCTTCATTGCCGCCTACCGGGCCGCTCCTAGTAGCAGCGTGGTACATGCCATAGCAGAGCTTGCACTGGTAACCGCCAAAGAGCGCTCGGGATTGGTCGAACAACCCCCTGCAGAGCGTTGAAAAACTTGAGTGATCCATTTTTTCTATCGAAACTGATCCCAAATTTCGATTTGTGTTAATCATCACTTCTGCCTTAAATGTAAGAAACTCATCTATCGGGCAGAAACATGACAAGCATCGCTCAGCTGGACGCATACTCAACACCCCAGGCTGTTCGCCAAGCCGCGAGAGAAGGCAGCCTGACCGGGCCAACCTCCGGGCTTGCCAGCGGTTACGTCCAGGTCAACCTGGTCATCCTGCCGGAATCCCAGGCCGCGGGCTTTCTGCGTTTCTGCCAGGCTAACCCCAAGCCCTGCCCTCTGTTGGCAGTCAGTGAGCCCGGCGCCCGCACCTGCACCCTTTTAGGCCGTGATCTGGACATTGCCCGCGATGTCCCAACGTACCGCATCTACCGCCATGGCCAGGTCAGTGACACCCGTACGGATGTCGCGGAAGAATGGCGGGATGACCTGGTGACTTTTGCGCTTGGCTGCTCCTTTACCTTTGAGCACGCCCTGATCAGCGCCGGGATTCAGGTGCGCCACATCGACGAAGCCCGAAACGTGCCGATGTACAACACGTCAGTACCACTGACTCCAGCAGGCGGTTTTGGCGGCAACCTCGTTGTCTCGATGCGACCGTTTGTGGCCGCTGACGCCATTCGCGCCATCCAGATCACCACCCGTTACCCGCAGGTCCACGGTTCACCCGTGCACTTGGGTAATCCATCGCTGATCGGCGTCTCTGATCTGGGCATGCCTGACTATGGCGACTCCGTTTCCGTGGGTGAGAATGAAATTCCGGTCTTCTGGGCTTGCGGTGTTACACCACAGCAGGTCCTGATCGATTCCGCTATCGAGTTCGCGATCACCCACAGCCCGGGGCACATGTTGGTCACGGATATTCCTGACAACAGCCTTGCCCTGTTTTAATCAGAACCGACAAGAACCACCCCCGACGAAGACCATGAGGAAAACACCATGAATACAAGAAAAACCCTCGTTGCAGCCTCCCTGATGAGCCTGGCATTCGCCAGCTCGCTGACGTTGGCGCAGGACCTGGACAAGACCAGCTTTAACTATGTGGGAAGCTGGAGCAGTTTGTCCCTCTATCAGAACTTCGAACGTCCGTTCTGGGAAAAACACCTTCCCGAAGCCTCCGATGGCAAGATTTCCACCAAGGTCACGACCTTCGACCAGATGGGCCTGGGTGGCGGTGAAGTCTTTCGTCTGATGGACCGTAACGTTATTGAGGTCACCTCCACAGTAGCCGACTATGCAGTTGAGGATGCCCCGGAACTGGAAGCCCTGGATATGCCCATGATCGCTCCCGACGTGGAGACCGCCCGCAAAGTGGCAGAAGCCTACCGTCCCGTTCTCGCCGACGCGTTTGAGCAGCGTTATGACGGCGCTCAATTGCTGGCCGTTGTGCCTTACCCTTCGCAAATGGTGTTCTGCAACGCCGACATCGAGGGCCTGAGTGACCTCAAGGGCATGAAGGTTCGGGCCAGCGGTCGTACCACCGCCGAGTTCCTCCAGGCCCTGGGGGCCGAAGGTATCACTCTGAACTTCAGTGAAGTGCCTGGTGCCTTGCAGCGTGGCGTTATCGACTGTGCCGTAACCGGTTCCCTGTCTGGTTACAGCTCTGGCTGGCATGAAGTATCCACTCACCTGTACCCACTGCCGGTGGGCGGCTGGGACCACGTGGTTACTGCCATGAACGGCAAGAAATGGAATTCGCTTTCAGAGGAAACCCAGGAGTGGCTCGCCGCTGAAATCAAGGAAAACTATGAAGACCCGGTCTGGAACTCTGCAGTAGAGGAAACCAAAGAGGGTATCGCCTGCCTGACCGGCAACGGTGATTGCTCCCGCGGTGACGCCGGAGACATGGTCCTGGTGGAGGCCACCGATAGTGACTTCACCGAAGCTTCTCGCCACCTGGAAGAAACCCTGCTGCCCAACTGGGCCCAGCGCGTCGACCAGGAATGGGTCGACCGCTGGAACGAAACCGTCGGTGAAGTAACCGGTTTGAACGCGTCCAAGTAACACGCGGCTCACCCACAACGGCGACCGGGGCGATGAAACTGCCCCGGTCGGTCTGGAGAAGAATATGCTGCAACAGGTGAACTCGTTTCTGGACCGCGTGCTCGCTGGCGTTAAAGTTGGCTCGCTCTGGTTCGCCCGGGCAGGGGGCGTAATGATCCTGCTGACCGTAGCCCTGGTTACTATCGAAGTGGCCTCACGGGTGTTTATGGGGCGTTCTGCAGTCCACGCCACCGAACTGACCGGTTACATCATGGCCATCAGCGCCAGCTGGTCCTTCGCCTATACCCTGATGTGCAAAGCACATATTCGCATCGATGCCCTGTATCTGACCTTTCCAAAGAAAGTTCGAGGCGTACTTGACCTGGTCGCGCTACTGGCATTGGCCATGTTCTCCATCCTGGTAGTCGACGCGGTTTTCGCAGTTCTCAGCCATTCCTACAGCGGCGGCTCCACCGCCAACACCCCACTGGGCACCCCCTTGTGGATGCCACAGGCATTGTGGTTTGTGGGATTACTCTGGTTCGGTTTTGCCGTGTCTATGGTTTCCCTGAGAGCCTTTTTCGGCTTGCTCAGCGGCGACACCGAAGGTGTGCAGAAACTGGCGGGCAGCCCGACGCTGGACGAACAGATTGACGATGAAAACAGGGAAGCACGCTCATGATTATTACCGCACTGGTTATTCTGATGGTCCTGCTACTCCTGAGCGTTCCTGTTGCGGCCACGCTGATTGCACTGGCCCTGGTGCTGTCGGAACTCTTCTCTCCCTTCCCGCTGATCAACGCAATGGGGGATGTGCTCTGGTCAGCATCCGACAAATACCTGCTGATCGCCATACCCCTGTTTATCCTGCTGGGGGAGATTCTGGTGCGTACCGGCATTGCCCGCGGCACTTACCGGTCCCTTGAGAGCTGGATGTCCTGGCTCCCGGGCGGCCTTCTGCACGCCAACATCGGCACCGCGACCCTGTTTTCCGCCACCTCCGGGTCCAGTGTCGCCACGGCTGCCACCATCGGCACTGTCGCATTGCCGCAAGGCAAGGAAATGGGTTATGACCCCAAGCTGTTTACCGGTTCGATCGCCGCCGGCGGCACCCTGGGCATCATGATTCCGCCGTCGATCAACCTGATTGTTTATGGCTTCCTGACCGAAACCTCGATTCCGCAGCTGTTTGCCGCCGGCCTGATACCGGGCCTTCTGCTCGCGCTCATGTTCATTGTCGGTACCGCGCTGATCTGTATCTGGAAACCGAGTCTGGGTGGGCCCAGCGTGTCACACAGTTGGGGCGACCGTTTTTCCGGCCTCAAACATCTGGTACCGGTATTGACGCTGTTCGGGATTGTGGTCGGGTCCATCTACGCAGGCGTGGCGACACCTACCGAAGCAGCCTCCCTGGGTGTGCTTGGCGCCATGATAATCGCCCTATTCATGGGCAAGCTGTCCGTTAATGTAATTGTCCAGGCCCTGGACGGCACCATGAAGACCACCGGCATGATCATGCTGATCATTATCGCCTCTTACTTCCTCAATTTCGTGCTGGCCTCCGCCGGAGTAACAAGGGAACTGACCGCATTTCTCGAAAACGCCGGACTTGGTCCCTACTCCACGCTGATGCTGGCCATACTGCTTTACATCGTTCTTGGCTTCTTCATTGAAACCCTCTCACTGATGGTTATCACCATTCCCCTTGTCGCACCGATCCTGATCGGCCTGGGCTTTGACTCGGTATGGCTCGGCATCCTGATCATCCTGCTGATTGAAATGGCTCTGATTACTCCTCCGGTGGGTCTCAACCTTTACGTAGTGCAGGGAGTCCGAAAGGGAGGGCCGTTCAGCGACGTGATGAAAGGCGCCATGCCCTACGTTGGCATCATGCTCCTGATGGCCATCGTGCTGGTGTTGTTCCCTCAGGTGGCGACCTTCCTGCCTGAGCTGATGAAGTGACCAAATATGAAACCAATGACCGGAGTAACACAATGACCAACTTCCAGCTTGCCGACAGCCAGGTAACCATTCATGTCGATGTCCGCCAGCTCATAATCGCCGGCTGGGCAGGACGGGTGCAGTCGGCCATCGACGAACACATCGAAGAACTGAAGGAAATTGGTGTAACGCCACCCTCCACCACTCCGTTGTTCTATCGGGTGGCCGCCAATCAGCTCACCACGGCTCCGGACATCCAGGTGCTGGGGGAAGCCTCCAGCGGAGAGGTGGAAGTGGTCCTGATCGGCTCCGAGCAGGGCACCCTGGTAGGCGTCGGTTCGGATCATACTGACCGCGAGGCCGAGGCCTGGTCCGTGGCCCACTCGAAACAGGTCTGCGTCAAACCGGTGAGCACCCGGGTGTGGCGGCTCGACAGTGTGATCGACCACTGGGACGAACTGCAGATGGCGTCCTACGCCACAATCGACGGTGAAGAAGTGTTGTACCAGGAAGGCCCGGTCACTGGACTGCTGCACCCTGCGGAACTGCTGCGCCGTTTCGGGCTGAACAAAGCCGAACTGGCCCCGGGGCAGGCCATGCTGTGCGGCACGCTCCCGGTGATCGGTGGGCTGCGCCCGGCACAGGCATTTCGGATGGTGCTGAAAGATCCGGTCTCAGGCAGCGAGCTTCAGCACCAGTACAACATTCACACGCTGCCGGTGATCCAATGAACCAGCCAACCACACTCGCGCGGCTGCTTGACGAGATGCATAGCGGCCAGCGCCATGCCACAGAGCTGCTGGAGAGCTGTTTCGAGCGTATCGAGGCAGCCCACGACGCCAATGCTCAGATCTACACCAGATGGTTTGATAAAACCGCCCGCGCCGAAGCCGATGCCATCGACCGGCTGCGTGAGGCCGGACTGGCTGGCGGTCAACTCGCCGGGCTACCCATCGCCCTGAAAGCGCTTTTTGACGTGAAGGGCGAGATTACCCATGCCGGTTCCCGGGGCTGGCAGGCGCCAGCACAAACCGATGCACTGATCGTTTCCCGTTTACGAGGTGAAGGCGCAGTGATCACTGGCCACACCAACATGACTGAGTTCGCGTATTCCGGCGTGGGATTGAACCCGCACTACGGAACACCGGATAATCCTCTGGCTCCGGGTCGCATTCCCGGTGGCTCGTCTTCCGGAGCCGCGGTCGCGGTGGCGCGGGGAATGGCCGCTGGCGCTATCGGCACCGACACAGGAGGTTCCGTGCGGATTCCGGCGGCGTTCTGCGGACTGGTGGGTTTCAAGCCGTCCCAATCCCGCGTACCCCGCGCCGGCACTTTCCCGCTGTCCGACAGCCTCGACTCCATCGGCCCTATTGCGCCGACAGTGGACTGCTGCGCCCGTCTCGACGCTGTGCTGGCCGGCCGCCACTACCAGCCACTGCGACCGTTATCGCTGAAGGGCATGCGCTTTGTGGTCCCGACCCAATACATGCTGGACGATCTGGATAACACCGTTGCACAGGCATTTGCCTGCAGCCTGAGCAGTCTGGGCGATGCCGGCGCCAATATCATTGAAGCGCCTGCGCCAGTGCTAGCCGCAATCCCCGAGCTCATGGAAGGCGGCGGTTTCACCGCCGCAGAAAGCTATTTCGTGCACCGCCAGTCCCTGGCGGACCACGGCGCCCAGTTCGACCCCCGCGTGCGCAGCCGGATCGAACGTGGCGCTGCCATTACAGCCGCGGATTACCTGGAACTTTGCCGCCGCAGGCAGCAACGCAAGCAGGAGGCTGACGAATGGCTGCAGGATTACGATGCCCTGCTTGCCCCGACAGTGCCAGTGGTTCCGCCACGATTCGAGGAACTGACCGCAGACGAGGAATACGCCCGCCTGAACCTGCTGATCCTGCGTAATCCCACCGTGGCAAACATGCTGGACCTGTGCGCCATCACGCTCCCCAACCACAAGCCTGGCTACTTGCCAGGCGGGCTGATGCTGATCGGTCGCAACGGCACGGATGACAACCTGTTGCGGCTGGCGCAAGCCGTCGAACACGTGCTGTAACGACCATGCTGATCGTGCTGCTGACCAAACTCATCGCTACCGCACTGGTGGTCATTGGTGTGTCGGTTGCAGTAGGCAAACTGGGCCCCAGGCTGGGCGGCATTATTGCAGGAACACCCATTATTCTCGGCCCAGGCTACTTCTTCCTGTTGCAGGAGTGGCCCACAGAATTTATCCAGGAGGCAGCGCTGGCAACCCTCCATGCGCTGATCTCCACGCTGCTGTTCAGTATCAGTTTCGTGCTGACCGCCGAAC
>Ga0098067_1000785_pt1 | contig 11240 bp, 9 predicted proteins | sample 26_taG_FD_92578 | JGI IMG/M metagenome (GOLD analysis project Ga0098067, IMG submission 92578) | Marine viral communities from Cariaco Basin, Caribbean Sea - 26_WHOI_OMZ | ecosystem: Environmental > Aquatic > Marine > Oceanic | place: Caribbean Sea: Cariaco Basin | collected 2014-11-09
AGGAGAATATAGTTTCGATTCTCGACGAACTAGAGGCCCTTAACTTCCCTGATGAAAATCTTGAAAAACTTGAAAACCTGGCCACGGTACAACTGGCCTACCTTCCCGGTACCTCACTGGCAGCAGTCCCCCTGCTCAATATGGAGGGGGAGCTCGTCACTACACAGGATATCATTAGAAGGCCCACTGTGATATTTCTTTGGTCTGTTTATGATGAAAGTTACCAGAATGAACACCAGGTAATAGATCTTTACCGAAAGAAATATCCCGAAGTAGATTTTATAGGCATCAATCTCGATCTTTCAGAAGAACCTGCCTGGAGAGTTGCTGTACGGCAAAACGGCTACGATCCGGCAACCGAGTTTCAGCTGGCGCCGGCCAGGATCCACAAGGAAGTTTTTCAGTATTTCCTGAGTAAAATGTTATTTGTGAACGATGCTTCGGTTGTAGAAGTAGGTGATGTTTACCTCTCATCTCCTGAATTTGAATCAAGGCTTCTGGCGTTCCTCAACTAAAAAACTTCCGAAGGAAAAGATGTCAAAAATGCCATTTTTGGAACCTAAGTTTTCTCACCAGCCAGTATTTCTCAAGATCCTTCAGTAATCAGGCATTAAAGTATCTTTTCAGATAGATTCTTCAGAAGTAGAAGTACAAAACAGAACTCTCTCTTGTTCAGAATTTTGATCCTGTCGCTTCACAAATTCTTCCAACTAAAAAGCCTTTCTTCCGAAGAAAAAAGGCTTTAAAAAATGTCATTTTTGGAACCTTAGTTCCCTTTCTTATGATCGGCAAGGAATTTCTCAAGACCAATATCTGTAAGTGGGTGGTTAAGTAAACCAGTGATTGCCGAAAGAGGCCCGGTCATTACATCGGCACCTATCTTTGCACAGTCAATCACGTGCATGGTGTGTCTCACCGAAGCAGCAAGAATTTCAGTTTCAAATCCGTAGTTATCATAGATCTGGCGGATTTCCATAATAAGGTTCAAACCATCTGTTGAGATATCATCAAGTCTCCCAATAAAAGGCGAAACATAAGTTGCACCTGCTTTGGCTGCCAAAAGCGCCTGACCTGCAGAAAATACCAAAGTACAGTTTGTTTTTATTCCTTTATCGCTAAAGTATTTGATGGCTTTAATACCGTCTTTAATCATAGGCACTTTCACGATAATTTGTTCGTGCAAAGCGGCAAGTTCCTCTCCTTCTTTTACAATATTCTCAAAATCGGTCGCAATCACTTCGGCACTAACATCTCCGGTTGTGATCTCACAAATTTTCTTGTAATGGGCAATGATGTTGTCTTTCCCGGTGATACCTTCTTTAGCCATAAGAGAAGGGTTGGTAGTCACTCCGTCAAGAACCCCAAGATCCTGGGCTTCTCTTATTTGGTCAAGGTTTGCGGTGTCGATAAAAAATTTCATAGTGTGTTGTTATAAATGATTAAATACTGCTGAAAAATGCCATTTTTCAACCTTCTGCAAAACTACAACTTATAATGTTTTAACAGTAGGCGCTCATACAATTTATCGGGTAGAATGCGCTTTAAAGCAATAGAGAACTTTTGCAGCGGCTCCCCTACTTTATAATGTATTTTTGGGTCTTTTTCCTGAAGTATGCTGTAGATCACTTTGGCCATCATATTTGGATCTTTACCCTGGTCAACATGCTCATTCATGATCTTAAGGGTGTTCCCGTAAGGCTTTTCATAAGGAGAACCTGCTATTACCGGCGCGTGATACCTTCCCGCCGCAATGTTAGTGGCAAAATCTCCCGGGGCTATATTGGCCATTTTGATGTTTGAATCCTTCAGCTCCATTCTAAAAGCTTCGGTAGTGATCTCCAGCGCCCCTTTTGAAGCCGAATAAATTCCGCGGTAAGGTAACCCCATATATCCGGCAATAGAAGTTACATTAATAATAAGACCACTGTTGTTTTTCCGCATTTGAGGCAGTACGGCCTTAATGACATTTATGGGCCCAAAATAATTGGTATCAAAAGCCTTTTTTATTTCCTCATCGGGCGTTTCTTCAATTGGGCCGGTAATACCAACCCCCGCATTATTGATAAGTACATCAATTTTTCCTGCGGAAGCAATAACTTCAGCCACGGCAGCGGTAATAGTTTCGGGTTTGGTAACATCGAGCGCGACCAAAGGAAAGGCAGAATCCCGCCCCGACGGATTACGGCTGGTTCCAAAAACGGTATAGTTCTTTGATTGAAGAAAATTGGCAATGGCTTTTCCAATTCCTGAAGATGCTCCTGTTACGAGCACCACTTTTGAAGCTGTTTCTGTCATGCTGCAAAGATGCAATAAATCGAGACTATTGGAAACAAAAAATGGCAAGCTACCCACATCACACCGCTACGACCGCTTACCCTTGCTGCGTTCCCGCCCTGGGGGATTCAGCAGGAGCTGGTTGTGTGGGACTTGCCGGGGCAAATATACAACCTTTCATGTTTTTTGCAAGTAATTTTTAAGCTGAATTCTTTAAATTAGCTTCCATAAAAATTACTGTGAAACATGAAGGTATATAATCCTCTCTTTTTGATGGCATTGGGTGTAATCTTGCATTCCTGCGGAAGTGACTCCAATGAATCAGAAAACAATTATTCTTTAAAAGTAGAAGAAAACAAGAAGGAATTTAAGCTTGGCGAAAGCCTGCAGGCGCAGGTAAACGGAGAAAAAGATTCTGTGATTTACTTTCTGGGAGAACAAAGATTAGCAAAAACTGTAGGGGGAGAATCCCTTAACCACACTTTTGATGGAGAAAAACTGGGCAAGTGGCAGCTAAATGCTCGTATATATAATAATGGGGAAGTGGTTGAAAAGCAACAGGAAATTACCCTTTTTAATGACGCTGCCCCTGTTACCTATACTTACGAGATCATCAATAAATATCCACACCAGGCCGATGCTTACACCCAGGGACTGGAATTCTTTGAAAATAAACTCTATGAAAGTACCGGCCACTATGGGAGTTCTTCTCTAAGGCTGGTAGATCTCACAACGGGTGAAGTTCAAAGAAAAATTGACATTCCTACTCAATATTTTGCTGAAGGCATTACCATACTCAATAATAAGATCTATCAACTCACCTGGAAAGAAGGAGTCGGTTTTATTTATGACGTAGAGACTTTCGAGAAGACCGGAGAGTTTAATTATGAAAAAAGTAAAGAAGGCTGGGGGCTGGCAAATGACGGAAGCATACTGTATAAAAGTGATGGTACCGAAAAAATATGGTTTTTAGACCCCGCTTCTCCTTCCCTACCAGAGACAGATTATATTCAAACGGTAACCAATCGCACCATTGCCACGCAGCTCAATGAGCTGGAATGGGTAGATGGAAAGATCTACGCCAACACCTATCAAAAAGACGGAGTTGCAATAATTAATCCGAAGAATGGCGCTATAGAAGGAGTGATCAACTTCTCTGGTCTACGCGACCAACTGGGCAACACAGCCGATCTTGACCCCGTAAACGATGTGCTCAACGGCATTGCATACGACCCGGAGAGCAAGAAACTTTACGTTACCGGAAAAGACTGGGATACACTTTTTGAAGTAAAAATAATAGAGAACTAATGGTAGTACCTGCAGAAACATACACACATAAAAGGACGGTTTCCGAAGAAGATTTGGATGACCTCAACCACGTGAACAATGTACGTTACGTGCAGTGGATACAGGATATCGCAAAAGAGCACTGGGAAGTTAGAGCTACCGATGAGCTTAAAGAAAACTTTATCTGGGTAGTGATACGCCACGAAATAGACTACAAAAAACAGGCATTTTTGGGAGATGACCTGATTATAGAAACCTATGTGGGAGAGACCACTTTTGTAACTTCTGAAAGGTTTGTAAACATCAAAAGTGCTAAAAACGGTGACATTTTAGTGGCCGCGAAATCAATGTGGTGCCTGCTGGACGCCCATTCAAAGAAACCCACCAAAATCACCGAAGAACTGCGTAACGTTTTCCATAAAAGGGAATAAAACGGTCGATTTTCAGCTTTTCACGACAACTTCGGAAGGAAATGAGGCCCTGATATTTATACTGCACTTCCGCAGAATTAATAAAACTTCAGAAATAAAAAACGCTGCCTAAAAATCCCATTTTTGAGACCTAAGGCAGCGTTATATTTAATTTGATAGCTTACTCTTACATTTGAAAGAGAGGTCTTCCCTGCATAAGGGCTATCACGTCCTGTCTCACGGCTTCAAGCTTCTCGTCATCCTGATAGTTAGTGATCACGCGATCAATAAGGTCAACAATAGTATCCATATCGGTTTCTTTGAGTCCGCGGGTGGTTACCGCCGGAGTCCCGATGCGTATTCCTGAAGTTACAAATGGAGATTTATCATCAAAAGGCACCATGTTCTTGTTCACGGTAATATCGGCTTTTCCAAGAGCTTCTTCGGCTTCTTTCCCTGAGATATCTTTATTGCGCAGGTCGATAAGCATCATGTGATTGTCTGTCCCACCCGAGATCACCTGGTAATCTTTTTTCATAAATGCTTCAGCCATACGTTTGGCGTTTTTCTTCACCTGTACCGTATAATGAAGGAATTCATCGGTAAGGGCTTCACCAAAAGCCACAGCCTTTGCTGCAATGATATGCTCTAAAGGCCCACCCTGGTTTCCGGGGAATACACCGCTGTTAAGCAGCATAGACATCTTTTTAGGGCTTCCGTTCTTAAGAGTTTCGCCAAAAGGATTGTCAAAATCTTTCCCCATCATAATAATTCCGCCGCGAGGCCCGCGCAAAGTTTTATGAGTGGTTGAGGAAACGATGTGGCAATGAGGAATTGGGTCGCTGAGCAAACCTTTAGCAATGAGACCTGCCGGGTGTGCGATATCTGCAAAAAGTATGGCACCCACACTGTCGGCAATCTCTCTAAAACGCTTGTAGTCTATTTCCCTTGAATATGCCGAGGCACCGGCAATGATCATTTTGGGTTTCTCTCTTTCAGCTATTTTTTGAACTTCGTCATAATCTATAAGCCCGGTTTCTTTATCTACACCATAAAATACAGGGTTGTAAAGTTTTCCGGAGAAATTTACGGGAGAACCGTGAGTTAAATGTCCGCCGTGGGAAAGGTCAAAACCAAGGAATTTATCACCGGGTTTCATACAGGCGTGAAAAACAGCAGTATTGGCCTGAGAGCCAGAATGCGGCTGCACGTTCGCATATTCGGCATTAAAAAGTTCTTTTAATCTATCGATCGCCAAATTTTCAACCTCATCTACCACATCACACCCACCGTAATATCTTTTACCCGGGTAACCTTCGGCGTATTTATTGGTAAGTACAGAACCGGCAGCTTCGAGTACCTGTTCACTTACAAAATTTTCACTGGCAATTAACTCTAAACCATTAAGTTGCCTCTCCTTTTCTGCGTCAATTAAATCAAATAATTCGTTATCCCGTTGCATATGCATTTTTTACGTTAAATAATACTCAAAAATAGCAAATACATTCGGTTCTTAGTAAGAAAATAATATATTTGGTTCGAATTGATTTTAACAAAATACCAACATTTATTATGTCCATTACAGCTAACGACCCTACACGAAAAACCTGGCTGGAAGTACCCGAAAACTCTGATTTTCCCATACAAAACATCCCCTTTGGAGTTTTTCTTACAAGAGATGATATCATCACCATTGGAACTCGTATAGGAGATACCGCAATAGACCTGGGTGCCCTGCACCAGTTGGGTTATTTTGAAGGTATCCCCCTTACTGACGATATTTTTCTACAGGATACCCTGAACGATTTCATTTCTGACGGAAAAAAAACCTGGAGACTTGTAAGGAATCGTATTGCTGAAATTTTTGATACCAGCAATGAAACCCTTCGCGATAATGAAGATCACCGGCAGGTTGTTCTCTTTACCCTGGATGAGATTGAGATGCAAATGCCTGTACAGGTAGGCGATTATACCGATTTTTATTCCAGTAAAGAGCATGCTACCAATGTGGGAACCATGTTTCGCGATCCAGATAATGCATTGCTGCCCAACTGGCTTCACATTCCGGTAGGTTACCACGGAAGAAGTTCTTCTATAGTTCCCAGTGGCATTCCAATTCACCGCCCACAGGGACAAACCAAACCAAAGGATGCCGATGAGCCTGTTTTTGGACCTTCAAAAAGAGTGGATTTTGAACTGGAAATGGCTTTTATCACTACCGATGCCAACCACCTGGGGGAACCCATTCCTATAGACGAAGCCGAAGATTACATTTTTGGACTTGTGCTTTTTAATGACTGGAGTGCGCGCGATATACAAACCTGGGAATATGTGCCTTTAGGGCCTTTCCTTGCCAAGAATTTTGCTTCTTCCATTTCACCGTGGATCGTTACTTTAGATGCCCTTGAACCTTTTAGGGTGAAAAGCCCAAAACCTGAAAAGAAATTGTTGCCTTACCTTCAATCTACAGGTAAAAAGAGTTTTGATATAGAACTTGAAGTATTCATACAGCCCGAGAATGCTGAAGAAACACGGGTCTCTAAATCCAATTTTAGACACATGTACTGGAATATGAGCCAGCAGCTCGCTCACCACACCGTGAACGGTTGCCCTGTACTTTCTGGCGACATGATGGGATCGGGAACAATTTCAGGCCCCACGCCCGACTCATACGGATCTATGCTTGAACTTTCATGGAAAGGTGAAAAACCGGTAAAACTTTCTGACGGTAGCACCCGTACTTTCATTGAAGACAACGATACTGTTACGATGCGTGGTTTCTGCCAAAAAGATGACTACAGGATAGGATTTGGAGAGGTAAGCACAAAACTGCTTCCTGTTTTTGAGCCAAAGAAAAAATAAGTCTACAACAACCAATAAAAAAGAGCCGCAAAATATCATGTTTTGCGGCTCTTTTCTTTAGGAAAGGGCGCTATATACGCTCATCTCTACTATTGCGATCTTCTCTGTTTTGATCGCGGTTCATGTCTCTTTCTCTCTCGGCATCTTCCTGCTTTTGCTTGTCACGGTCATCTGCGGCATGTTGCGCCGGATTTCTTCTTTCTTCTTCCTGTTGGTGACGCCTTTGCTCTTCATTGTGATCTCGGTTGCGATCTTCTCTTCTCTCTTCTATAATTACAATTTTTAAGATTCTTAAATTAACACCTCTAAATATAATTAGAAATTACCTCTTAAAAATATTGATTATAAAATCTTTAACCGGATTTTAGCTTTGATCATAATTGAGAGAAAATTAACCTACAGTTGAACTTTTATATTCTGAACTTCAATAGATTGATGTGAGGAATGATGAACTACTTCCCTATTCTTAAGGATAATCATTTGTGGGCTTTCATGTCTCACCCCGAAGCGGCTGGCCACTGCGTTAGAAGTGTCGCGGTTTGCTAAGAGATCAAGAAAGTAAAGTTTTACTTCTTCATCTTTTGGCAGATCATAACTTCGCTCAAAGTTGTTTAATACCATTCGGCTGATTCCGCAGCGGGTAGAATGTTTGAAAATCACTACAGGTTGTGAATCAGATTCTTTTTCGATCTCTTCAAGTTGCTTCTCTTCAGTAAGAGCGTGCCACGGCACCTCCACAATCTCTTTTTTCACGATATCTCTTTCACTTTTAAAAACTTTATCAAATAATCCCATTTTTGAAGGCTTTAGTTACACGTTTATTGAACTCTGTAAAATAGTAAAATCATCTGATAATTCGGTTACAGCGTCTTAACTTTAGCATCTCTATAAGAGACAAAAAGTCATTAGATTCTGCAGAATATCAGCCATTTTGTCGGCATTATTGTACTGGTACATGCTTTGCTAAAACAAAAGAAAAAGATCAACTATGAACTTAAATAATTTTACAATAAAAAGTCAGGAGGCCATTCAGCAGGCCCAGCAACTGGCGCAGGAGTTAGGGCATCAGCAAATAGAGAACGAACATATATTCAAAGCAATTACCTTAGTAGATGAGAATGTTACTCCTTTTCTTCTGAAGAAGCTCAATATTAATGTGAGTCTCTTTCAGCAGATCCTGGACAAGACACTTCAGAATTTTCCGAAGGTGAGCGGTGGAGATATTATGCTCTCGCGTGAAGCATCCAAAACACTTACCGATGCATCTTCCGTAGCTAAGAAAATGGGAGATGAATATGTTTCCGTAGAGCACCTTATTTTAGCCATTTTTGGATCTTCAAGTAAAGTAGCCCAGATCATGAAAGACCAGGGTGCCACCGAAAAAGGTTTAAAAGCTGCAATTGAAGAACTTAGAAAAGGAGAAAAAGTCACTTCCAAAAGTGCCGAAGAAACCTATAACTCCCTGAACAAATACGCCAACAACCTCAATAAACTGGCCGAAGAAGGTAAGCTTGATCCTGTAATTGGACGCGATGAAGAGATACGCAGGGTATTGCAAATCCTGTCGCGAAGAACCAAGAACAACCCAATGTTAGTGGGAGAACCCGGTGTGGGTAAAACCGCCATTGCCGAAGGTCTTGCCCATCGTATCGTTGCAGGTGATATTCCCGAAAACCTCAAGGATAAACAAATCTATTCCCTTGATATGGGAGCTTTGATTGCCGGCGCAAAATATAAAGGGGAATTTGAAGAAAGACTAAAGGCCGTCATTAAAGAAGTAACTTCCAGCGAAGGGAACATCGTGCTGTTCATTGACGAGATTCACACCCTTGTGGGTGCCGGTGGCGGCCAGGGCGCCATGGATGCAGCCAACATTCTAAAACCTGCGCTGGCAAGAGGTGAATTGCGCGCTATTGGAGCAACCACTTTAGATGAGTATCAAAAGTATTTTGAGAAGGACAAAGCCCTTGAAAGACGTTTTCAAAAGGTAATGGTAGATGAGCCAGATACCGAGAGTGCCATATCTATCTTACGCGGAATCAAAGAAAAGTATGAAACTCACCATAAAGTACGTATCAAAGATGAGGCAATTATCTCGGCCGTTGAGCTGTCGCAGCGTTACATCACCAACAGGTTCTTACCCGATAAGGCCATAGACCTAATGGACGAAGCAGCCTCCAGGTTAAGAATGGAGATCAACTCCAAACCTGAAGAACTCGATGTGCTCGACAGAAAGATCATGCAGCTCGAGATAGAAATGGAGGCCATTAAGCGGGAGAATGATGAGAATAAGCTTAAAGCTTTGAGAGCCGATCTTGCCAATTACAAAGATGAACGCAATGAACTTCATGCCCAGTGGAAGAATGAAAAAGACGTTGTAGACAATATCCAGACGGCAAAATCGAGCATAGAGAATTATAAGCTTGAAGCCGAGCGTGCCGAAAGAGAAGGCAACTACGGAAAAGTAGCCGAACTGCGCTATGGTAAGATCAAGGAAGAACAGGAAAGGCTGGCCGAACTTCAGAAGCAACTGGAAGAGAATCAGCAGGGAAAATCTTTAATCAAAGAAGAAGTCACCAACGAAGATATTGCTGAAGTTGTAGCTAAATGGACAGGCATTCCGGTTACCAAAATGTTACAGACCGAACGGGAGAAACTTCTCAAACTGGAAGACGAGCTTCATAAAAGAGTGGTAGGGCAAGACGAGGCCATAGAGGCCGTAAGTGATGCCGTGCGCAGAAGCCGGGCAGGATTACAGGATCAAAAGAAACCTATAGGCTCTTTCCTGTTTTTAGGTACTACCGGAGTCGGGAAAACCGAATTGGCCAAAGCTCTTGCCGATTATCTCTTTAACGACGAGAGTGCGATGACCCGTATTGATATGAGTGAGTACCAGGAACGCCACGCTGTGAGCAGGCTTGTTGGGGCGCCTCCGGGATATGTAGGTTACGATGAAGGTGGGCAGCTTACCGAAGCGGTAAGGAGAAAACCTTATTCGGTGATCCTGCTTGATGAGATAGAAAAAGCCCATCCCGACACATTTAATATCCTCTTGCAGGTGCTTGATGAAGGAAGGTTAACTGATAACAAAGGACGCCTGGCCGATTTTAAAAACACCATTATTATTATGACATCTAATATGGGTTCTCACATTATCCAGGAAAAATTTGACACGGTAAAAGATACTGAAACTGCGATGGAAAGCGCCAAAGTTGAAGTGCTGGCCCTGCTAAAACAGAGCGTGCGGCCAGAATTCATAAACAGGATTGATGATATCGTGATGTTTGCACCGCTTACCAGGAAGGATATCAAGCAAATTGTAGGCCTCCAAATGAAAGGTGTAACCAAAATGCTTGCGAAACAAGGTATTACTCTTGATGCAACCGAAGAAGCCATTGCAAACCTGGCAAATAAAGGTTTTGACCCTCAATACGGGGCAAGACCGGTAAAAAGAACGCTGCAAAAAGAGGTTTTGAATAAACTTTCCAAAGAGATCTTAAGCGGTAAAATACATACCGATAGTATTGTGCTGCTCGATTGCTTTGACGACGAACTGGTCTTTAGAAACCAGGAAGAGATCGCCCAATAATAGAAATGGCCCCAATTAATCGGGGCCATTTTTTTATTCCAGGAAAATCCTACCATCTGTCAATTTCCTTCTTCAATTCTTCCTTGCTGCGGCCGGTCTTTTCCTGTAGGCGTCCAAGCATTTCATCAAATCTACCTTCATGATAGGTTACATCATCATCGGTAAGATCTCCGTATTTTTGCTTAAACTGTCCTTTGATCTGTTTCCACTTTCCTTCAATTTGGTCATCATTCATAACTTAAGTTTTAATGGTTCTTATCGAAAGTAGCTAAACAAGGGCTGCCCTGCCGCTAAAAAAGTCTTATTTTGCTCTTAAGAATTTGTTATTTTTATCGGCATGAAAAAAGCATTCTTCTTAGTTCTTATAGCCACAGCCTTCTTTAGCTGTAAAAGTTCCCGAATAGGTAGTACTTCAAACGTACAGGTAAAGTTTTTAGACGATTATAATATTACCGACAACCTCACTGTAAAAGGTACAGAGGTTGGCGGCCTTTCGGGCATCGATTACCAGGAAGGGAAATTTTATATGGTAAGCGACCAGCCTTCTATGCCGCGGATTTATGTGGCTAACATGGCTATTTCCGAAGAAAAGATCGATACGATAGTTATTTCTGATGTAATTCTTCTGAATAAAGAACATGAAAGCCTCAAGGAGCAACATCTGGATCTAGAAAGTATTCTCTTCCAGGCTGAAGAAGACAATTTTGTGCTTTCCAGCGAAGGAAATATCAATAATAAAAAAGACCCTATGCTCTTTAGGGTGTCAAAAAAGGGAAATTACGTCGACTCTTTTGCTGTACCCGCAAATCTTTTAGCTG
>Ga0098067_1000789_pt1 | contig 11183 bp, 9 predicted proteins | sample 26_taG_FD_92578 | JGI IMG/M metagenome (GOLD analysis project Ga0098067, IMG submission 92578) | Marine viral communities from Cariaco Basin, Caribbean Sea - 26_WHOI_OMZ | ecosystem: Environmental > Aquatic > Marine > Oceanic | place: Caribbean Sea: Cariaco Basin | collected 2014-11-09
CAAAACATTTGCGTGCTCATGACGTTACCCACCGTCATCACATTACTGGCCAACTCATAGCTGCCGCCCATACGGTTACAGCCCACGCCAAAACCTACGGTATTCGTGCCATTCTGCTGAGCGAAGCTGAGAGTCACTTGGTCTTTTACAGCGGTCAATGGCGCTAGCGGTTGATTATTGCCATCCACAGCGCTAATGAGTGTCCAATCGTAGCTCGCAAGCGTCTTGCTATCGATAACAGCTTTGGTATCTGCACTATTGGCATCGGTCATACCTTTATCCTTCACAACAGTTTCCGTAGCCCCACCGCTAATAGGCGTGGTATTTTGGCAGCCTACGATAGAGAGCAGGCCTGCCATGATGGCAGAAGATAACAATAATTTTTTATTGGCAAAGGGCTGAATAGACATAAGGTTCCTTTCAGGATAATAGAGGGTAGGATAATAGAGGTATTAACAAAATAATCGGTATATTAAACAGGGGTTTAGATATTAGTATAGGGCATTAAATTCTTGCTAATATCCAATAAAGCTACTATAACCAACCTAGAATCTGATAATGTAACAAAATGTTTATTCCGTATACGATATTGTTCGTTGAAGAATAGTGGCTGTAAGAATATAGAATCAGGTCATTTATTATTGCTGTAATTTACTATACCTGCTATTCATTAAGTTCCATTCCTACTGTCTTTGCTTGACCTTGCCACAGCAAGAGACTACCCCGCTCATTGGTTTGCACTAAGATTGGAGACTCTGAACCCTCTAGCGCATAGAACCTACTAGGGCTGGCCAACTCTCTACCGAGCTGGCCTTCTGCTTGCTCAATCTCGTCATTACAGCCCATAAGTGTGCTAATAGTTAACCTACTGGGTTTGGTCATCTTGCCATCGAGCAATGTATAACCCGCTGAATGCCAATTGCAACCCATCTTATAACCAAACCCTATCTCCTCCTTAGCATAGGTATTGGGCTCGTTAAACTCAAGCTGCGCTTTTACCTTAGCTATCTTAGGAATAGCTTTAAAGGCTGGTATAGGCAAATGGCGATTATCAATAGCGAAATCCAACGTCCAATCATATCGAGCTAGCCCATTGGTAGTGGCTGGTATTAGCTGTATAGACCCTTTAGCCTGTTTGTTCACGCGCGCTTGCCACAGCAGTACACTGCCCTCGTCAGAAATCTGTAGCATAATAGGCTTGTCACTACTGCCCTCAGCAGCGGTCAGCAATTGTAATTGACTGCGCCCGTCGATAAATTCGCCCAGCAACTGCTCGGCGTCTATCAGTGCTGGACACATCTGCGCATCACCCATCTCATTGGTTACCGTCAGAATGCTGCTGTGCGCCCCCAACTCTTGCAGGCGAAAGTTACCCCCACGAGCATTACACCCCACGGTATAGCCAACTCCATGAGAACCTTCTGTTGGAATCGTCAGCTGCACCGACTCTTTGATATTGTTCAATATCAATATAGGAATACGCTGAGCATCAAAGGCGCTAATTAACTGCCACTTTTCGACAGGCAATAAGGGTACGCCCGTATTATTTCCCAAAGAGGAATTCTGTTCGACTGCAATTACCGGCGTTATTACAGCATTTCCTTTAACCTCAGTAACCGTCCTAACACTTGCCACCTCCTCTCCCATGACGGGCGCTTGCACCTTTAACGGATGACACGCCAGCAAAAAAACAGGCGCTACGATTAACATAGCGCCCACCCTTATTCTTACATTTCTTCTCTTACTCATACTACGCATCTCATCAAGCCACACTTCTCTTAAGTGTCATAACGGTCTTAAAGGTCATAATCGCCACAGGATTAGCTGGCCGCTTGCTTTTTAAAGCAAAACCGCTCATTCATCATTTCATAAAAACGTGCAATCCCCTCGCCGTGTGATTTCGGATCGACTTTTAGGATTCGGCCAAAGTCTAAAGCGATATATAAGACAATATCGGCATAACTAAATTGATTATCGACTAAGTACTCATTGTCTTTCAGGAAGCTTTCAAAATAAGGCAAAGCTTTGGCAGCACGCGCAATAGACTTGGGTGCCAGCTCCGGGACTTGGTCCACTCGCTCAGCTTTCGACGGATGGCTGTGCTGGAAGGCAAGCATATAATTATAGAGCACTTCAAACTCAGCAATCCGGCGCATAGAGCAGACTTTAGCGCGCTGTACCACATCATTGCCCATCACCGAACGCTCACCGTAGACGCGGTCAAGGTATTCACAAATTGCTTGGGAGTCATTCAGTACTGTGCCGTCCTCTAAAGTTAATACAGGCACGGTCTGCATCGGGTTCATTGCGGTAAACGACTCTGAGAATTGCTCACGCTTGGAGAAATCGACATCAATCACATCCAAATCGTCCATATCGTCGACATCGATCCCTTTGGCTTGCAGCAAAATGACCACTTTACGCGGGTTTGGCGCCGATCTTGTTAAATATAATTTTTTCATTACAATCTCCTTTTGTAGTTGCAAATGGTACTTTTAGAACAGAGGTGTTGCTTTACCGAACAAGGAGGCTTCTCTATAGGAGGCTTCTCTATAGATTGAAAGCGCCTCACTGACCTAAGTTACCTCATCATAGCAAACTTATTTCATTTAAGTTAGCCAGCTTATAAACACTTACGTAAGGATTAAAAAGCGCTCGATAACGGTAAAAAAGACCTGAAAACCAGACCATAAAAAACCCTGCCACCTAAGTCGCAGGGTTGGTAATCTTGCCAGTCTTACTCATAGCTTACGCTTGGGCAACGCTTATTTATTAGGCGCTGGCGTAGTACGCAGATACGGTTTGATTTCGGTATAGCCTTTAGGATATTTCGCTGCGATATCTTCGTTTTTCACGCTTGGTGGAATGATAACGTCATCACCATCTTTCCAGTCTACTGGCGTCGCAATGTTGTATTCATCAGACAGTTGGAGCGCATCGATGACGCGGATGATCTCGTCAAAGTTACGACCACAGCTGGCAGGATAAGTTAGGATTAGACGAATCTTTTTATTAGCATCAATGATATAAACGCTACGTACCGTTGAAGTGTTGTCTGCATTTGGGTGCATCATGTCGTATAAATTCGCGACTTCTTTATTTGGGTCAGCGATGATAGGGAAGTTTAAGTCCGTCCCTTGGGTCTCACCGATATCTTTACTCCACGCATGGTGGTCTTCTAGACTATCAACTGAGATACAAATTGGCTTAACGTTACGCTTTTGGAATTCACCATTTAGCGCAGCAGCACGGCCAAGCTCAGTCGTACATACTGGGGTGAAGTCAGCAGGGTGTGAGAAGAAAACAACCCATTTGTCGCCCGCCCAATCATAAAAATTGATATCGCCATCCGTAGTAGGAGCGTCAAAGTTAGGAGCCGTGTCGCCAAGTCTTAAATGTGCCATAAAATTTTCCTTAGTGGTTATAGTTTGGGGGTTATAAATTCGTTGTAGTTGCCTTTATCTTATCAAATTCATTATTTAATTCATGTGCTTGATTGTAAATCTTATATTCCTTCGTGGAATTTTGCAACTGCATTAGTATTACCCTAGCTTAAACATAGCGTCGCCATCAATTTTCATATCGACCTTATCACCTTTCCAAAGCAATCTTGGGGTAGCCTCACTCATGCGTTTACTGGTCTCGCCTGAGTGCTGCAGTGTAATACCGTCTTCATCAATGATAGCGATACCAATCACATAAGTATACACCACACGACTCTTCGCTTTGGGTGAGGCGTTAATATTAAAGACACACTCGACGACCTGATCTTGGTATTGCATGCGCATCTTTGGCTGCAAGGATGCGATTGAAACCACCCCATTACTCACGGCAGAATAGACCGAGAATACGAGCGCCACTTTACCGCCGTAATGTTTGGCAATCTCAGGGTTGACCAACACCACTTCTTTGCCAGGCTCATTGGCACTAGCCACCCGCACATCGCCTTGATGTTGCACGTAAGGCTTTTTGCTTAGACTGCCCACTTCCTGCGGGGCATGGATGTAGGTCATCGCCTTGCCGTGCTGCGCTAAGAGGCCCACGCGTAAATCCAAGTCGTCATTGTCTGCACTGGCATCGCCATTATCGACCCAGATAGCCTCGACACGCAGGACGTCTTTGCTGCCTTTAGTGAGGCTGACTCGGTGCTCGCTCCCAGGTTTATCTAAAGTGATTTTCTTTAAATTAATACTAGGTTGTGGCGCAGAAGAGGAAGATGTTGTTAATGAAGACGTTGTGATGGTAGCGGTCGTAGTCGGAGCAGCCGTCGACTGTGCTACTGGTGCACTACTCTCCTCCGCCACTTCGCCACCAAAATGGGTAACGAGAGCTGCTAAGCCGCCATTAAAGCCTTGACCAATAGCATTAATACGCCAAATACCTTGTTTACGATAGACCTGCAATAACATTACCGCGCGCTCACTAGCGAACGCTGATCCTGAAAAGGGATATTCAACCAAAGTCTGGCCACCCTGCTCAAGCCGGACTTGACTGGCGCCCAGCTCCTGCATAGTTTGCTGACCTTCGATAGTCGCGGTAATGACTAGATAATCGACCGTGTTGGGCAACTTGCTCAAATCAATATCAAAGCGCTGCTGCATACTCACCGCTTGCCAACGTACCGCCCCACATGGGGTAACCGGCTGATTATAAAAGGTCATATAATCATCGCTCACTAGCTTTTGCTGAGCATCTAAGCCAAAGCAAGCGACATCCACTACGGCAGACTGACTGGTAATATCTGCTGTTAAACTAAACTGTTGGGTAATGCCTAAATCGGTAAATTTGGCTTTTTGACCGGCGACCATCTGTAGCATAAAAATATCCTTGAATAATAGTAGCTCGCCAGCCTATGACGAGGCTTAAATCTGCATTTTTGCATCCCATACGCAAAACTCACCAAACCTTCCCTTTCTACTTTCTCCACCCGTTTTCCTACCCGCTTCCGAAAGCACCATCTCCCCGTTTATCTCTTCTAAATAGCCTAGCGCCATTAACTTGCTTTTGAGCTCTGGCGTCTTGAGACCGAGAGATTTAGCCAACTTCGCGGTAGTTAGTTTGTCAGGGAGCGTTGCTGGTATAGCAGTAGTGGGTTCTTTTTCTTTGTTTTTCTCTTTACCTTTTTCTGTATCCTGCGCTACTGCTGACTTACTCGCGGCAGCTTTGAGGATTTTTTTTGGCTTACTGTCTCTGGCAACTGCTTCACTTTTATCTTTATCTTTTAATTTATCAGTAGGTTGCTGAGTGTCTGACGCTTGTGCCTTATCATCTACCTTATTACTTTGCTGCGCAACCGTATTTTTGCTAGCCTTCGGTTGCTCTGCAGCATTGGATTTAAAGGAGTTATTGTCAGGCTTAGTGGTGTCTATAGCGAAATCTTTATTTGCTGTGCTCAGCATATCTACGGTTATACGAACAGCCTCGCTAATAATTAGTAGCCGCTGCACCTCGTCATAAGTCTCTTGATATAGCTCTGCATCCGTATCGCGATGTATTAACACGCCCATTTCATTTTGCTGTTCTTGGCCAATAGCATGAAGTTGGAGACTGGTAATAATAGCCTCACTATCATTAAGATAGCACTGGGCTTGCAAATTTTTGCAGAAACTCGTGCGTAGGTAATTCAGGGTATTGAGCCAATGCATCTCAGCCGGTTGTAGGTGGTTTTGTTGATATAAAATATGCGTGGCAGCTTGCTCACTATCGCGCTGTGCTAACAGCTCTTGCACACGCTCGTTAAGCTTAAAGGTAGGAGTGACAATGATTAATTGCTCGGTGGTATCCTGCAGCAAATTCTCTAATTGGTAGGTGGTCGCGCTAGTGCTTAAAAACTTGGCCATGGTCGTGTCCCTTATTTATAATCATTATTAGCGTTCATAGGACCTTCCTGTCTTCTTTCGCTACGACAAAAAGCCCAATACCACCATACTAAAGTTAATCAATATTTAAAATAAATAAATTATTACTTTATATTTATTAATCTATATAACTATAATCGCAAACTGCTATTCATAAAATGGCCTATCCTAAGATAGACCTGCTTTGGTTTTTTAAGCTATAGCTCTGAGTATTATTAGCATAATGAGACTCTTAATATAAAATCTAACCTTGAAGGTTTTTAAATCACCATTCCTGAATCCCAAAGACAAAATTCACCAAATTTCCCTTTTTTGCTTTCTCCACCTGCGGACCTACCCGCCTCTGTTATAGTTAACTCCCCTTCTTTATCTTCAAGATAACCCAGTGCTACTAACTTATCATTAAGCTCTGAGGTCCTTAATCCTAAGCTTTGGGCGAGCTTAGCGGTAGTTAGCTTAGTATAATTTGGTGTAGTACCTATATCCGTAGGCTTATCATCTGAATTATTACTTGTAAACTTAGCACTACTATTTTGAGTATTAGTCTTAACTGCTTCTGTAGAGTCAATCTTTTCAAGCGACATCCTAACCTCATCGCTAATACGGATAATACGCTGCGCTTCATCATAAGTATCGGCATAGAGCTTAGCGTCTTCATTACGATAGATCAGCACACCCATTTCATTATTATTTACTTGGCTAAACTCATAAAGATTTAAGCTAGTGATGATGCACTCATTTTCGTTGAGATAGCATTTGGCATGTAGGTTTTTACAAAAACTAGTACGAATAAAGCTAAGATTTTTAAGCCAGTTAATCTCTTCTGGTTGCAAATCGTTTTTGCCATAAACAATCCGAATATCAATTTTAAGACGATTCCGATCTTCTAGAAGCTCTTTAATCCTCTCATTAAGTTTGAGATAGGGACTAATAATAATAAGTCGATCAGAAGCATTTTTAATCAGCTCTTCTAGATGATAGGTTGTGCCACTGGTATTTAAAAACTTTGCCATGCTATTTTCCTTAATATATATGACCTAGAAAACTCACAAAATTATTATCAGATAAACTCATCTGTATCGTACTAAAAATGGCTAAACTTGTAACTCTCTAATTGGAACCTTAGGCCTATCCTAAGATAGACCTAATTGGTTAATATTAAGCTATAGTCAGTTCAACCCAAACCCGTTACTTTGCGGCTAAAAGAATTTTTACAAAGTCTCTCGCAGCGCATGTTCGAGCAGCTCCGAGTCGAGACCATCATCGTCAATCTCATTGCCCTCGGTATCCCAATATCCCATTCTAATCATTGCTGCGCGTACTCTTTGCTCGACTTTATCAGCATCTGCTTCACGGTCCTGACCGCCCAAAATGCCACTGAATTTATCAGAGATACTTTGCATAAAGACATCAAAGACCGTCGTCAGCTTATCGGGTGTAGTTTGAGTATTCGACTTTAACCAACCCAATGCGCGCACGATATCTTGCTCGGTATCCGTAAAATCACTGCCTAAAGGATAATCGGGTAAAGTGCCGTCTTGGCGAAAGCGCTGCAGCTTAGCGCTTAAAACCTCGGCAGTATTTTGTTTAGAGGCGAACGTCTCCTCAAGAGCTGACTCATGGATTTTACGATTGTCTTGTGCCGTCTCTAACAGCTGCTGTTGAAACTCGCTATCGGTGATGGTTAGCATAGCGCTAATACATTCTCTATCTGCCGCATAACGCAAATCTGCAATACCATATTCCGTGATATAAACATCGCGCAAATGCCGTGGAATCGTTAGATGCGAGACGTCCCATAAAATATTACTTTTGGTCTTGCCACTACTGGTGCGGGTTGACCGCAGTAATAGCACTGACTTAGCTTTTGGCAGACTGTGCGCCATACTCACAAAGTTATATTGACCGCCAACCCCCGAGACCACCTTGCCATCAGGCAGCGTCTCGGAAGCGGCACCCCCAAGTGCGGTAGCCATCATACAAGTGTTAAAGAAGCGGGCGTGCTGGCGTTTATATGTTTCTAGCATAAAATGCTCGCCAATCACCGAATTGATTTGACTGATACGACGCATACCCACGGTATTATTGGTCGACTCTAGGCTACGCAGCCAGTCATAAAATTCTGGCGACCCTAAAAAAAACGCGCCGTCTAAAAAGTGTCCTTGGGTCTCAATCAGATTAGTATCAGACTGAGTGGCACTGCCATTGGCCACGCGGCGCATGACCTCTTCATCTTCGACCACTCGGCGTTTCACGATGCCATGCTTGACCAACAGCCGAAACCCTTCGTTGAGCATTTCGCTACAGCCATATAACCCCCTCTCAAAGGAATCTAAACCGCCAAATGCCTGAACAGTTGGATGATTCTCGATATCAGGATCTAAGGCTTTTAGCACACGTCGATAGGTCTCATTGTCAGTATGTCTTAATACTAGCGCGTGGCACAGTGCATCCGCCAAAGCACCAATACCAATCTGCAACGTACCGCCATCTTTCACCAAGGTCGACGCATATAAGCCAATCGCGTAATCCACCTCGCCTACGGGCTGTCGCGGGGCAGCGAAGAGCTTTGCGTCTATAGGTTTATGATAACCCTTGCTATTAGAAGCACTCTCCTGCCCTGCATCCTGAGTAACGATGACCTCAAAAAGACTGGCATCGACGACAGCCTCTCCCCCTATAAATGGAAGTTTAGTATCCACTACCCCGATGCAAAGCGGTTTTGACGCGCCTTTGGCAGTGATGGCATCTAGCGTATCCAAGGTAAGATCGGTATTACAAGCTAGGGAATAATTGCCCTGATTGTCTTGTGCCAATTTTTGCACGACGACATTAATATCACGTGAGGCCAGTGCTTCTGGGACGTGAGTATAATTCAGACTGGCATAGAAGCTCTGCGCACTGAGACTGCCGAGCAGTGCTCCCGAATTCATATAGAACTCTTGCACTTGGATATTGTCAGGCAAACTGTCGCTACTATTGGCCTCCGCATATTTCAGACGTGGAAAGTCTGCCCCATAGAGCCGCTCAACAAAGGGGGTCAAAAAGCGCTTTTCTAACTCAGACTTGCCCACAGGCGGATTCAACGATAAAGCAGTATAAATAGCCAGCTTGCGCGCAGGGTTATTAACCACCTGGTCATAAAGGGCATTGAGCAAATAATACGGCTTGCCTAATCCTAGCGGCGTCGCTAAACGAATAGGACCGGTAATATTTTGCAGTATTTGCGTGACGGCAGCGTCAATAGAATCGGTTATTAGGGTCATAAGGGCTCTATTATTAGGTAAATAAACGGAAAATAAAAATAGTAACGAAAGTCATTGGCCTAATAATGCCTGACTTTAAAATTGAAAAGTAGCTTAAGGTATTATTTTTATTAGAACCTCAAAACTTATCCATTAAAATTCATTTATTAGAACTCTTCAAACAAAGCTCATCAGACAAACCTTGCTTATCAAAGCTTAAGCATAAAAAAAGGCCTACCCGAAGATAGACCTTATTCTTTTTACAAAACGCTAGTTAACTATCTAGCCAGTCAATAATTAAGCCGGTTTAAAAGTATCGCGTAAGCTAACGATTTGGTTAAATACGGGCTTGTCATTGCTATGATCTTCGCTATCCGCGATAAAGTAGCCTTCACGCTCAAACTGAAAACGCGTACCCGGTTCCGCATTAGCCAATGACGGCTCAACCACTGCTTCTAATACCGTAAGCGAATTCGGGTTTAATGCTTCGTGCACATCGCTGACGCTACTAGGGTCTTCTACCGCAAATAGTTGCTCGTAGAGACGCACAGTAGCAGGCACACCTTGGCTCGCAGACACCCAATGAATCACGCCTTTTACTTTGCGGTCTTCTGGGTTTTTACCTAAAGTCGTTGGATCGATAGTCGCTTTTAATTCAACCACATTGCCAGCATCATCTAACACATGCTCAGTGACAGCGAGCACATAAGTATTGCGTAAGCGAATCTCTGGCTTCTCTGGTGACAGACGCTTATAGCCTTTAGGTGGCTCAAGCTCATAATCGCCTTGATCGATGTAAATGGTTTCAGTGAAAGGAATTTCACGTTCGCCCATATCGACATTAGGATGATTGGGCTGCGTTAACCATAGGGTATTTTGCTCATTATCCCAACGGGCTACGACACCCTCATCTTTTAAGCTGTCCCACTCTTTAAGCGCTTCATCAAAGTTGGTGATAGTCACCTTTAGGGGTTTTAATACGGCCATACCGCGCGCAGTAGTGGTCTCTAAGGACTGGCGGATACTAAATTCAAGTAAGCGGAAATCCACTACCCCATCTGACTTTGCTACGCCAACGCGATCACAGAAATCACGTAAGCCTTCTGGCGTATAACCGCGGCGACGCATACCCGCGATAGTTGGCATACGTGGATCATCCCAACCGCTCACGATATTTTCGTCAACCAATTGCTTTAATTTACGCTTACTGGTCAAAGTATGGTCAACGTTTAGACGGCTAAATTCATACTGATGCGGCGCAAGCTTGATACCGCCTTTCTCACCGATTTTCTCTACCGCCCAATCATAGAACGGACGGTGATCGGCAAACTCTAGCGTACAGATCGAATGGGTAATGCCTTCAATCGCATCCGATAAAGGATGGGCAAAATCGTACATAGGATAGATACACCACTTGTCGCCAGTTTGATGGTGCGACTGGTGCATCACGCGATAGATAATCGGATCACGCATATTCATGTTCGGGCTGGCCATATCGATTTTGGCACGTAGTACGGCTTCGCCCTCTTTAAACTTACCGTTTTTCATATCATCAAACAGCTGTAAGTTTTCGGCGATAGTCGCCTCACGCTGTGGTGACGGCTTACCGACTTCTGAAAATGAGCCGCGATTATCGCGAATTTGCTCAAGGGTTTGCAAATCCACATAGGCATCGCCCTGCTCGATGAGCTGGACTGCCCACGCATACAATTGGTCAAAATAGCTGGAGGCATGACGCGCTTCCCCTGCCCATTCAAAGCCTAACCAATGCACATCGTTTTTAATATTATCAATGTAGTCTTGCTTTTCAGCTGTCGGGTTGGTGTCGTCATAACGTAAGTTACAAACGCCGCCAAACTCATCGGCAATACCAAAGTTTAGGCAAATAGACTTTACATGGCCTAGATGCAGATAACCGTTAGGCTCTGGTGGAAAACGAGTGACGATTTGCTGGTATTTTTGCGCCGCTAAGTCTTCTCTAATAATTTGACGAATAAAGTCATTTTTTTGTTCAGCGGGCTTGGTTGAGTGGTCACTCATTGGCTGGGTGCTCCTAACACGGTACGAGTCGTCTGCCGTA
>Ga0098067_1000795_pt1 | contig 11162 bp, 9 predicted proteins | sample 26_taG_FD_92578 | JGI IMG/M metagenome (GOLD analysis project Ga0098067, IMG submission 92578) | Marine viral communities from Cariaco Basin, Caribbean Sea - 26_WHOI_OMZ | ecosystem: Environmental > Aquatic > Marine > Oceanic | place: Caribbean Sea: Cariaco Basin | collected 2014-11-09
AGTCACAGATATCGATCATCTCCTGTACTTCTCCCAGACCTTCCTGGTAAGATTTTCCCATTTCATAAGAAACCAACTTCCCAAGAGGCTCTTTTAAACGGCGCAATTCGTCATTAAACTTCCTTACTATTTCCCCTCTTTGAGGCGAAGGCATTGTTCTCCAGGTTTTAAAAGCTTCCTGTGCGGTTTTGATGGTGCGGTCATAATCTTCGCGGGTAGTGGCTTTTACTTTCCCAATTAAAGCTCCGTCAACCGGTGAGTAAGACTCGATGACCTCTCCTGAAGAAAACCATTCCTTCCCGGTAGAAGTACCGTTGTTCACCTTGTCTACATTAAGACCAAGATCTTTTAAAGCCTGATTTATTCCGAATTTTTCAGCAATTGCGCTCATTTTTTTTGTTGTTTTAGTATGTTTTTGTTTGGATAGTTGCGAATATAAAAAAATTAAAAAGGAAAGCCTTGTCTAAACCATTACTTCGGCTTTTCCATCACCGTTCCGCAGTTGTTACAGGTGCGCAGTTCCTCGCTATTGTAGAAATGTTCAAAATGCTTCTGAAAATCATTCTCAATATCATTCAGCGGGAAATAGACTTCATATAATTTATTATTACAGTTTTCACAAAACCACAATAAACCGTCTTTAGCATCAAGCTCTATCCTTCTTCGCTCCACCACAATCCCTACAGAACCCTCTGTACGCTCGGGCGAATGTGGCACTTTTGCGGGGTTGAGATACATATCGCCGGGCCCCAGCTCAAAAGTCCTTTTTTGACCCTCTTCCTGAACGTGCACTTTTATTTGCCCCTCAAGCTGGTAAAACAGCTCTTCGGTTTCGTTGTAATGGTAATCTTTCCGCGAATTAGGGCCTCCCACCACCATTACAATATAATCTTCGGCTTCGGGATAGATGCTTTTATTGGCCACAGGCGGTTTTAGAAGGTCCCGGTTCTGCGCTATCCACTTATTTAAATTAAAAGGTTTTGAAATTGCCATGTCTCTATTTTTGGACCCTAAATTTACGCAATCTTTTCCTGAAGCACCACCCAAAGCATTACTTGCTGTGATACCGCTCTTTTTTTATAACTTTCCTGCTGAAAAACTTCCGGTTATGAAAAAAATACTTCTCGTTTTTGCCTTTTTTGGCACCCTGGCCTGTAATAATGCTGAAAAACAAAGTAAGGTAGAGGGGGCAACCCCTGAAGCAGCTTCCGAAGAGAAAGATACAGCACCCAACTTTGGGATTGTGATTCACGGTGGCGCGGGCACTATCTTTAAAGAAAATATGAGCGACAGCCTGGAGCAGCAATACCGGGCAAAGCTAGAAGAAGCTATAAGAACAGGGCATGAGATCCTGGCCAATGGCGGCACTGCGGTAGAAGCTGTGCAAAGAACCATCAATGTGATGGAAGATTCGCCATTATTTAACGCCGGGAAAGGTGCTGTTTTCACCAATGAAGGCACTAATGAGCTCGATGCATCAATTATGGACGGTTCTAACCTCAATGCAGGTGCAGTGGCCGGGGTCACTACCATCAAGAACCCCATCAACCTGGCTTATGAAGTCATGGTAAATTCTGAACACGTGATGCTGGCCGGTAAAGGCGCCGAAAGATTTGCCAAAGAACAGGGCATCGAGATCGTAGACCCGCAATATTTTTATACCGAAAACCGGTACAGGAGTCTGCAGCGCATCAGGGAACAGGAGAAAACACAGCTGGACCATGACGATCAAAAAACGGCATTTTTGGATCCCTATATTAAAGATTCCAAATTTGGAACCGTGGGTTGTGCTGCGCTCGATAAACATGGGAATCTTGCTGCAGGAACCTCTACCGGCGGAATGACCAACAAAAGATACAACCGCATTGGCGACGCTCCTATAATTGGCGCGGGTACCTACGCCAATAATAAAACCGTGGCGGTATCTAGCACCGGCTGGGGCGAATTCTTCATACGTGGTATGGTGGCCTATGATATTTCGGCACTTATGGAATACGGCGGATTAAGCCTGGAGGATGCCGCAAGGGAAGTAATCCAGGAAAAGGTGCCGGCATTGGGCGGAGACGGTGGCATTATTGCAATTGATCACGATGGAAATGTCGCCATGGAATTTAATACCGCAGGCATGTATCGCGCTAAAATGAACCGGGATGGAGACCTGGAAATAGGCATCTACAGCGAGTAATATTCCTTCAGAATACACCTCCTAAAAAGCTGTCTTAAAAGCTCTTAAAATGTCGTTTCTGAAACTTCAGGATGACAACAATAGCTTTTAGGCGGCTTTTTTCATATTCAGGCAGCAGGCATTAACAAAATTTTATAGTTCCTTTAGTTCGGAAATTCCCGAACTAAGTGGTAGTTTTGCAGCTTCAAATTTGAGAAGTTAAAAACGTGGACTTAGAAATTCAGCGAAAGACGCTAATAGAAGAACTGGGAGTACACCTGGAGAAGGACAATCTTGCTCCCCTTGCAGCGCGTATTCTTGCTACTCTTATTCTTGCGGGAAGAAGAGGGGTGACTTTCGATGAGATGGTGTGTGAATTAAGTGCAGGAAAAAGTACGGTTTCTACTCATCTGGATCATCTTCAAGCAACAAACAGGGTAACATATTTTACCAAACCTGGGGACCGCAAGCGGTACTTTGTCATTGACCCTAATCTTATCCTCAATCTAATGGAGGAAATGATCACAAAATGGGACAAAGAGAAAAGGCTCCACCTCAAAATTCGGGCATATAAAGAGCAGTGCAATTGCGAAGCCAGGGAAACCGGCGGCTTTCAATTTGATCTGGAATTTCAGGAAGATTTTCTCACTTATTTAGAGGAAACTTCAAACGCAGTAAAAAAATTCAGGGACAAACTTTTATCTAGAAACAATTAAAACAGACAGAAAGCAGAATATGAGAAAACTACACGCTATAGGAATGATGTTAATTGCCTTTATGGCTTTTTCATGCCAGGACCAGCAGGCAGGCGCAGCCCAACGTGGTGCTGCCACTCCTTTTCCGGTTATTGAAGTTCCACAAAGAACCATCACAGGTTTTACTTCATATCCCGTTAGTATTGAAGGTACGGTAAGCAGTGCCGTGAGAGCAAAAGTCCCCGGATATGTTACGCAGGTATTAGTAGATGAAGGAGAAAAAGTGAGAAAAGGCCAAACGCTTTTCAGGCTTGAAACCGAGTCTTTATCACAGGAAGCCGGTGCAGCTAAAGCTAACGTAAATGCGGCACAGGTAGAGGTAGATAAATTACAGCCCCTTGTAGAAAAAGGGATTATAAGCCCGGTACAACTTGAAACTGCAAAAGCAAGACTTGAGCAGGCAAAAGCCGGTTATAGCAGTATTGCCGCAAATATTGGTTACGCCACTATAAAGAGCCCTGTAGATGGTTATGTAGGTGCCATTAATTTTAGAGAAGGAGCGCTGGTTAGTCCGGGTGATCCAACACCACTCACCACTGTTTCAGACATTGATGAGGTTTATGCCTTTTTCTCTATGAATGAAAGAGATTATTTAGACTTCATTCAAAATGCTGAAGGGGAAAACCTTTCAGAAAAAATAGAGAATTTCCCGCCGGTACAACTTCAACTGGTGAACGATAGGATCTATTCTGAAACAGGAGAGATTCAAACCGTAACAGGACAAATTGATCCATCAACAGGAACAGTGAGCTTTAGAGCGATGTTCCCTAACCCTAACGGAATTCTTGCCAGCGGTAACAGCGGGAGGATTAGAATTCCACGTACTTATGAAGACGTTCCGGTAGTACCCGAATCTGCTTCCTTTGAACAACAGGGAATTGTATATGTGTACGCAGTACAGGGAGACAGCCTTGCTACCAGTGCACCAATCGAGGTGCTTGACCGCGTTCAAAATCTTATTGTAGTGGGAGAAGGACTTAAACCTGGCGACAAGGTCGTAGCGCAGGGAGTTGGAAAATTGAGAAATAACACTCCAATTATTCCTCAGCCTGTATCCTTTGACAGTATTGCCACTTCCATTAAACCAATCTTTAAATAAGAACGACTAATGCTAAAGACTTTTATAGAGAGACCTGTACTATCTACAGTAGTCTCGATAGTTATAGTTATGCTGGGAATTTTGGGCATCACCACTTTACCGGTGACCCAATATCCCGATATTGCTCCCCCCACGGTGCAGGTAAATGCCAATTATGCCGGGGCCAACGCAGCTACCGTACTCGAAAGTGTGATCATTCCCATTGAAGAGCAAATTAACGGAGTTGAGGGAATGGATTATATTACCTCTACTGCCAGTAACAATGGTAGTGCCAGCATCAATGTATTCTTCAAACAGGGCGTAGACCCCGATATTGCTTCGGTAAACGTACAGAACAGGGTGGCCCGTGCTACTCCTTTACTGCCTCGCGAGGTTACTCAGAGTGGGGTTACCACCCAAAAGCAGCAAACGAGTGCCCTCATGTTCCTCACGGTACTTTCTGAAAATGAAGCTTACGACGCTACTTTTATTCAGAATTACCTTAACATCAACGTGATCCCTGAACTTAAAAGGATCAACGGGGTTGGTGACGTGAGTGTGTTTGGGGCCAAGACCTACGCGATGAGGGTTTGGCTACAACCTGAGAAAATGGCCGCCTACAACCTGATCCCTTCAGATGTTATTGGTGCTATTAACGAGCAAAGCCAGGAGGCTGCAGCCGGATCTTTAGGTCAAAATAATGCTGAAGCTTTTGAATATGTTATTAGGTACAGTGGTAGATATAATACCCCCGAAGACTACAACAATATTGTTATTAAAGCCCTTGATGACGGAAGGTTCTTAAAGCTTCAAGATGTTGCCCAGGTAGAACTTGATGCCCAGGGTTATAACGTGATATCTTTCACCAACGGAAAACCGGGGGTGAGTATGGCAGTTTATCAAACCCCGGGATCAAACGCCCAGGAAATTATCGAGACCGTTCACGATAAACTTGATGAGCTTGAAAAAAATTATCCTACCGGACTTAAAACGGTGATCAACTTTGACTCTAACGAATTCCTGAATGCTTCTATAAGCAAGGTGGTAATGACCATTTTTGAAGCCTTCTTGCTGGTATTCCTGGTAGTGTTTATCTTCCTTCAGGATTTTAAATCTACGCTTATTCCGGCCATTGCAGTGCCGGTATCTATTATTGGAACTTTCTTCTTCCTCAACCTTTTTGGTTACTCCATCAACCTGCTTACGCTGTTTGCACTCGTGCTGGCTATTGGTATTGTGGTAGATGATGCCATTGTGGTTGTAGAGGCGGTGCACGCCAAGCTGGAAGAAGGTGCCGAAAATGCCAAAAAAGCGACCCATTCGGCCATGGAAGAAATTGCCGGTGCAATTATCTCTATTACTTTGGTGATGGGTGCGGTGTTTATTCCGGTTACCTTCATTACAGGTCCCACAGGAGTTTTCTACGAACAGTTTGGGGTAACTTTGATGGTGGCAATCGCAATTTCAGCAGTAAACGCCTTAACTCTGAGTCCGGCCCTTTGTGCGCTCTTCCTTAAGCCTCACCACGAAAAAGAGGGGAAAAGAAAAGGCTTTTTGAAACGCTTCTTTTCAACCTTTAACGTGGCTTTTGATGTCACCACGAAGAAGTATGTGAATTCGGTTTCTTTCCTTTACAAACACAAATGGATAACCGGGGCGATCATTATAGCTGCCATAGGAGGTATCTTCTGGGCTTCGTCTACAACGCCTACAGGGTTTGTTCCCGATGAAGACCGTGGGATGATCTTCGCCAATATTGAATTGCCTGCAGGTGCTTCTCTAGATAGAACTGCCGAGGTCACTGCGGAATTGAGCCGAAGAGCACAACAAATTCCCGGAATTAATATGGCTTCTGTAGTAAACGGTTTCAGCTTCCTTGGAGGTGCTGGTAGTAACTACGGAATTGGCTTTATCAAACTAGACAACTGGGATGAAAGGACCGAAGACGGTATGTCGGCCGAAGATATCATAGCAAAACTCTTTGGTGCCGCTGCAGGAATATCTGATGCCAACATTCTCTTTTTCCAGCCTCCAAGTGTACCAGGATTTGGAACATCTTCAGGATTTGAATTGAAGGTACTAGACCGTACAGGGGGTAGTTTTGAAGACCTTGATGCCGCTACACGAAATTACCTGGCCGATCTTTCAGCCAGACCCGAAATTTTGTACGCCAACAGTTCGTTCAACACTAATTATCCGCAGTACGAGATCGACTTAAATATTCCGAAGGCAAAAGAAGCAGGAGTAGATATCGGAACTATTTTCTCTACGCTGCAGTCTTATATAGGATCTGTATACGCAGCCGATTTTGCCCGCTTTGGAAAACAATACAGGGTTTATGTACAGGCGCTGCCCGAAGACCGGGCCACTGTAGATGACCTCAACTCGATCTTTGTGCGTAACTCCCAGGGAGGAATGGCTCCTATCACGCAGTTTGTAACCCTAAGCAGGGTTTACGGGCCACAGTCGGTTACCAGGTTCAACCTCTTTAACTCGGCCAGTGTTAATGGTGCACCGGCACCAGGATTTTCTTCGGGAGATGCTATTGCTGCCGTACAGGAAGTGGGAACAGGATCTCTTCCGGAAGGATTTGATATCGGATTTTCCGGGCTTACCAGGGAAGAGGTATCGGCCGGAAACCAGACTACTTTCATCTTCTTTTTAAGTGTGCTATTTGTATTCTTTATTCTTGCAGCACAGTATGAAAGTTATTTACTTCCGCTTGCCGTACTGCTATCGCTACCGGTTGGGGTAATGGGTGCTTATGTTACCACAGCCCTTACAGGACTGGAGAACAACATCTATTTCCAGATAGCACTTATCATGCTATTGGGCTTACTTGCCAAAAATGCCATTTTGATTGTGGAATTTGCCGTGCAAAGGCGAAATGCCGGAAACTCAATTGTTGACTCGGCTCTGGGAGCTGCAAAAGCACGTTTACGCCCTATTCTTATGACCTCGCTTGCCTTTATTGTGGGGCTTCTTCCTCTGGTATTCGCTACAGGAACAGGAGCTGCAGGAAACAGGTCTATTGGTACAGGTGCAGTAGGAGGATTGTTAATAGGTACCCTGCTGGGAATCTTTATTATCCCAATTCTATACATCCTGTTCCAATGGCTACAGGAAAAAATCTCGGGACAACCTAAAGCCGCAAATGAAAACCTATAGAAAATGAGAAGACTAAATATATACAAGTTCATTTTAATTCCCGCGGTCCTGCTATCTCTTCAGTCATGTTTTGTAGCTAAGGAATATTCCTGGCCCGAAGAAGTAGTTGAAAACGAAGCTTATCGAACCGATAATCTGCCTACAGATACGCTATCTATGGCCAGGATCTCGTGGAGAGAACTCTTTACAGACCCTATACTTACCAATCATATTGACCGGGCACTGGAGAATAATATCGACATTAGAATAGCACTGCAGCAAATTGAAGCTGCAGGTGCTTACCTGAAGCAGGCCAAGGCAAGTTATTATCCAACGCTGGGACTATCAGCGCAGGTAACCCATCAGGAATTAGCACAAAACAGCCAGTTTGGAAGCTTCTTTGATGGTGGTATTACTCAATATGATGCTACCGCCAACCTGTCCTGGGAAGCCGATATATGGGGAAGGATAAGAAGCAATGAAAGGGCACAAAGAGCGGCCTACCTACAAACAGTAGCTGCACACCAGGCTGTGAAGACCAGGTTGGTTGCCAATGTTGCCAACCTGTATTATCAACTTTTGGCTTTAGATGAACAACTGGAAATTACCCGGGAAACGGTGGCGAACAGGATCAATAGCGTGGAAACTATTAGAGCTCTTAAAGAAGCAGGGAATGTGACCGAGGTGGGCGTAAAGCAAACTGAAGCCCAGCTATATCAGGCACAAGCTGTTGAAATAGAACTTGCTAACCAAATAAGGCTTCTGGAAAATACTTTCTCAATCCTCTTAGGAGAAGCCCCTCATGCCATTGTAAGGAGCGACCTTGGACGGCAGGAGCTCAATACCGAACTAAGAACAGGAGTGCCGGTACAGCTGTTGAGAAACAGGCCCGATGTTATTGCGGCAGAATATAATCTTGTCAATGCTTTCCAGCTAACCAATGCTGCACGAAGCAACTTTTATCCGGCATTGCGGCTTAGTGCGAATGGAGGATTCCAGAGTCTGGACCTGGAAGAACTTATCGACACCAATTCCTTGTTTGCAACCATTGTAGGTAATCTTACTCAGCCTATCTTTAACCGAAGAGAGATAAGGACGCAGTACGAAGTAGCCCAGGCCCGACAGGAAATCGCATTTTTAGAATTTAGAAGAGCTATTCTGGATGCCTCCAGAGAAGTTTCGGATGCCCTTTATAATTATGCTGTAGCCGATAGAAAATTTGATTTCAAACAGGATGAGTTTGAGGCCTACGATTTGGCCACTTCTTACTCAGAAGACTTGCTTAACAGTGGCTTTGCAAACTACCTGGAAGTATTGACAGCAAGAGAAAATGCTCTTAATTCTCAACTGGAACTGGTGAATATAAGGTATGATGAGCTTAGTGCCATAGTAGATCTATACCAGGCGCTGGGAGGCGGCTGGGAGTAACTTTTCATGATTGGATTTTTAGTTGTTGGAGTGGCCCCGTTTTTTCGGGGCTGCTTTTTTTTGCTTCAGTTCCTATTTAAGCGCGCTGCCTTTTGCTGCCCACCATGGATAGACTTCGATGGCTAACCTTCCAGCCGCAACCATGGGATCAAGCCTCGCCAGGCTGTCGGCCATTTCGAAGTTTGGGGTATTATACTGCTATTCCTCTAATGTCACCGTCGTCCCCAAAAGGACCTGCCATACTGAGATATCCTTCTGAAGCCATTCGCTCAAGATGCGCCAGGTGCTCTTGCTGAAGCTTCGCAGTTGTAAGAGAATCCTGGTTTCTATTTTCACCTTTTTTCAGAAACACTATAAAGTACTGCTGCATGAGATGCTGCTTTTCCCCTTCTCCATATAAAAAAGTTTGATACCCCTGCTCCTGAAGTGCTGCTGCTTCCTGTTCAGGGTCCAGGATGGTATCGGGCATTCTTGCCTCCACCTCTTCGGGTCCGGGAATTCCCCTGGTGTCACGGCCCTGGTTGCATGATGCGATCAATAAAAGCACACTACCTAAAAAGATCAATTTTTTCATGGTCTTGATATTTGCCATTCCTTAAAAGGAAATTTACTGAGGTAAGAATTGTAGTAACGCTTTTCTCCTGTTACTTCTCTACCCAGCCATGCCGGCTTTAAAAATTCTTCATTTTCATGTTGAAGCTCCACTTCAGCCATTAGCAGGCCTTCATTAAGACCTGTAAACTCGTCGACTTCAAAAATGTGCTCCCCTACTTCAACCTCATACCTGAATTTCTCAATGACACCCGGCTCACAAAGCTTCAGCAGTTCTTCGGCTTCAAAAAGGGGAATTTCCTTTTCCCATTCAAAACGTGAGAGGCCGTCGCTACAGCTTTTTCCCTTAATGGTCAAAAAGCCTTTTTCAGCCTTTATGCGCACCCTCACGGTTCTTTCGGGTGCCGAGTTGAGATAGCCCTGCACGATTCTGGTCTTGTTTCGGGCTTCCTCTTTAAAATCGGAGATCTCTAAAATGAGAAATTTGCGTTCTATTTCCTGCATGTACAATGATTAACGGTAACTATCGGCAATTTCCCTAATTTCCGAAGATTTTATACAGGTAGCCGAATATTTATTGTTGGCCACGTAAATCATGGCATCGGCGATCTTTCCGGCAGGAATACTCCTGTACTTTTTAAGCGGCCCAATAAGCAGGTGGTTGCCCACACTCATCGTCTTTTGCCAGGCGGCTTCAAAAGGGCGTTTTTCATCGCGCTTCCCGGCGATAAGGGAAGGTTCAAAAATGTAAGTTTCGGCAATGCCCTGCGCCTTTACGTCGCGTTCCATTTCTCCTTTTGTACGGTTGTAGAAAAAGCGGTTTTCTTCATCGGCTCCCAGGGCTGAGATCACCAAAAACCTCGAAATTCCGTTCTTTTTGGCCAGTTTTGCGGCATTTACGGGAATTCCGTAGTCAATTTTGTGATAAGTATCCTCATCGGGCGTTTTCGCCTGGGTGGTGCCAATACAGCAGTACACTTCATCGGCCACAAAATCATCTGCGTGTTTTTCCAGTTCGAACAGATCAATTAAATGTTCTTCAATTTTGTCATTTTTGACACCTGCGGTAGAGCGGGAGAAAAGTTTGATCTTTTCATAGCGCTTATCCTTCAGCAGCCTTTCGAGCAACTCTCCGCCTGTAAGGCCTGTGGCTCCCAATATAATAGCAGTTTTCATAGTTCTTTCTTTTTTTATGAAGGTAGCAGATTTTTGTCTCAAATCAAAGGGAGTCAAAAATGGCATTTTGAAACTTATTTTTTCTTCGGAAGTAGCGCCATTTCAAAAGTTGAAGCTGAAGATTCACTAATTTTACAGCGATGGAGGAGATCATACAGCGAAAGATCATTCACGTAGACATGGATGCGTTCTATGCCTCGGTAGAACAGTTAGACAACCCAGAACTGCGCGGTAAACCTATTGCAGTGGGCGGTAGTTCGCAGCGCGGCGTTGTAGCGGCGGCAAGTTATGAAGCCCGCAAATTTGGCGTAAAAAGTGCCATGAGCAGTGTGCTAGCAAAGCGCAATTGCCCCGATCTCATCTTTGTAAAGCCAAGATTTGAACGCTACAAGGAACTTTCACAGCGCATAAGGAATATTTTCTTTGAGTATACAGATCTTGTAGAACCTTTATCGCTGGACGAGGCTTACCTTGACGTGTCCCAGAATAAAAAAGGCAATCCAAGTGCCACTATGATCGCCAAAGAAATTCGGCAGAGAATAAAAGAGAAAACTGGTTTAAATGCTTCCGCAGGGATATCGATCAATAAATTCATTGCCAAGGTAGCCAGTGACGTTAACAAACCTAACGGACAAAAGACCGTAAACCCGGAAGAGGTGGAGTCTTTCCTGGAAGATCTCGAAATAAGGAAGTTCTACGGGGTAGGAAAGGTAACTGCCGAAAAGATGTACAGGCTGGGCATCTTTACAGGAAAAGACCTCAAAACCAAACCTCTTGATTTTCTCAATGATCACTTCGGAAAGAGCGGGGAATACTATTATCAGGTAGTGCGGGGAATTCACAATAGTGAAGTAAAGCCTTC
>Ga0098067_1000797_pt1 | contig 11150 bp, 7 predicted proteins | sample 26_taG_FD_92578 | JGI IMG/M metagenome (GOLD analysis project Ga0098067, IMG submission 92578) | Marine viral communities from Cariaco Basin, Caribbean Sea - 26_WHOI_OMZ | ecosystem: Environmental > Aquatic > Marine > Oceanic | place: Caribbean Sea: Cariaco Basin | collected 2014-11-09
ATTCTTATGCCAATGATCAACGAATCTATTGAAACCCTTTACAACGGGGTGGCCGGGGTTCAGGAAATTGATACGGTAATGAAACTGGGCATGGCGCATCCTATGGGTCCGCTACAACTTGCCGATTTTATCGGGCTGGATATTTGTCTCTCTATTCTCGAGGTGATGTACAGCGGCTTTAAGAATCCAAAATACGCTCCCTGTCCTCTCCTGGTAAATATGGTGCAGGCAGGAAAACTTGGCGTGAAATCGGGGGAAGGTTTTTATGACTATTCTGAAAGCAGGAAAGCCGAAAAAGTCTCTGGCCAGTTTACCTCTTAAAAATGGCATTTTTAGAACTTATTTAATCAGCAGCATTTGGCAAAAATAATTCCTTTCAGGGCTGTACGGCCTTCCCGGGATAAGGTGGGACTTGTGGCCTCGAGACCATACCAGGAATATTCGGTGGAAGAAGTGAGATTTCAGCTGGAGCACAATCCATTTTCTTTTCTGCATATTATTAACCCGGGATATAAATTTCAGAAGGAAATATCGGGAAGTGAGCGGTTTCAGCTTGTAAAGAACCGCTACCTTGAATTTAAAGAAGAAGAAGTTTTTATTCAGGATGAAAAACCGGCATATTATATTTACAAAACTATTTCCCGGCACCAGGCTTACTGCGGAATTATTGCAGCCACCAGTGCGCTCGATTATGAGAATAATGTGATCAAAAAGCACGAGGATACAATTTCTCAGCGGGAACAACTTTTTAAAGATTACCTGAAGACGGTGGGCTTTAATACTGAACCAGTACTGCTCACCTATCCCGACAGCCCTGTGATCACCGAAATTACTTCACAGGTAATGCAGGAGCGGCCCGAATATGAGTTTTCTTCTTTGAACCGTGATGTACATTACATGTGGATTGTAGATGATCCTGATAAAACGGAACAAATTAGAAAGGAATTTGAGCGCATGGAAGCGGTTTATATCGCCGATGGCCATCACCGCAGTGCCTCGTCATGGCTTTTGGCAAAAGAGTCACGAGAAAAGAACCCCAATCACACCGGAGAAGAACCTTATAATTTCTTTTTGAGCTATATGATAGCCGAAAGCAACCTGCAGCTATACGAGTTCAACAGACTGGTGCGTGACCTTAACGGACTTGGGAAAGAGGAATTCTTAATTGAGCTAGACGAGTGGTTTCGCATAGAAAACAGGGGTACCCAATTTTATAAACCTTCCAAAAAACATCATTTTTCGATGTATTTGGATGGAGAATATTATTCGCTTTACCTGCGAAGAACAAACTATGAGTTTACAGATTCTTTAAGCAGCCTCGATCCTTACATCCTGTTTATAAAAGTGCTTAGACCTATTTTGAATATTACAGACCTCAAAAACGACAATAGAATATCATATCTTCCCGGAAGAAATGAAACTTTTGACGTGAAAAAAGCTGTAGATGAAGGTGAATTTGCCGTTGGCTTTGGGATGTTGCCATTAACCATTGAAGAAATAAAGCAAATTGCAGATGCCGGTTTAACCATGCCCCCAAAAAGCACCTGTATTGAGCCAAAACTAAGAAGCGGTCTTACCGTGTATGAATTTTAGAGCTATGAACATTGCAGAGAACATCAAATCATTTAAAACAGAAATTCCTGAAGAAGTCACTCTTGTTGCTGTTTCCAAAACAAAACCCGAAAGTGACATTTTAGAAGCCTATAACGCCGGACAAAGGATCTTTGGTGAAAATAAGATCCAGGAAATGACCGAAAAATGGGAAAACCTGCCTAAAGATATCAAATGGCACATGCTGGGCCACGTGCAGCGGAACAAGGTAAAATATATGGCAGAATATGTGAACCTTATTCATGCCGTAGATTCCCTGAAATTGCTGAAGGAAATTGAGAAGCAGGCAAAAAAATACGACCGAACCATAGAGTGTCTTCTGCAAATAAAGATTGCCGAAGAAGACACAAAATATGGAATAGATGTTGATGAAGCAAACCGAATACTACAGTCACAAGCCTACCGCGATATGACTCACGTTAAGGTGGTTGGATTAATGGGAATGGCTACTTTCACCGAAAAAGAAGAGAAGATTAGAAAGGAATTTAGTTTTTTAAAGACTACTTTTGATACCTTTAAATCCAGGTATAACTTCCTGCATACTTTATCAATGGGAATGAGCGGTGATTATAAGATCGCCATTGACTGTGGGAGCAGCATGATAAGGGTGGGAAGTGCCATTTTTGGCAAAAGAAATTACAATTAACAGGAAATAGCATTTGTACGCAGTTTTAGACATAGAGACTACCGGTGGGAAATATAATGAAGAGGGAATAACAGAAATTGCTGTCTATAAATTTGACGGTCACCAAATCGTTGATCAATTCATTAGTTTAGTTAATCCTGAAATACCCATTCAGCCATTCGTTGTTGGCCTTACCGGCATTAATAATGACATGCTCAGGAATGCTCCTAAATTTTTTGAAGTCGCAAAGCGCATTGTAGAAATTACAGAGGGGGCTATTTTGGTGGCACATAATGCCAAGTTCGATTATCGAATTCTGCGCACCGAGTTCCGCAGGTTGGGTTTCGATTATGAGAGGCAAAGTCTTTGTACTGTAGAACTTTCCCAAAAACTTATCCCCGGTTTACCGTCATACAGCCTCGGAAAACTGGTGAGGTCACTCGGTATTCCCCTAAGTGACAGGCACCGGGCTACCGGTGATGCCCAGGCCACGGTCAAGCTCTTCAAGATGCTGCTTGCCAAAGATTCAGAAAAAGAGATTTTAAAGAGTTCGGTTCGCAATGCGCCAAAGCTGAAGATGAACACCAAACTGGTACAGCTGCTGGACGAACTACCTTCAATTACCGGGGTTTACTACCTGCACAATGAAGATGGAGACATCATCTTTATTGGAAAAAGCAAAAATATCAAGAAAAGGGTAAACCAGCACTTCACCAGTGATAACAAGAAATCGCGGGAAATTCAGAAAGAAGTTGCTTCTGTGAGCTATGAAGCCACAGGAAATGAATTAAATGCTTTGCTCAAAGAAAATGAAGAAGTAAAGCGCAACAAACCCAAATACAATAGATCTACAAAACGCTCCCTTTTTTCTCATGCCCTTTACCAGGCCAAAGACAATGAAGGTTATATTCATTTAAGGATTGAGAAGATTGATGGACGCAAGAAATACATTACGGCTTTTACCAACCTGCAACAGGCAAAATCTACTTTAGAAAAGATCCTCAAGGAGTACGAATTATGCCAAAGTTTTACCGGCTTTTACGAAGGCACGGGCAGCTGCTTCAACTACAATATGAAAGAATGTCGTGGGGCCTGTGCGGGAGAAGAAGGCGCTTTAGAATATAATGAGCGGGTAATAAAGGTGCTTGAGGCCTACAGCTATGAAAAGAAAAACATGCTGGTAATTGACCGTGGAAGGGATATTGACGAAAAAAGTGCATTGCTTGTGGAAGAAGGTAAATTTAAAGGGATTGGGTACTTCAACCTCAACTATCAGTTGAATAACCTGGAGATCATAAAATCGATCATTACACCCATGAAAAATGACCGGGATGCCCAGCAAATCATTCAGAATTATTTGAGGAAGAACAATCGTTTAAAGGTGATACACCTCGATTAAGATACCTAAACACCTGCTTCTTAGAGCCTCCATATTTTTCAGAGTTATTCGTGTTCAGCCAAAAAAAGATTCTAAAAATGGCCTTTTTGAGACCTCTATCTGGGAATTTCCGAAGAAAACATTCTTTGCGCATAAATGAAAAATCTCCTGAAAAATCCTATTTTTAGGCTGTAATTCAATTTGCGTGGCTCAAACAAAAATACCTTCCTGGAAAAGTAAACTTCATGAAATTATTTATGAAGCCGATACGCCTGCGGGAAAAGCTTTTGATATTGGTTTGCTCCTGGTAATTGTACTAAGCATTGTACTGGTTATGCTGGAGAGCATCCCCGGAATGAGTGACAAATACTACTGGCAGTTTTATACAGCCGAATGGATCATCACCATCATATTTTCTATAGAATACATGCTGCGCATTATTGTAATTAACCGGCCAACCCGCTATATTTTCAGCTTTTACGGCATAGTAGACCTCCTCTCTACCCTGCCCACCTATCTGGCAATCCTGGGAGGCGGGCATAACCTGTTATTCGCTGTGAGGGCTTTGCGATTGCTGCGTATCTTCAGAATTTTAAAAATTACAAGGTACGTAGGGGAGTCAAACCGGCTCTTACTTGCATTGCGTAACAGCCGCGCAAAGATCCTGGTTTTTCTGTATGCAGTGGTTATTTTATGTGTCATTATGGGTACGGTGATGTACCTGGTAGAAGGGCCCGAAAATGGTTATACCAGCATCCCTACAGGCATTTACTGGTGCATAGTGACCCTTACCACGGTGGGCTTTGGTGACATTCACCCCGTGACTCCCCTGGGGCAGTTCATTGCCTCGGTGATCATGATCACTGGTTACGGCATCATTGCTGTTCCCACCGGAATTGTGACTTCTGAATTCAGCCGTGCCTCGGCAAATGAAATTCCTGTAAACACGCAGGTTTGCCCATATTGTAATGAAACCAAACACCTCGATAAGGCAGAATACTGTCATAACTGCGGAAATCCCCTTAATGAATAACAAATATCTCATTGCCATTGTAGGCCCTACAGCCATTGGAAAAACATCTATGGGAATTGAGCTTGCCCGGCATTTTAATACTGAAATTATTTCGGCCGATTCCAGGCAATTCTACAAGGAGATGCAAATAGGTACTGCGGTACCTTCTAAAGCAGAGCTAAAAGCTGCACGGCATCATTTTATTCAGCATATTTCTGTGGAAGAAGATTATTCTGTAGGAGATTTTGAACGTGATGCCATACAACGTCTTCAGGAGTTATTCTTGAAACACGATGTGGTGGTGATGGTAGGCGGCAGCGGACTTTATATTGATGCGGTAGTAAAAGGGCTTGATGAATTTCCGGAAGTAGATCCTCAAATCAGGCTTAATTTAAAGGAGGAATTGGAGCAAGAAGGACTTGGAAACCTTCAGGAGGAACTAAAAACTCTTGATCCGGAGTATTATTCCGAAGTAGATCTACAGAATCCGCAGCGGGTAATCAGGGCATTGGAAATTTGCAGGGGCACAGGGAAACCTTATTCAGACTTCAGAAAAAAGAACTCAAAAAACCGCTTTTTTGACACTGTATACGTAGGGATCTCTGCGGAACGCGAAATTATTTATGACCGTATTAACCGCAGGGTTGATATCATGATGCAACAGGGTCTTTTGGAAGAGGTAAAAGGCCTAAACGACAAGCGTGAGCGCAACGCACTGAATACGGTGGGATATAAAGAAATTTTCAAATACCTGGATGAACAATGGGATCTTGAAACTGCGGTAAGCGAAATAAAAAAGAACACCAGAAGGTTTGCGAAACGACAACTGACCTGGTTTAGGAAAAATGAAGCTATCAACTGGTTTGATGCCGAAACCCCGGTCAAAGAGATCATCACTGCTATTCAGAAAAAGATTACTTTATAATTGCCCTTTTTAAGTACTCTCTCCAATTGGTGTAGATCACAAGCGGATAAACTCCTGCCTGGTAAGCGCTTAAATCAAGCTGATAATCTGGAATGGGCTGGCTGTTGTCATATTGCTGCTCGCGAAGGAACCGGCCTCTAAAATCGAATATTTCAATCCTGTTTATTTGCAACCCGGGAGAAAGTTCGAAGCTTATCAAGCCATCTCCGGGATTGGGATACATGATCAAAGAATCGCGCTCTGGTGCCGGAGACGTATCACAAAAAATCTGCGGATCTTCAACCATCACCTTTACTGTGCAGGTACCACTTCCATTCATGGTAGAATATGAAAGTATTACTTCGTTTTCCCCCAGGTCTTCACAGGTAAAAATAGATTGGCTCACATTATAAGTGCCGCTCATACCTCCTGTAAACAGATCCTGCGGCTGTAGCTGGGCACTTCCATTCGCATTTAACGCAAGTACAAAAAGTGCCTTACACTCAATACCCGAAGGATTTTCTTCATATGGCTGCACCAGAATAGGTGTCTCGCAGGTACCCACATTTCCGGAATTATCTGTCACGGTAAGCAGCAGCTGCTGCTGCCCTAAATCGGCGGTGGTAAAAGAAGTGCGGTTGAGGCTCATGGAGGCAATTCCGCAGTTATCTGTAGAGCCAGCACCAAAGTCTTCGGGAGAAAGGGTTGCAGTCCCATTTGCACCCAGGGTCAACACATAGTCTGCCTTACAATGGGCAACAGGATCTATATTATCCTCTACCTCTACCCTTATTTCGCAGGTTTGAGAGGGGTCATCTACTTTGGAAAATGTAATATAATTGGTACCCAAATCTTCACAGGTATAAGTGGTTTCCCCATAGAAATCAATACCCGAAGGATCACCGTCAAACAAATCTTCGGCCTTTAAAATGGCATTTCCGTCGTTGTTTAATTGAAGAACGATTTCCTCTACACAATTGAGATCACCGCCCGTGCCCATAAAAGGCCTCACATTTACGACAACCTCACAGAAATCGGAGTTTCCCGAAGCATCGGTTACTGTAAAACGCACTGTCTGGTTCCCCACATCTTCAGTGGTAAAATTACTTTTGCTCAAGGTCATATCTTCGATCTTACAATTATCGGTAGAATTGAGGTCCACATCCTCAACAGATAATTGTCCCTGACCATTGGCATCCAGTACAAGATCAATTTTGGAAATACAATTTACCCTTGGCGCCAATTTATCAACAACGGTCACTTCTACTTCACAGCTTCCGGTGTATTGACCGTTATACGTAGCAGTGATCATTTGAGGCAGGCCAATATCATCACAGGTAAAATCCTTTTTACTCAATTCGAGCTGGATGTCTTCCTCTTCGCCGGTATAAGTGAGAGTAAGTTCTGCATATCCATCCTGATCAAGTTCTAATTCACCTGATTCTGTACAACGGATATCTTTAAGAGGATCATAAGGCACCACGTTCACGGTAGCCTCACAGGTTTCTATATTCCCATTCACGTCTTCGACGGTTACCAAAATATCATTCTCTCCCACATCTGAAGTTTTAAAGCGGCTTTTGCTAAGGCTAACATTGTCTATTCCGCAATTGTCTTCTATAGAGGATAACAATATTTCGGGCGGAATTACCCCGAAGCCATCTTCGTTCAGGTGAATTTCCAGGTCGTCGCGGCAATTAATGATGGGTTTGACGTCATCAACCGGATCAACTGTAAAGGAACAATCTGCAATCTGGTTTCCTTCAGTCGCAGTTAAAGTGATTTTTGTACTGCCATAAATCAGTGTACCTTCAGGAGGATCCTGAGTAATTTGAGCTGTGGATGAGTTCACAGTCGCTAAATTTTTATAATCCGGTAATTTAAAAGCACAACCCTCACCAAAGGATGGAGTGCTGTTCGCCGGACAGGATATCTCCAGGGGATCCTCGTTATCATTTACAATCAGTTGGATCTCGCACGCAACAGATTGATTACTATATTCATCGGAAGCATAAATCTTTAATGTAGTGTTCGAAAATATTTCCTCACCCGCTTCCGGTTCCTGAGTGTAAGTAATGGCTGCATCACTTGTACAATTGTCTTCAGCTTTTACTTCTCCAAGAAGATTGGGAACAAGAAATTTACCGTTGACAGCGGTAATAGTTCTTTGAGTACTTTGGGGACAGGTGGTGAAGACAGGGGCTTCTTCATCCTTTACTGTAATTGTCAATGTACAGGTGTCAATATTACCAGCTGCATCCCTTGCCTCGAATTCAATTTTCGTTGGGCCCACTGGAAAAATGCTTCCGGAAACAGGACCTCCATTAATTATGGAAATAGTGGGTTCTCCCGCATTATCTGTAGCTGTGGGCCAATCATATTCAACCTCCGCCCCACACGTTCCTGGATCGGCTAATACTTCAATATCTGTGGGGCAATTAATTACCGGATCTACCTCATCATTGCTTGCCGTTATGGTAACTGTGAAACTGCAAGTTCTTGTATTTCCTGCAGCATCTGTTACTTCAAATATATTTGTGGTGGTTTCGCCCACTGGAAATTCGCTTCCCGATGAAAGTCCATCTGTTTGAAGTATGTTTGATTCCGGACAGTTATCTCCAAATATTGGTAAATCATAAGTAATTACCATTCCCGTCTCTCCAAGGGGAACAGTCTCATTCACATCTGGCGGACAAGTTATGGTAGGAGGGGTCTCGTCTTTACTCACTGTGATTTCAAAACTACATTCTGAAGTGTTACCAGTTGGACCTGTTGCAGTATACTTTACCAAAACTGTTTTTCCTGCTCCTACAAAATCCCCGGGGGCAGGTCCTTCAACCAACACTACATTAACAGTCCCGGAGTCATCTGTAGCTATCGGCACATCATATTCTACATTCGTTCCACAAATCTCCGAACTTGTTGGAAAGGTCAGGTTATTGGGAGGACAATTAGTAAAAATGGGATCTGTAGTATCAGGATCCGATTGAACATTAATAGTGACCGTAGCTGTATTTGATGTGTCCTCTCCATCACTGGCTGCATAGGTAAAAGTCACTGGACCAGTATAATCCGTCTCAGGAACATAAGTAAAAGAACCATCAAGATTTAAGGTTAAGGTTCCTACAGAAGGATTAGAAACAACAGTAGCCGTCAAAGAATCATTATCAGGATCATTGTCATTTCCTAAAACTCCCGGAGCACCAATGGTAAGTGTGGTATTCTCAGGAGTAGTGTAAAAATCGTCATCTTGAGCAACAGGAGGATCATTAACAGCAGTAACATTGATAGTTACCGTAGTCGTGTTTGACGTGTCTTCTCCATCACTGGCGACATAGATGAAAGTCACTGGACCAGTATAATCCGTCTCAGGAACATAAGTAAAAGAACCATCAGGGTTTAAAGTTAAGGTTCCTACAGAGGGATTAGAAACAACAATAGCAGTAAGAGGATCATTATCGGGATCATTGTCATTTTCTAAAACTCCCGGGACACCAATGGTAAGGGTAGTATTCTCAGGAGTAGAGTAAGAATCATCAACAGCAACAGGAGGATCATTAACAGCAGTAACATTAATAGTGACCGTAGCTGTATTTGATGTGTCCTCTCCATCACTGGCGACATAGGTGAAAGTCACAGGACCTGTATAATCCGTCTCAGGAACATAAGCAAATGAACCATCAAGATTTAAGGTTAAGGTTCCTACAGAAGAATTAGAAATAACAGTAGCCGTCAAAGAATCATTATCAGGATCATTGTCATTTCCTAAAACTCCCGGGGCACCAATGGTAAGTGTGGTATTCTCAGGAGTAGTGTAAAAATCGTCATCAACAGCAACAGGAGGGGTATTGACAGAGGTATTTGTCTCATAAATGATAGAAAACCCGCCTTCAGGTTGGGGGTCACATTTAAAAAGATCGGATTCTTCTATAACCACCTTTACCTCTCCCGGTGCCACGGGTACAACTTCGGCTGTGAAATTGTCCTGCCGGCGAAATTTTTCTAAATCAAAGTCAAAATGAGCTTGAATATTTAAAATTGATTGTGCCTGACCACCTAATTCAAGATCATTGACAACGATTTTATTACATTCATCCAAAGCTAAATCTATAGGTAAATTTAAATTCTGAGAAAAGGTCGTCAAAAGATTAAGATTTGGAAATGGTGAATAAACATCTACCTGATAATTTCCATTTTGAATTTGTGTATAGTTAGAGATTAGAACCAGAGGATCTACATAAATATCAGAGAATGTAAGATCTCCATTATAATTTATTACATATAAATAGCCAAATTCGTCAGTTATTAAACTCCCTGGTGAATCACCTGATCCAGATAGAATTGTGAATTTTAATTCGTCTTCATCATTAAAAACTAAAACCCGACCTGAGTCTCCAGAATCTGAAACAAAAACATTATTGGAACCGTCAACCGCAATTCTAAAAGGATCATCTAAAATGTTAAATCCGAACTGTCTAATAAAATCTTCTTGCGATGCATTTAAATTATATAACTTAACTAAATCTACATTCTCTCCTTCATATTGTCCAGAATATTGATCCGCTACATATAATATATTTGCATCATTTACAGCTAAACCACTCGGCCCATAAAAATCACCGCTGCCATTGCCAAAACTACCGCCAATGTCATAAACAAAACTTCCATCAGAATTAAAAATCCTTACTCTTAGATTATCTGGATCTGCTACTATAATTCTATCTTTATTATCGATTACCATATCTAAAGGCACCTCAAACTCATCACCAGGAATTATATTTTTATCTTCATCATCTTCTAGATATAAAAAAACTCCCTCTGCAAAAGTCAAATAATAGATATTCCCAGCCGAGTCTATATCAATTGATATTACAGATGTACCAATCTTATTTACTAGATAAGCCATTCTTTGTTGCTCACTAATAGGATTACTATATCCAGAGTCGAAAAAGTCTGGGATATTTGCAACAACGGGGAAAGCGTCAATATTTGTACTACTAAAATTTTCAAATTCGGGTATTCCTCTTTGAAAGTTACTAATTCCGCCATTGGTCACCTCAAAATCCGCCTCTACCAAATTACGATTTACAGGACCTTCAAATTTTATGTCAATAGGTATTGGATTGGCACTGGTAGGCCCCGGTTCTTTATCACTGGAAATATTAACTCCATTCTGTGCATGTAATAAAGTCCCACAATTCAGAAGAAAAAAAAGAAGAAAAAGCCTCTCAAAAATGGCATTTTTGAGCCCTCTTGTATTTCGGCCACAACCAAAAAAATGCCGCAGGAGTACGGCAGTAGAATAACATTTTTGGATGGCATGAAGTCTCCTCATTTAGTGCAGGTTACACGCAAATATAAGTAAGTAAACGAAGACCCCCGGGCAGGAAAATGTTAACATGTAAATATGAGGACGTTGCTGCAGCTTAACTGCAGCAAGGCCCTAATACTTAGAAACTGAAATCTAATATGTTAACTCTGTGCTTCTTCTTTATTTCTTATAACAAGCCTGAATCCTTCCCCATGAATGTTAAGGATCTCAACGTTCTCATCCTTTTTAAGGTATTTACGTAGCTTGGCAATATAAACATCCATACTTCGGGATGTAAAATAGTTGTCG
>Ga0098067_1000798_pt1 | contig 11142 bp, 9 predicted proteins | sample 26_taG_FD_92578 | JGI IMG/M metagenome (GOLD analysis project Ga0098067, IMG submission 92578) | Marine viral communities from Cariaco Basin, Caribbean Sea - 26_WHOI_OMZ | ecosystem: Environmental > Aquatic > Marine > Oceanic | place: Caribbean Sea: Cariaco Basin | collected 2014-11-09
ATAAGCAGAATATCAGTTAAATATTTTAATGTTAAGTACTTAAATATACTGATTTTCTGCTTTTTCTTTGGTGTTCAACCACCCAAATTTTCACTTTTTCTTATATCGAACTCACGTTAATTATGCAATCCCTTCGGGATTGTGTGTACATGATATGTCTTATATATATATAGTATGTAGAGCAATTACCAGCAGGAGGTGCAATTTTATGAAAGTCGGGTAGTAATGTGGCTCCTTCGGAGCCTAAAGACATACATTATAAGATAAGAGGTGCCGAAAATGGCATTTTTGAGAGGTACCGTTCTGGAAGGTGCGACCCCTTCGGGGCCGGTATCATCACGGTATCCAGGTTAAAAACATATGACCCCGTCGGGGTCGCGTGGTTAACGACATTAGGTGATACTAACATGAGCCCCATCGGATCGTTGGTTCTGATGTGTCTTATATATAATATGTGGTGCGAATCACAACAGCAAGAGGTACAATTTTGTGAAAGCCCTATAATTATATGGTTCCTTTGGAGCCTGAGATATACCTATGAGAAAAGAGGTGCCGAAAATGGCATTTTTGAGAAGTGACATTCCGGAAGGTGCGACCCCATCGGGGTCGAAGGTGTGACTACCTCTTAGTTACAAACATATGACCACTTCGGGGTCGTGGGGTTGAGAGCTTCAGGTGTTATAAACATGTGACCCTTCAGGGTCATGGTTTGGGACATGTTCCTGTTATTAAAGAATGAGAACCATTGGGCTCTTCGGTTCGTGACCTGTTACGTTACAAATAGACCCGTTAGGGTCTACCCATCAGGATCCAAAGGATCCGGTATTTGTATTATTCTTCAGCAGGGGTGACCCCGAAGGGGTCAAATGTTTATAGCTGATAAACGAAATATCCATCGAATTACATTAATAGGAATCAAAACAAACAATCCAATCCGATTTAATATAACATGAATTGAAAACGCAAAATAGAAAACCATTACATAATAATGAATCGAAGATGTGTACCCGCGTTAGGGATAGCAGCGGAAATCCTTTTTGTGAGGCACGAGCAAAAAGATTGGAGCGGATAGCCCGACCCGCATGAGCGGTAGCGAAGGTGGGGAACACCCAAATGATTAAAATTATCAGGATTTGCGGTCTCCTTTTGCAGCAGGGGAAGACCATTTATCTGTAAGTTCCAGGAAATTATAGTCGAGCGCAGAGGGTTGTCTTTCCAGCTGTCTCCCCTGAAAAGCCCTTTGTAAAATATCTTCAATATAATAGTCTTCCTGATTTTTTGCTGGATCGAATTCTTCTTTCAGCGAAATATCAAAGAAACTGGCCGTGGTGTTATACCAAAAAGCCCTCCAGCCACTCTTGAGATCTTTTACAAGATCAAAAGCCGTAATCCCGGTTTGCCTGTGAATCAATTTTACAAGGATCTGCCCCTCGGTGCGGGTCAATTTCTTTAATTCGGCCGAGAACTGATTTTCAATATAATTCTGGACTATTTTTGTGTAGCGTTTTTGATCCCTCCTGGATTTTATTTGATCAAGCCTACTATTGAGCTCTACCAACCGCTCTGAAGCCAGTTTGGCATAAGGGTAAACTTTTATCGTCTTGCGGCGAAGAATAAGATATTTACGCCTTTCAAGATCATTATCAAACTTAAGCCGGCTCAAAATAAGTACCTCGCCCAGGTCTATATGTGAGCGTGCAATGGTATCTCCCTCAATGATGTAATATTCATATTCCACACTGTCCTGCACGGGCTCTTTAACCTGAGCAAATGCAGCGGCCGGGATCAAACACAGAAAAATGAATAAAATCTGCTTCAAAATATTCGTTTTCAACATGGGAGCTAAAATCATTCCAAAATTACATTATCTATAAATTGTCAGCTCTTCAAATCTTCCTAAATTCGTGCAAAAGAATAAAATAATGAGTCAGGAAAAAATTCTTACTGAAAAGTCAATAGATTTCTTAGAAAAATATTTGAATAACGCAGCGCCTACAGGCTACGAATGGGAAGGCCAAAAGCTGTGGATGAATTACATAGAACCTTATGTTGATGAGTTCATTACAGATACTTACGGTACCGCCGTGGGAGTGATAAACCCCAAAGCAAAATATAAGGTAGTAATAGAAGGTCACGCCGATGAGATCTCGTGGTATGTTAATTACATTACCGATGATGGTTTGATCTACGTGATTCGCAATGGCGGTAGTGATCATCAAATCGCCGCTTCCAAAAGGGTAAACATTCACACCAAGAATGGTATTGTAAAAGGGGTTTTTGGATGGCCTGCAATTCACACCCGCGATAAGGAGAAGGAACAGGCTCCAAAACTTGACAATATTTCTATAGACGTTGGCTGCTCTTCTAAAGAGGAAGTTGAAGCCCTGGGCGTTCACGTGGGTTGTGTGATCACCTACCCCGATGAGTTTTTTATTCTGAATAAGGACAAGTTTGTTTGCCGTGCCCTCGACAACCGCATTGGAGGTTTTATGATTGCTGAAGTTGCCCGTCTGCTGAAGGAGAATAAGAAGAAATTACCTTTCGGACTTTACATTACAAACTCGGTACAGGAAGAAATTGGCCTAAGAGGTGCCGAAATGATCACCCAGCGCATTAAACCTAATGTTGCCATAGTGACCGATGTTACGCACGACACCACTACCCCCATGATCGAGAAAAAGACCAACGGCCTTACCAAAATTGGAGATGGCCCGGTAATCTCGTATGCACCGGCCGTTCAAAACAAACTGCGCAATCTTCTCATCCAAACTGCTGAAGACAAACAGATCCCGTTCCAACGTATGGCTTCTTCAAGAATGACAGGGACAGATACTGATGCTTTTGCCTACAGCAACGGCGGGGTGGCATCGGCTTTGATCTCCCTTCCCCTACGCTACATGCACACCACTGTTGAAATGGTGCACCGCGATGATGTTGAAAACGTGATTAAATTGATCTATGAAAGTTTATTGCAACTAAAGGATGGGGATACCTTTAGCTACTTTGAATAAATAGCATCCAAAAATGCCATTTTTGAGCCTCCTTTTTTTAGGAGGCTTTATTTTTTCTGAAGTTTTCACATTTCTTTACATAGAATAGATATCGATGAAAACTATATTTAGGAAAAAAAATTCATGGTGCTTTCTTCAGCTGAAGTAAATTCACTCATCTCTAACCCAGACCTGGCCGCCGAAAAGGCAAATCTTCAATATACTTCTGAAGACGACCTGTGCATAGAACGCCGAAAAAGAGGAAAAGGATATCAATACCTGCACGAGGGTGAGCCTGTAAAAGATGAAGAGGCCCTGGCAAGGATCAAAAAACTGGTGATTCCCCCGGCTTGGGAAAAAGTGCGAATCTGCCCCCACTCCAACGGGCACTTACAGGTTGTGGGGCTGGATGCCAAGCAACGCAAGCAGTACATGTACCACCCCGACTGGACGAAGCTTAGAAATCTCACCAAGTTTTACAAGATGATCTCCTTCGGAAAAGTTTTACCTAAAATTCGGGCGCAAGTAGACAAAGATCTCGATAAAAAGGGAATGCCACAGGAAAAAGTACTGGCCCTAATAATAAGGCTTATGGAGGAAACCCATATTCGCATTGGAAATGAGACTTACGCCAAACAAAATAAATCTTACGGACTATCCACACTAAGAAGTCGCCATGTAAAGATCTCAAAAGGGGAAATGCAATTCAATTTTTTTGGGAAACGCGGAATTGAAAATACTGTTTCTATTCGCGACAAGAAACTCATTAAGCTGGTGAATCAATGTGAGGAAATTCCCGGGTGGGAGGTCTTCAAATATATTGGGGAAGATGGAAAAAAGCACAGCATTGATAGCGGGATGGTCAACGAGTACATACAGGATTTGAGCGGCGCACTTTTTTCGGCTAAAGATTTCAGGACCTGGAGCGCAACCAAGATATTTTTTGAGAAACTTCGGGAAATAGGTTTTACTGAAGAAGAAAAGCAGAATAAAAAGAACATTCTTGAAGCTTATGATGCCGCCGCCGAAGCTTTGAACAATACGCGCAGTGTATGCCGCAGTTATTACGTACACCCACACGTGGTCAAGCTTTATGAAACCGGGGATATTGTAACTTATTTCAAAAAGGTGGAAAGAAAACGCACTTCCAAGCCTAATCTTTCACAGACTGAAGAAGTACTTCTTGAATTACTCAAAGATTTTGAGATAGAACTGGAAGAAAAAGAAGCTATATCTTAATTTGCCTTTCATTTTCTGCTGAAAAAAATCCTTCTGAAATTTCTTAAAAAAGGCTTCAGCATAGAATATTCCAAATATTTCTTTTGCCTAAATTAGCTGTATGAAAAACACCATAGCAGCCAGGATAGCCGATTTTCTGAAGAATTTTCCGCCGTTTGACCTGCTTCAGCAAGAACAGCTTTACACCCTTGCCAGCGAAGTGAAAGTGGTTTATGTTGAAAAAGGAAGAAGCATTTTTAAAGCCGGAGAAGAACAGCATCAGTACTTTTACGTGGTCAATAAGGGAGCGGTTTCAGTATTAAAGCCCCAAAATGACATTTTTGAGACCATAGATAAATGTGATGAAGGCGATATTTTTGGGTTGCGGCCATTGTTTGCGAAAGAAAATTACCTGCTGGAAACCCTGGCCGTCGAAGAGTCAATATTATATGGGATTCCTATTGATATCTTTAAACCCATTGCAGAAAATCATACGAGGGTAAGAGAATTTTTATTGCAGAGTTTTGCTTCAAATACCCGAAACCCTTATGCTTCGGGAGACAAAGGAAAACTTCTCACCTCAACTCCCCCCGTAGTTGCAGCGCAAAATCTTTTTGAATTACAACCGGCACCCATTACCCGTAAAGTAATTACCATTTCTCCTGCCACCACTGTTCAAAAAGCAGCACAGAAAATGAAATCCAGAATGGTAGGTTCTCTGGTTGTTGTAGAAGACAATATTCCGGTGGGTATAGTTACCGATGAAAATTTTAGAGACCTTGTTGCTAACGGAATGGCTCTTGAAGCAGTTCCTGTTTCAGAAATCATGAGTTCTCCTGTGATTTGTTATTCAAAAGGCATTACTATTTCGCAGGCGCAACTCACTATGATGAAACACGGGATTGACCATATTTGTATTACTGAAGATGGCACTCCAAATTCACAGGTCATTGGGATTCTTTCTGCTCATAACATCATGCTGTCTGAAGGGAATAATCCTTCAATACTTATGAAGGCTATTCAGCGTTCTAACAGCACCAATGAACTGAAGAAGATTCGGAATAAAATTACTTTGTTGCTAAGAGGTTATCTTGAAAGTAATATTCCTCTAAACCTTATCTCAAAGATCATTTTTGAGCTTAATGATGCCTCTATAAAAAGGATCGTAGAAAGATGTATTAAAAAAATGCCTGCTCCTCCCCCAGCCGAATTTGCCTGGCTGTCTTTAGGGAGCCAGGGCCGGAAAGAGCAACTGCTGCAAACCGACCAGGACAATGCCATAATTTTTGCAGATGTTGCCCCTGAACATCATGCTGCCACCAAAGCTTATTTTCTTGAACTGGCAAAAAAGGTAAATAAACGCCTGAGTATAATAGGTTATGAATATTGCCCGGTAAATACTATGGCTAAAAATGAGCAATGGTGTAAAAGTCTTTCGGGATGGAAAGAACAGGTGGCACTATGGATCACTAATGCAGGAAATGATGAATTGCTGCTGAGTTCAATATTCTTTGATTTTGATATCTCTTACGGAAATGTAAAATTATCTAACGCACTATCTGACCATATTTTTGAATTAACCCGCAACAACAAAAGGTTCACTTCTGCCCTGGCTGCAGTTACATTGAGAAATCCGCCGCCTCTTGGATTTTTCCGGCAATTCGTAGTAGAACACGATGGGGAAAACAAAGACACTTTTGATATTAAAAAGAGAGCCATAACTCCTCTCACAGATGCAGGAAGGCTTTTGATCCTCTCCCACGAGGTTAAAAATTTGAGCAATACTTCCGAAAGATTTGATAAACTGACACAACTGGAGCCATCAAACAGGGAACTTTACCTCGCCTGTTCATTTGCATCTAAAGCTCTTCTGAAATTTCGAACAAAACAAGGTATTAAAGAACGTAATAACGGCAGGTTCATCAAACTCGAAGAACTAAGTAAGGAGGAAAAAATGAAGTTAAAACGGTGCTTTAGAAGCTTAAAAGAAGTGCAGGATCTTGTAAAGATTAGATTCGAAATTTCGGGATATCATGTTTAATTTTTTTAGAAAAGAAAGTCCAGATTACCCAGAATTCTGGAACGCTTACGAAGCGAAATTTCAGGAGGAGCTACCTGCATTTGTTTCGCAAACAACTTTTGTTGTTTTAGACACAGAGACCACAGGCTTTGATTATAAAAACGACAGAATCCTGAGTATTGGTGCTGTGAAATTAAAATCTAATGAATTAGATGTTTCTCAAACTTTCGAGCATTATTTACAGCAGGAAAAATTTAATCCCGAATCGGTGAAAATTCACGGTATACTTAAAGAGGAAAAAACTGAAAGCCTTACAGAAGAAGAAGCTATCCGCAAATTTTTAAAGTACATAGGGAATGCTGTCCTGGTTGCCCATCACGCAGTTTTTGATATTAAGATGGTCAATTCAGCTTTGAAAAGAAGGGGATTGCCAAAATTGAAGAATCCGGTTTTGGATACAGGATATCTTTATAGGAAGACATTATTAAACTCTAACCTCGTCGACAAGGAGAAAAATTATTCCCTTGATGAGATCGCTGAAGCTTTTATTATTGATGTAAAAGACCGGCATACCGCAATTGGCGATGCATTCATTACTGCAATAGCTTTCCTAAAGATCCTCGGAAAACTCGATAAGAAAAAGGAGATGAAATTAAAGGAACTATTGAAGCTCTAAACTTAATTTCATCTCCGACTTAGTTTACCTTATGTCTAAGATTTTGCTTCAGCCATGATCTCATCCACTATCTCAGGGTTTAGTAGCGTTGATGTATCCCCAAGATTATCGGTATCATTAGAGGCGATCTTTCTTAGAATCCTCCTCATAATTTTACCGCTTCTCGTTTTTGGAAGTCCGCTTACAAACTGAATTTTTTCAGGTTTGGCAATTGGCCCCAGAGTTTGAGAAACAATATCTTTTATTTCCTTCACCAGTTCTTCGGAAGGTTCAACTTTATCATATAATATTACATAGGCATAAAGTGCATTCCCTTTTACTTCATGAGGAAAACCAACTACCGCACTCTCTACCACGTTTTCATGTTCATCAATAGCATTTTCTATGGCAGCAGTTCCCAGGTTGTGACCAGATACAATAACGATATCATCAACCCTTCCTGTAATTCGGTAGTTACCTGTCGCATCGCGATATGCCCCGTCACCTGTAAAATATTTATTTTCAAAAGTAGAGAAATAGACTTCTTTATAACGTTGATGGTCGCCGTAAATAGTACGTGCGATAGATGGCCAGGGGAACTTAATGGCCAGCCTACCTTCAACAGGTTCGGTGGTGTTGGGGATCTCCTCCCCTTCATTATCCATTAGCACAGGCTGTACACCCGGCAGTGGTAAAGTGGCAAAAGTTGGCCTGGTAGGGGTGATCCCGGCAAGCGGTGAAATCATGATAGCGCCGGTTTCGGTTTGCCACCACGTATCAACCACAGGGCAATTTCCTTTCCCAACATTATCATTATACCAGTGCCAGGCTTCCTCATTAATTGGTTCGCCTACACTTCCGAGGGCTTTGAGAGAAGACAGGTCATGATTCTCTACAAAACTCAGGGGTTGTTTAGCAAGCGATCTTATTGCTGTAGGGGCAGTATAAAAATGGGTGACCTTTAATTTATCTACAATATCCCAAAACCTTCCGTAGTCAGGGTAACTGGGAATTCCTTCAAACATCACGGTAGTGGCACCCGAAGCCAGCGGACCGTAAATAATATAGGAGTGACCCGTGATCCAGCCAATATCGGCAGTACACCAGTACACATCATCTTTCTCTAGCTGAAACACGTTTTGAAAGGAGTAAGTAGTACCCACGAGATAACCTCCCACTGTATGCACCATGCCCTTAGGTTTTCCTGTTGAGCCTGAAGTATAAAGTATAAACAACATATCTTCGGCATCCATAACTTCTGGAGGACATTCTTTTTCGGCTTTTTGAAGTTCATCAAACCAGAACTTATCCCGCCCCTCTTTCATAGGTGTTGGTTCTACTGTACGGCGATAAACAATTACTGTTTCCACCCCGGGAGTTTGCTCCAGGGCCTTATCACACATCTCCTTTAAATTAACCTTTTTGGAACCTCTGTAAACTTCATTTGCCGTGATGAGCATCTTACAATCTGAATCATTAATCCGCTTTGCAATGGCAGAGCTGGAAAATCCGGCGAACACAATAGAGTGAACAGCGCCAATACGGGCGCAGGCAAGCATAGCAATGGCCAGTTCGGGGATCATGGGCATATAAAGACAAACCCTGTCTCCTTTTTTAATGCCATTGTTCTTGAGCACATTCGCAAAATGGGAAACTTTTACAAAAAGCTGCCTATAAGTAATGTAGCGGGATTCCTCATCAGGGTCGTTAGGTTCCCAAATTATGGCAGTTTTATTTCCCAGGGAGTCCAGGTGACGGTCAAGGCAGTTTTCTGTGATATTCAACTTTCCGCCCTGAAACCATTTTACTTCTGGTTTTTTAAAATCCCATTCCAGGGTTTTATCCCACTTTTTCTGCCAGGTAAAAGTAGATGCTACTTCATCCCAAAAAGCTTCAGGATCTTTTATGCTTTTTTTGTAAGCCTTCTTATAGTCGGCAAAGGTGCGTAATTGTAGATTTTCCATTTTTTAAAATTAGGAAAAGCTTCTTCAAAAACAAATAAATTTTCAGTGGGTACTCAAAAATGACATTTTTGAGAGGTATTTTTCCGAAGGAATAAATTTTACCCACGTTCGTTATTTTTTCTGAAATTTGTATCTTTAAATAAGTACAGGATTTTTTAAACTTCAGAAAAACCTATGGAATTTATCGATTATTACAAGGTTTTAGAGCTGGATAAGAATGCTACTAAAAGTGATATTAAGAAGGCTTACCGAAAGCTGGCCCGAAAATACCACCCCGACCTCAACCCAAACGACACCGCTGCCCAAAAGAAATTTCAGCAGATCAATGAGGCTCACGAAGTGCTCATAGATCCCGAAAAGCGGAAAAAATACGACCAGTACGGCAAAGACTGGCAACATGCCGAAGAATTTGAAAAAGCAAAAGCCCAACAACAGTATCAGCGGCAGTCTGGTGGCGGTTTTGGCGGAAGAACCGCAGGATTTGGCGGTGCAGAGAGTTTTAGCGGCGGCGGATTTGAAGGTGGGGATTTTTCAGACTTTTTTGAATCTATGTTTGGAGGAGCTGCTGGCGGAAGACAGAGAACCACGCGTTTTAGGGGGCAGGATTACAACGCCGAACTGCAACTTAACCTCACCGATGTTTACAAAACCTACAAACAAACCCTTACCGTAAACGGAAAAAACATAAGGCTCACAATTCCTGCCGGAGTTGAAAATGGACAAACTATTAGGATTAAAGGCTATGGCGGAGAAGGGGTGAATGGCGGGCCGAATGGAGACCTGCTCCTTACTTTTGCCATTAACAACAACAGCACGTTTAAACGCGAAGGGCAGCATCTTTATAAAGACGTGGAGCTGGATATTTTTACGGCTATATTGGGCGGCGAACTCATGGTGGATACTTTTGACGGAAAGGTAAAACTTACCGTAAAGCCGGAGACTCAAAATGGCACTACCGTAAAACTTAAAGGGAAAGGATTCCCTTTTTACAAGAAAGAAGGAAGTTTTGGGGATCTTCTTGTTACTTACAAACTGAAAATTCCAACCAACCTGAGTGTGCGCGAAAAGGAACTTTTACAGGAATTAAAAAAACTGCGGAAAAATGGATGATCAATATATCTCAATTATAGAATTTTGTGACTGCCACCAACTCGAGTATTCATTTATTCACCGGCTTACAGAACACGGCCTGATACAAACCCTGGTTATAGAAGAAAATGAGTATATTGAGCAGGAACAGGTGAGAGAACTGGAACGAATTGTAAGGCTACACTATGACCTGGAGATAAATTTTGAGGGAATAGAAGCCATAAACCATTTGCTGGGCCGTGTTTCCCTTTTACAAAATGAAGTTAGGCTGTTGCAAAATCGCCTAAGACGCTATGAAGACTAATATTTAAACCCTAAACTACCCTATGAAATCAGCACTGATCCTTTTTACAGGAATTACTTTATTATTATCTGCACAAACCTGCAACAACAGCCAAATCCAGGAAGATACCACTCCTGCGGCTGAAGTAAACGAAAAAACCATGGAATTGACCGGCACCATTCGGGAACAGGGAATAACCTCTTACCAATACGGCACCCATACCATTACCACTTCAGATGACAAGTTCTATGCTCTCAAAAGTGATGCAGTAGACCTAGATGATTATGTAGAGGAAAAGGTCACTTTGGTTGCTGAAAAAATTGAAGGCTACCCTCTTTCAGGAGGCCCCGAATATCTTTTGGTATTAGAAGTTAAGTGAAGGTAGATTTTCGAAGTTGGAAATACGAATTTCAGTTGGCAGTGCGCAGGCTTAAGCGGGTAGTGGTAAGAAAAGTAAGACTATAATTTTTTTTTAGATAGTTACTGGGTGTTTCCCTATCGATTTGAAAATATCTCAGGTGACATAATAGGCGCTTATCTGGAACACAGGTTGGGCTAGAGCCCTGTTTAACTGAATTTCATTAGTCCCCGACTTAAAAGTCGGGGCAATTTATCTTCTGGGAGACATTGTTCAAATAGCGGGTTCGACCATTTTTTCACGCCCTACCAATAATGAAAAAAGCTCAACCTGGCAATCTGTTAAACTGACTTCTAACTTCGTATTTCTAAAATCTAACTTCTTCAATCCTAACTCCTAAGAAACTCCAGCACATTTTTCTCAATCCGCTCTTCGATCCTTGAGATGTCGGCTTTTATGAATTGTTCGCCGGTAATTTGTTCGTAAAGTTCAATATAACGTTCGGAAACTGAATTGATGTACTCCTCGCTCATCTCCGGAATTTGCTGACCTTCTTTTCCCTGGA
>Ga0098067_1000800_pt1 | contig 11133 bp, 9 predicted proteins | sample 26_taG_FD_92578 | JGI IMG/M metagenome (GOLD analysis project Ga0098067, IMG submission 92578) | Marine viral communities from Cariaco Basin, Caribbean Sea - 26_WHOI_OMZ | ecosystem: Environmental > Aquatic > Marine > Oceanic | place: Caribbean Sea: Cariaco Basin | collected 2014-11-09
AGATTAAATTCCCACTCTGCTTCGCTAAGTGACACCCCAACGCTTGCTTGTTGACCCGCCAGCTTATCATCAGCAAATTTTTGTGGTAGCTGATCTCTATCGGTTTGTATATGCAGGGCGGCCAACCCTTTTACCACAGAATTGCGGTTCTGATTCAATCGCGCTTGTACCGACTGCAGGATCTGCTGCTGCGCTGGCGTCTGGGCATTAGCGCTATTTAAAGCGCGTTTGATCTCATTGGCGGTCAGCGGCCAAGTACTGGTGCTAATCTGCGCGACCCCTTGAGTATTCAGCCAGTCAAGATCGGCCTTAAGCTTTAGATCGTTCATATACAGGTTTTGTGCAGATGCCAACACCGACACTGATGATAAGACACTCAAACCCAATAAAATGCTTAGCTTCTTATACATGATCAAATACTCTTCGGTTATAAAGGGTTTATTATAAAGGCTATCGTTTAAACGGTAATATGGATTAACGTAATTAAAATAACGTAACTAAATTTAACTCAACAACTGATATCTTATTGGTTATGTATATTCGCAAATACGCTATCAATTGCTTGTACGGTTTGCTTAATCTCTTCTGCCGTCAACGTTGGATGCACGAGAAACATCAAGCTGGTTTCGCCGAGCTGCTTGGCGACTGGTAGTCTCTTCTCAGGACGTAAACCTGTATTATCAAATGCTTTTTCCAGATAAACTTCCGAAGCGGAACCAGAAAAACAAGGAACCCCTAAGTCATTGATCTCTTGTATAATACGATCTCGCGACCACTCTTTTGGTAGATTATCTGACTGCACATAGACGTAGAGCTTATAATAGGCGTGGGTCGAATCTGCAAACTGCGCTGACTCTTCTAATCTTGGTACAGACAGATAGCCTTTGGCTTCCCATTTAGCACAGGTATCTAAGATAGCTTGAGCATTAGCCGTACGTTTGGCGGTCCAATCAGGCATTCTCGTTAATTGAATACGACCGAGCACCGCTTGTATTTCAGTCATGCGCCAATTGGTGCCGAAGCTTTCATGTAGCCAGCGATAGCCTGGTGGATGCTCGGTCTCATACACAGCGGCATAGCTTTTACCATGGTCTTTATAAGCCCACATTTTGCGCCATAATTGCTCGTCATTGGTGGTGACCATACCGCCCTCACCGCCTGTGGTCATCACTTTATCTTGGCAAAAGCTCCACGCACCGATATGGCCGATACTACCAACGCTACGACCTTTATAGAGCGCACCGTGCGCCTGCGCGCAATCCTCAATTACGTATAGATTATGCTTATCTGCCAGTGCCATAATGCCATCCATATCACAAGGCCAACCTGCCAAGTGCACACAGACGATAGCTTTGGTTTTATCCGTCAGTACCGCCGCGATAGACTCAGGCGTGATATTACCGGTTGCTTCATCGACATCAGCAAAAATAGGGGTTGCCCCCGCATTGACGACTGATGAGATACTTGCAATAAAGGTACGCGGCGTGACGATAACTTCATCACCTGCGCCGATATCTAACGCTTGTAAGGCGACGTCTAATGCTAACGTACCATTTCCCATCGCAATGGCATATTTGCTATCAGCCCATTTAGCAAACTCAGTCTCAAACTTGCGACACTCTTGCCCTGTCCAGTAATTTACCTTGTTGGATAGTAATACTTGACTGACAGCATCAGCCTCTTCTTGAGTAAAGCTTGGCCAAGGTGAAAACTGAGTATTTATCATAGATCTACCTACTATATCGATAAAGTGGAAAATAATTAACTTGCTTTATGCTTTCAGCATTCATATTAAGTGCTTTAAAATTCTTTTCAGATAATTTCTCATAAGTTATTTGGTCAAATACTTTTTTCATTATAGAAAATGATGCAGAACGTCTAGCAAAACCATATTTAAAATCAAACAATGAATCTCGAGCTGACCCTACACCACCACCAAGAATGAAGTATTTGAGACCCATACTATACATTTCTTCCATTGCACAACCAAGAATCAGCTTCATTGGATGCTCTCTATAGAATTCTGGCAACGTACCACTTAAATGATATTCACCAAATGTATCTGTTTGGATCATAATAGCTGAGGCGATAGCCTTATCTTCAGAATAAACAGTATATAATGAAGCTTGGAAATCATCACTAGCAAACATCTTTTCGTAGAAACCTTGATCAAAATAGTAATAATCAGCAGCATCAAGCTTGTCCATTGTCAAATCATAGATGTGTTTAAACTCACTGATATGTTCACTAGAAACCTGACGATATATTTTTAATGCAAGTTCTGATTTTTTCAACTTACGAATATCGCGTCTATGCACTTTACGCATAGCAGCGTAAATGTCATCTATATTATCTTCAAAATCAAAATACACAATATCGCCTAAGCTTGTACTGTGCTCTATAGCATTTTTATTTATAATTGGATGTATTCTAGAAAATAGCGACACATAACCCAACTCTGCAACCTTTTCAAACAGTTTATTCAATAATAAATTTTGAGTTTGAGTATTATCAACTGAAAACAAAGGGCCTGGATAACCATAGACACTTATCAGATCCTTCTTATCTTCATCAGGTACCTCTCTTTCAAGCAGAGGAAAAATAATTGTATCGTTGTCATATTCAAGTGAAAACAGAACAGGAACGCCCTCATTATTCATATGAGATAAACTATGAAAATCCCAAGTATGATATAGATCATGTTCAAAACGATTTACTAACTTAGTCCAATGCTTAGAATCTCTTATTACTTCAAACGACATTTCTTACCATCCTAAAGACCAATTTATTATAAAATGACATAGATATAAATTCATTTGATAATAATTTTGAATCTACAACTAACATACCGTTAATAGAATTTTGTAACTTATAAAAAAGCTCTGTTTTTACGTCCATAGTCTTCTTAAGTTTGAAAACATTAGGCGCTATAAAAAAAAACTCTACGTTATCAATATCTTCTAAATCAATATTTGAAAAACCAAAATTGGCAAGGTTGTGCCTACTATGGAAATTAATCTTACTAGGATTTTGACTGTCTAACTCAAAAACAGAGGACCGAGACTCACTATTAGTTTTAAAACCCATGGATAAATACCAGTCAACTGCTTTTTCATTAACAGCATCTACGTCAAGTGATACATCAAGGCTGTTTAACGACGCTGTTTCAATAACCCAACTGAGTAATATTTTTCCAAGACCCATCCCTTGATATAAAGAATCGACTACAATATTATTTATGTGCAATGAAGAATCCATTTCTTTGCACTGAACGACAGCAAGTAAATGATCACCTTCAACAATACCAAAAAAAAACTCTCGACCTTCTTCACAAACAGAGTTTATATAACTAGCTAGCTTGTGATTTCGATAAACTGTTCCTAAGAGATAAAGTTGATCAAGCTCCTTTTCGTATAAAATACTAATTTGATTGGCATAAATGCACGATAGCTTTTCAACCTTCATTACTACATCTCTCTTGGTCCAAATCAAGCATTGTTATACTTGACATATCTGAAATATCATCACGACCGATTACTTTCTTTAGCGTCAGAAAAATAATCCTTATATCTTCTTTAACACTCAGTTTATTTACGTAATCTACATCCAACTTAAAACGCTCATCCCATGATAAAAAATTACGTCCATTCACTTGTGCTAAGCCTGTAATACCAGGGCGAACATCAAAGCGCTTACGTTCTTCTTCTTTATAATAAGGCATATAACGCATTAATAGAGGTCTAGGGCCAACGATACTCATGTCTCCTTTTATTACATTCCACAGCTCAGGTAACTCATCCAAGCTAGTAGAACGTAGAAACTTACCAAAATCTGTTAGACGCACAGCATCTGGCAACAGTTCTCCTTTATCATCACGGGCATCATTCATAGTTCGAAACTTAATCATCTCAAATGGCTTGCCATTCAATCCGGGACGCGTTTGACGAAACAGCACTGGCGAGCCTAAGTTCTTTTTGACTTTGTAAGCAGTGATGGCATATACCGGAGATAAAGCGACCAAAGCGGTGGTCGCAGCAGTGATATCGAAAAGGCGTTTAAGCATAATCACTCCTAATAGCTCATTAATAGGGCTTTATAATAACTGAAGTTAGAAAATAGTATGATAAGATTTAATCATTACCAAATAAGTCCCTAGTGTAAACTTTGTCTAATACATCATCTAAATCTTGTGACATACGATTGGCTAAAATAACATCTGATTTTTGCTTAAAATCATTTAAGTCCTGAAGCACTTTTGAGCCAAAAAAAGAATTTTCTATTAAAGTAGGTTCATATACAACTACTTCAATCCCTTTTGCTTTAAGTCGTTTCATTACGCCTTGCATGGCACTTGCTCTGAAGTTATCAGACCCTGACTTCATTACTAAGCGATAGACTCCTACTGTATTTGGCTCACGTTTTAATATAGATTCTGCAATAAAGTCTTTACGAGTACGATTGGCTTCGACGATAGCTTGAATGAGGTTGTTGGGCACCTGCTGGTAGTTTGCTAAAAGTTGCTTAGTGTCTTTTGGTAGGCAGTAGCCGCCATATCCAAAAGAGGGATTGTTGTAATGGTTACCAATGCGTGGGTCTAGACCGACACCTTCAATAATTTGTTTGCTATCCAAGCCAAACGACTCTGCGTAGCTGTCTAACTCATTAAAGTAAGCGACACGCATAGCTAGATAGGTATTCGAAAATAGCTTTACAGCTTCTGCTTCAGTGCTATTAGTAAGCAGTACTGGAACATCTTTTTTGACAGCACCTTGTAGCAGTAAAGCAGCAAATGAATGTCCTATATCCGACTTTTCCCCTACAATAATTCTAGACGGGTATAAGTTATCATGTAGCGCTTTGCCCTCACGCAAAAATTCTGGAGAAAAAACAATATTCTTGCTATTAAATCGAACTTTAGCTTCTTCAGTATATCCTACAGGCACTGTTGATTTAATTACAATAATCGCTTGGGGGTTAATAGATATAACAGACTCAATGACAGAGTCCACACTTTTAGTATTAAAAAAATTGGTTTCAGGATCATAGTCAGTAGGTGTTGCAACTACTACAAAGCTAGCCTCTTTATACGCCTCTTTAGCGTCTAAAGAAGCTTTGAAATTGAGGTTATCTCTTTGCAAAAAATCTTCTATATCTTTATCTTCGATAGGGGACTTTGCATTATTTAGCTTATTAACTTTTTCAGAGTCAATATCAACTGCAATTACTTCATTATGTTGAGCTAGAAGCATAGCGTTAGAAAGGCCTACATAACCTGTTCCAGCAATGGCTATTTTCATAATTTTTCCTATTAATATTTACCAGGAGCGACACTCTCTACTTGCTGAGACTTTCCTCCTGAAACCAACTCCAAAACAGTTATGAGCTGTTGAGCCAGTTTATCTCGGTCAAACTCTTCCTCAGCTAGTCTACGAGCAGCCAAGCCTGCTTGTTTTAGCCATTCATCATCGTTCATCTTTTGATCAAGCTGCTCTGCCACTACATCTACTGGCTGTTGCCACATAGCTAATCCACAATCGTAAGCTTTAACTATGTCATGCATCCAACCTCCATGATTCAGTAAGATAGGCTTACTAGCAGCTAAAGAGTCAAAAAACTTGTTGGCAGAGTTTGCTCTCGCCTCAGGCATGTCTGTAACTAAATTAGATGTCATGGTGGCAGCACTAAATAAAATAGGTATATCTTTTTTTACCATAGCAGGCTCAAAGAAAACGTTTTCCTCAAATACTCCTGAGTCTTTGGCTTCAGCGATGACTTTTGCTTTTTCTGCTCCATCTCCAACTAATAAAATCCTAATGTTAGAGTTTAACTTCTTTAATTCTTTTGCGACTTTCACTATGTAGTCAACACCGTTAACTTTTCCAAATGTCCCTGCATAAAGAAGTAGTGGTTTATCACCTAACCAAGCACGATCTTCACGAAACTTCGTTGCAGCTTCATCATTATTTATAAATTCTAAGTTATCACTACTATTTGGAATAACTGCGACTTGGTTTGCTGGATAACCTGTTTTTAAAACTCCTTCTTTCATACCTGGTGACAACGCAATGACTGCGGCAGCGTTTTTATAAGCCCAATTTTCTAACTTTTTAGCAAGAAATTGTAGCTTTGGATTTTTTAATGCACCCATTGCAATAGGCATTTCTGGCCACAAGTCGCGCACTTCAAATACCATAGGTACTTTCAACTTACGTGCAGTCAGTACAGCAGGAAGGGCAATGGTTAATGGTGTGCTTGTAGCAAATACCACATTCCCTCGCAGTGAAGCAGATTTTTTCTTAGCAGCAAAAGCAAAAGCAAAGAAAGCAGAAATGCGCTGAGCATAACTCATCTGATTAGAGTAAGGCACAGGATACCAATGCACTTTAATACCTGCCTCGTCTGTAGTAAACCAGCCTTTATGCCTTTTTTGTTCTTCTCTATGGCTAGTAACCATATGTACTTCATGTCCAGCAGCTACCATACGTTTAGCCATCTCGTATGAACGCGTGCCTCCTGACATTTCAGGCGTATTGAAGTATTGGTGTAAGTATATTATTTTCATTTTTCAAACCTATTAGGTATTAAGCGTTATAACCGATAATTATTAGAGTGTTTGTATAGTTACGCTATACAGTCTTGATAAATTTTTTGGTAGCTTCTAGCTATCAAGCTCCAATCATGGGCCTCTACTATCTTATTTATAGGTATCGTGTAATCATTAGGATGATCAATCATATTATTGAGTGCTTGCTTTATAGTTTCAACACTATGATTACTTACTTTCTCTCCAATATTATCACTATAGAACCCATCTATACCTTGCCCTTTAGTATACAAGATAGGCATTCCTTGGAGCATCGCCTCTACATAAACTAAGCCGAAAGTTTCTGTAAGCGAAGGCATAGCGAAGACATCACAGCTTTGAAAGACACCTTTAAGCACTGCTTTATCATGGATTTTACCATAGTAGATCATCAGTCTAGGATGATCTTGAACTAGCTTTAAGACTGCTGCTTCATCTTTGCCACCTCCACCTACTAGATGGAGCTTAATAGTTTTTTCTTGCTGATCATTTAATCGTATGATTGCTTTCTGCAGGGAAAGTACTTGTTTTCTATTCGAAAACTCACCAATATATAGAATATTAATAGTATCAGCGATATCTATAATTTTCTGCTTAGATAGTCTATTTTTTATCCAATAGTGATCGACACCATTAGGGATAATATTAAGCTTGCTTTTTAGTTTCTCTTTTATTTTCGTTAATGATCTTTGATTCAGTAAATTGTTCTCGTAAGACGCTGATATTAAGATAACTTGTGACGCACTATTAATAATTCTGCGTCCGAAGGGATGCACATACACAAGTTTTTTTTGAAATATATTGATATCGGTATCTCGAACGGCAATGATAAAAGGTATATTATATTTTTTAGATAAGAAATAAGCTACACCACCATCACTATACCAAGTATGCGCGTGTATACACTGAATTTGACTAAAGTCAACTTTTGATTGAATGTCTTTGAGTATTTTAGCTATTTTTAATGGATAAAACACCCTATCTATGTGCCAGTTGAGTACCGCTGAGTAGATAGTCTTAGAGCCATTAACCTGAAAATCGATTTCATTACTACCGATCTTATTCTTGTTTCTTATTGGAGTGTAGATTATTTGCTGAACATCCAGTTGATCCAACTCGTAAACTAAGTTTTTATACACTTTAGATCCAGCGTAGTCATTAGCTATATGTATGATAGTTTTATTTTGTAAATTCATTCCATCCTATCCTTAAGTTGTGCAAATAGATTAAATAATATTTTTTTTCCATTTTGAGGTAATATAATATGTAATAAAGAATAAGAAAAAAACCAGAAACAGCCAGTTGGTATTGATACTCCCGCTTTTAAGCCCAAGCGCCAAAGTATAAATAATTAAAAGCACTATAAAGTCTAAATCTTGATTGTTTTTAATATAATTAAAGAAGCCCTTAGTGAACAGAAGCATCATAAAAACGGCTATTGGGAATCCAAATACTATAATTAACTCAATAACGAAGTTATGAGGATATAGACCCAAACGATAATTGTAATAACTTTGAAAAAAACCGAATCCACATCCATGCACAAAGCATTGAGGTTCATTATATAAAAGACTGACTGACTGTTCGAATAACACATCCCTCGATCCATAGTTATCAGAGAGAGCTTTCAACCTATTAAATATAATAAAATCTTCAAACGATATGAAACTAGCTATAAAAATAAATGATATTGAGACAAACAATATAGCTATGATACTATTCATAATATCTAGCCTATATAGAAAATAAAACACAACCAATATTATTACGAATAAGCTGTCACCTCTAGCACCACCCAAAAGGCTAAGCGCAATAAAAAATAATACAATTAGAGCCAAAGCATACTTTTTTGTTTTACTTTTTTCATAGACAACTAAAGATGTAGCAGCTAAAGCTCCATATCCAAAAATTTTAGAGATACCTTGACTATAGTATATCTCTTTACCAATAGAATCTGAGGCATAGCCATATACGAAAGTGGGGATAGGAGAAAATACTAACCCTCCAAGCATTATTGATATCACAAAAATTAGTATACAATAAACTATCACCCATTTAGCAAACATATTTTGGTTAATGGGTATGTGTTTGGATGAAAACACATAGCAACCTATAATTGTTAAAGTCAAGGTAATAATATCACTTTTAAAATCTTGCAAGCCTCCAAAAAAAATAGATAGTAAAGTACCCGTAGTAAAAAAAATACCTACAACGAGTATTGATACTACTATATTATAGTTAATTTTACTTGTTAATAAGCTTATACCTACAATAAAAAAAATTAGTACAACAGATAAACTTCTAATTAACTCAATAAATACTCTAGTTTCGTTCGAGCTTGAAGCTAAACCTATAGTAACAATAAGATATAATAAGAATAAATTAATAAAATCTATTTTTCTTTGCTTTAACTTAAATGACATATCTCACCAAATTTAAAACCAATACTATAAGTATTAAGCCAGTAATAAAACATACAGATTAAACATCCTATTTTTAATAGCTATGATTTTAGTATTTCCAATTATAGTTGATTCATTTTAAAAACGATACAGTGCTATTGGCTATAAATTTTTTTTCAGCCTCTGTCACGCCTGCGAACAGCAATCAAGAAAAAAACATAGTAATAGCACGTTATTACAATCGTATCGCTTTTATTTTGAACTGACTACATCAATTACCGAAAGGACTTGTTTGCGAAAGTCGATTGAATAAGTCACTATTTATTTCATTAAACGAGATTGTTATAAATATTGTATCAATTTTATTTAGATTAGATTATAAGTCAAAAGATATTTTCATACTAAAGTATATAGCCAAGTAACTACCTTTATAGTAAATAAAGCTGAAACTAAAGATATTAGTACTAATAAAAACTGTTTCTTATTGAAGAATACATTACTAATACCTTTTATTTTTAAACATCTTTTTAACACTAACAGATATATCAAATAAAATAAAAAGCTACTAATTGCATAAGCTTCTGTGATTAACTCCTCATTGAAGTGAAAAAATATCCATATTGAAGCTACTTTTAATATTAATCCAAAGAGTTGTAATACTAATGCTAGACGTTGATTGTCACTAACGTGTAACACTATCGATACAGGAGACACAACAAACTGAACAATGAACCAAGGCGTCATCCAAGATACCAATATCCCTGCGCGCTCCCATTCAAGACCGAATACTATCGGGAAAACTATTGGGGCTAATATACCTATAAACAATAAAGGAGCACTACCAATCAAGGCTAATTTATGCATAGTTTCTAATGTAAATTCTGCTAGCCTATTCTCATACTTAGCTTCATTAGCATGTGCATAATATACTTGTGATATTGATACACCTATCAACACCATAGGTATTACCATAATCCTGGAAGCTAATAGTAAATACCCAGCTTCTTTTGGCGCTGCTACCGACGCAATTATTAAAATCGGTAACTGTGTACCTGCGGTATTAAATAGGGCTTCACCCACTGAATACTTCGGGTAATGAATATATTCATTGAATGTAGCTTTTAATTTATAGTAGCTTATCTTTTGGAACTTACTTTTTTTTATAATTAAACTAAATAAACCAGCACCACTGTAGAATATCTGTCCTATCAGTAATCCAATAGACGTAAAACCCAACCACCCCAATAGCAACTGACTAATTCCAGATGACGTTGATTGATTAATTTTAGTCTTTGATATTACCTTAAAATCTTTTGTTCTCGTAAACCAAAAATTAAAAGCGGAGTACAAGCTTGCTGCTAATACTCCTAAGGGTAATATCCAAGTGATTTGTTCAAAATAACCATTATTTAATATATTTTTTACATACGAAGAAAAAAACAAAAGAACCATCATTAACATTAAAGAAAAAACAATGCTACTTAATATTGAAATAATAAGTAATCTTTCTGCGACATTTTCATCTTTTGGCAAAGGGATAGCTACATTATATCTTAGACAAGCTATCACTGAAAAAATACCTAACAGACTGCTATAGACTGCTAATTTTGAAAAGCTTTCTGGAGTATATAAACGTGTCACTATTGGAAGTATCAGTAGAGTAATGACATGAGCAAAAGCCGTTCCACCTACCAATAGTGATACTGACCTTAAAAACCCCCCTTGAGCATCAAGCTTTTTATTAAGCTTTTTATTAAGCTTATTGATTGAATTTTTCAAGATTCATTTACCCAGTAATTGATAGTTATGGAAGACGTATTAGACAGAAATTTAAAGCCCACAGCTATAAAGTCATATTCAACTTAACCTAAGTTTTATCGCAATTAGAAATTAGTTAATAATAAGCTAATATACATAGCTCTAGCTGTAACAACAGATAACTAACTGATCAAGTTTTATAAAAGCGTTACTGAGTATGAAGCTTTTTATCAGTTATTTGTTACTTATAAACGAATATCGGTTTCACCTTCTTGGAATACATGCTTAACGTCGTAGACAACATGATTTAGTTTAGCTAGCGCTCTAATAGCCTCTACGCCCATCAGCTTGTACTTACTGTGATCAACGGCAACCACGACACCATCATAA
>Ga0098067_1000801_pt1 | contig 11110 bp, 8 predicted proteins | sample 26_taG_FD_92578 | JGI IMG/M metagenome (GOLD analysis project Ga0098067, IMG submission 92578) | Marine viral communities from Cariaco Basin, Caribbean Sea - 26_WHOI_OMZ | ecosystem: Environmental > Aquatic > Marine > Oceanic | place: Caribbean Sea: Cariaco Basin | collected 2014-11-09
AATCCATTCCGCAGTCGATGTGGTGGGCGGTCGTGACGCTAACCACAGTGGGCTACGGTGATGTCGTGCCGATGACGACGACGGGTAAAATATTAGGCGCCGTTATTACTATCTTAGGGGTAGGTTTAGCAGCTTTACCAGCCGGTATTCTCGCCACTGGTTTGGCGAACGAGCTCTCGCAGCGTAAAGAAGAACTTGAGCAGCGTTTTCGCGAATTATTACTCGAAGGCGATATCGATGTGGTGCAAAACCAAATGCAAATAGAGGCCATGCGTAAGGAGCTAGGCTTAGATAAAGAGCAGGCACAGGATATTGTCTTGCAAGTTATTCGTGAGCAGAATTTAGAAAATCGCGAGCGAGAGCTGCGTAAGAAAAACTACTGTCCGCATTGTGGCGAGCATTTATAGACCGTTAAAGAATAAGTCATTAGGGTGATAGAAATAAAAAAGGAGAGGGGTTAAGTCCCGTCTCCTTTTTTTATGGCCTGTCTATTTTTTTATGGGCTATTTTTTATAGCTACTCTGCTCTAAAGGTAGGCTAAATTATAGAGAGCAGCATGGGCTACAAAGCGCGGCCTACGCTAGGTTGCGGTAAAGAGCGCGCCAGCTCAGCACTCACAAAAGCCGCTATTTTAGGAATATCATTACTATCAGTAGGTAAGACTTGTAAGGTGAGATGCCAGTCATCGACTTCACGGCGCAGATGCGCGACCCATAGGCCATTACACTTGGCTGGCAATGTTCTTAAGTCTATTTCAAAAGCAGGGTTGCCTTCATCATCGCTTAAGTGCAACTTGCCTGCCTCAATACGACGTAACGGCTGCCCCTTGTAAGAGGTCAATACTAGAGCGATATGCGTCACATAAGAGGGCACAGCATTGAGACGCAGCTCTATAATTTCAGGGTCTACTGAGCCTTCATAAAGAGCGTTCATGCCACGGTCTTTGCCATTCAAACTATCGCCTTGATGGCGTATAGACTCGCTGCTATCCCGTAACGATTTAAACCAAACGGTATCGACCAAATTGCACTTTTTATCATAAAGAACACAAGCAATGTCTAGGTCCATATCGCCTTTATTTTTACGCAGTCTATTCATCATCCCGGGCAGGACCGCCTGGGTGGCTTTGAAGTTTAGCCCATAATACAGCGTATCGGAGTTAAGATTTAAAGCGCTTAGCGGACTGGATAAAAGGGCTAATGAGCTGGCGGTCGCTACATCTGACATGAGATTCCTTAAGAGCTAAATAATTTTTATACGAATAGGGGTGACGGTAAGTTATAAAGCAGCGAGTTATAATGAATAAACTCAGCAAATTAACCAAAGCGCAGACGAGTCTAGACTAGGGCATCTTGCTTGACGGCCGTAAATAGCAACTCTGGCTTGGCATCGATGAGCCCTTTACCAAACCCGCGCAACCACCAGACCAACTGGGAGGTCAGGTTAATAGTCGCTGTGATGGTCATGGTATCGTCTTCATGCATCTCTACCGTTTGGTCGGGACTCAGCTGACTTTCGGTCAAGCTTTTACCCGCCGACTGGTTAAAACGCAAGCTGACTTCAGTTTGCTTACCGCGATTGGGCAGCTGAGTAAATAAAGAATGGGAGAAACCCATACCGCCCGCATCCAGATAGCTATCTAAATCAAACCCTTCTGGGGTAATTGCAGTTTGCTCAAGCACTTCGACACTCGCAAAACGGTGCAGCGCAAAGGTACGAATAATAGCTTCGGCATCATCGACCCTTGAGGCCAGTAAGTAAATCACCACCCCACGTTGCACAATGCCTAGAGGGTTGAGTAAGTACTCACTGGGCTCGGGCTGATTGCGTCTGGTATAGGCGGCAAGGATTTGCTGCTGGTGAAAAAGGGCGTGGTAGATATTGTCTTTACACTGCGGCTCGATATGGGGCGCAATAAGTGGTTGGGTCGCCGGCTCTATACGCACGCGGTCGAGCCAAGTGTGGCTGACTTTACTGTCTTTTAACTGGCGCCGGGCCAAATCAAACCAAGGGAATAACTCGTCCAAAATAGCAGGGGGGAGCAGCTGAGTAAGATTGGCCTCAACCATGTTGAACGCTACAGCTTGCGACAGATTCATATGCGGCAGACTTTGTAGCGGGGCATCTTCGCGCCAGCGCCAGCCTTGCGGGTTGGCATTGTTCTTTTCGATAGGAAAGCGCTTTGCCAAGGCATTCAAATCTCGCTGTACCGTGCGCAAGCTCACCTCAAACCCGGCCATATTGAGCTGATCATAGATTTGTGCTGTACCTATCCAGCGGCCACGCTCTAATTGCGAGAGCACTTGCCATTGGCGGGCGGTCGTAGCGGCACCATGCGTCGTCGATGAGTTATCCATAGTCTACTTATTTTAGGTGGTTGGCGGTCAGTGATTTACGCGAGAATACAGCCAAAAAAAGATAAAAAGTCTAAAAAATAATGTTAGCTAAGTGTGCAATATTATAAGCAGGTTTCAGTCAAAAAAGCACCGCTATTTATCAATGCTCAAGGTCACTGTAGCGTCCCATCCAGTCAAAATCCATACCGTGCTTACCATATAGTAAACCACAGCTAGCCTAAAACGGCGTAGCTGCTCTAGGGTTGCGGCGCTTTAGCAATAGGTTTTTTAATGACGCGCTTTGGGGCGGGCGAAGTCTTTGCTGGAGCCGCCTCTGCAGGCTCATCACCCACATCCTCTTCCTCATCGCTTTCTTCCCAAGAGCGCAACCGGCGGATAATCTTACCAAATAAAGAGCGTTTACTATAGTTGCCTTTTTTAGTTAGGATGCTGACTGGCATATCGCTCAGCAAAGCCAACGCTTCATGAATGCTAGACACGCCATAGATGTGAAATTGCCCTGCGGCTACCGCTGCGATAATTTCTTCCGGCAGCATCAGTTGTGAGATATTTGCGGCAGGGATAATCACCCCTTGATTGCCATTAAAGCCTTGCTCGCGGCAGGCATCAAAAAAGCCAGCGATTTTCGCATTGATGCCGCCAACGGCCTGTACTTCGCCCAACTGATTCATCGAGCCGGTAATAGCCAAGGCTTGTTTGATGGGCACATCCGCTAAGGCAGAGAGTAGGGCGCAGGCCTCACTCAGCGTAGCACTGTCGCCATCAATATGGGCATAACTCTGCTCAAAGGCAAGCGAGGCACTAAAGTTTAACGCATGATGCTGACTAAATAGCGCGCGCAGATAGCTGGTCATAATCAGCATACCCTTGGCATGTAAACTGCCGCCCAATTCGACATCACGTTCAATATCTAAGATATCGCCCGCCCCAATATTTGGCTGAATCAACGCCGTCAAGCGCGCCGGCATACCAAACTCACTGTCGGCGTAACTGATTACCGTGAGGGCATTCAATTGACCGACCGCTTTGCCTTTGGTGTCGATGAGTTGTTGGCCTTCTTTAAGCTCTTGCCAATACAACTCTTTGAGGTAGCTTGAGCGCTCATGCATATCGGCGATCGCTTGTTGGACATCGCTACTGGTCACGGTGGCTTGCTCTTGCAGCTTGGCGTGGCGATTGGACTCATGTAACAGTTGGATTAGGCGGTCGCTATGTAAGCTCAGCTTGTTTTGATCTTCGGCTTGCAGGCTCAAATGATCCAAAATAGCTGCTTGAGCCTGGTTATCAAAAGGCAATAGCTTAGCGCCCTTAATCATATCCGCCATTCTACCGACGATGGCTTGTTCCGCAGCAGGGCAACGCGGCACTTCATCATGAAAGTCTGCGCGTATTTTAAATACGGCATTAAACTCAGGCTCAAGCTCTAGCAATTCATAATAGAGATCGGCCTCACCAATAAGGACCACTTTGACGTCTAGTGAAATCACTTCCGGTGCTAGCGATAGACTGCCCGTCAAGGTGAGCATCTGCTCCAAGCTCGATAGCTTAATCTGCTTGGACTGTAGCGCGCGCTTGAGGCCTTGCCAAGCATAAGGGTGCTCAAGTAAGTGACTGGCCTCTAGCAGCAGATAGCCACCATTAGCACGGTGCAGCGAGCCGGCACGAATCATACTGACATCCGTCATTACGGTGCCCAGCTGGGTAATCTGCTCAACGTGCCCCAGTAAATTCAGATGGGTCGGTAAGTCTTCAAAGACCATGGGCGCGCCGCTGCCTGGCGTTCTAGAAACCAAGACATTGACCGCATAGCGACTGGGTGACGTGCTCATGGGGGCGGCACGAAAGGCTTCGTCATCGCCATTCACGATATGCTCGACATGGGTGACCATATCGGCCATAACCGTGTCTAAATAGCTGTTCACGGCGGGTAGGTCTTGAAAGTGTGCTTTAGCCTCAGCAAACAGCGGCGTAAGGGCTCGAGTGGCCACGCTGTGGTTGAGCGCTTCCATAGCACTATTGGCCTTATCTTCCAATTGCTCTAAAGCAATCGTCAATTGATTCAGGCGCTTATGCATATGGTTTTGATGTAAGTCAGGAGTGATGGCCGCAGGTTGTGGAGACGTTGTTGCTGCCGTATTAGCATGAGCCTTGTCGGGTTTGGTTTTCTGCGCTTTAGTAGTTTGCGCAGACTTAGTCGCAGTTAAAGATTGCGTGCTGTGCGACGCCGATTTAGTATTTTGACTATTAGCATCCTGTGCTGACGCGTCGGCTGCAGCCATTTTATCCGTAGGCACAAAAACAGCTTTATTATCAGACTCGCGAAAGCTTAAGGTCAAATCGTACTGTTTGCCTTCCGCATCCAAAGCTTCATAGGCCTTGGTTTCTTCCTGATGGGTCTGGTTTTTAATCCGCTCAATTTGACTTTGGTAGCCATCACTGCGAAAACGTTGATTCAGGCGCTTTTTCGCATTGAGCCAGAGCTCGTCCATAACGCTCTTGAGACGATCGCCTTCTCCCGGCGGCAGCGCAATCGAAGTAGGGGTGCGTGGGGTCTTAAAATTATGCACATAGACCCAATCTTGCGGAGTAGGCTGGCTCGCGGCGACTTGACTGAGCATACGCATAATCAAAGTGCGCTTGCCCAGACCATTTTCGCCAGCGGCAAAGATGTGATAGCCATTAGCATGGATACCCAGTGCGGTCTTAATAGCTTTAATAGCGCGCGATTGGCCATATTCGATATTCAATGGCTGCGCATTATCGGTAGTTTTGGGCAACGTCGACGGATCACTGCGACGCTTTAATTGTTGCGGGGTGAGTAGGCAGCGGGTAGCCACATTGGTCGGCAGCATGGTTTCGTCCAGTGCCGCCAATAAACGCGCCTGCTTTTTACTGCTCTTGTCAGTGGCTTTTTTCGTACTGACGCTATCATCAGGGGCTACAGTAGTGGTGGCTGGCTTTTTAGCAACATCGTCACTAACTAAATTGTCACTAACTAAATTATTGTTTTTTGAGGTCATATTCGCTGTCGTCATGCATGTCTACCAAAAGTGAGGCGAGGGTCTCACCAAGTGTGTTCAGAAGTCCGCCCAATCCAACTAAGGATTGCGCATTGAATGAAGGTGTTATTGAATGATTAAAAACGCAGACATTCATTAAAAAGTAAGTTGGGGCTAAATGGTATCAAGCCAATAGATTGAAAAAAGTCATTATTAACTTTGTATTAGCAGGGTATAAATCTAGCCTATGGGTCTTATTATGGGGTTAAACAGGGGTTATTTATAGGGGGGTGGTCTATATAATCTTGGGATAGCCTTGAAATAACTTTGAGATAGTTCTGAGGAATAAGCTATATATTCATCATGACCCTTATATAGCTGCTGCCGTAGTGGTTTTGATTTAAAATTGATAGTGTGCGACTAGAAGACATTTTTTGCAGTCTTAGCATTGATATAGCGGCAGCTCTTGGCCTCATCTATTATGTCTTTAAATTTGCCTATTCCCTATTGCATGAGCACCGATTTTTAGCATATCAGCCGCGATTAATCGTCTTTTTAAGGGTATAGAGTACACCGAAAGTCGGCTTGCGCCAATAGAAACGGGCACAGCCGCATCTTAACCTATCCATCATATGCTGTGCGTGATAAAATGATGCGCTTATAGCCGCGCCCTGCTAGTTTTTAGCGGGCTACTACGATCCAAATTAGCATAAGAAAAACGGTTTTTCGCGCTAAGCGTTAGCTGAATTTAAAGCTGGCTTAGGGATTTGCTGAATAGTAAAGTGGACAACTGGCTTTAATTGTTAAGTATTTAATCGGCATTATTTTTAGTAGCTAGCTGGTTTGTTTTAAACTGCCCGACCGTTTTGGTTCAACTTGGCATTAACATTGAGATGATTATTTTGGATTTGACTGACCCTACTGGTATGGTAAAAATAGGCCCAGCATTGCCTGAGCTGAGCAAGCTATTGACGCAAGCTGTCGACGAGCTCGGTCTCGAGTTGTCCCTAGAGCAGCAGCGCACGTTGCTATTGTATCTCGATAAGCTATTGATGTGGACCAAGGCCTATAACCTGACCGCGATTACCCAACCCAAAGAAGCGCTGATTAAGCACGTCATCGACTGTTTAGCTGTGGTACCGCATTTACCGGCCGGCTCCTTATTGGATATCGGTACCGGAGCGGGTCTACCTGCGGTTATTATTGCCATTTGTCAGCCAGAGCGTCAGTGTACTGCCCTGGATAGCAACCAAAAGAAGATTCGCTTTATCAAGCAAATAGCCTCTGAGCTTAAATTGCCTAATGTAAATCCTATTGCCTCGCGTATTGAAGCTCACACTGAGCAGTACGCTGTGGTAACCTCACGGGCTTTTGCAAGCTTAAGCGACTTTGTGGCATTGGCCGCGCCGCGTATGCAGCCGCAAGGCAGTTTGCAAGCTATGAAAGGTCTGGCTCCTGAAGCGGATGAGCTGGCCCAATTGGGTGAGCACTGGCAGATTACCGTCAAGCCCTTGACTGTACCTCGGCTCAATGAATCTCGCCATTTGGTCGCTCTACTTCCCCAATAATAACAAGCTTATATAGCATAATTAACCGACTCGGCTAGCGTCAGGGTCGATCTATATAGGCCTTCGTTTCATACCCCAATGCTAATAGCAGCCCTAGTTCGATTAGATTAGGGTAAGATAGACTGCCCGTTTATTTTACTGGTGAATCTGGCCAGGATTGGGTAATCTTTACTATGAGCTCTGCAGCAGGTTAGGGTGTTGGGTAGGGCAATTCCCCAGAGCGCATGCTCAATAATTGAGCTGCTCATGGGATGTTGCAGCGTACAAGTTGGACAAATTTTGCACAATAAAGACTATTAATACCAAAAATATAACTGCGTCACTTCGCTGCCAAGACCGCGCAATGATAGGGTGGGCTTGACGATATGATGACAATAGCAAGGCTTTAACTGAGTGAGTGTATGGAAATTCTAGCAATTGCAAATCAAAAAGGTGGGGTAGGCAAGACCACAACGGCGGTCAATTTGGCAGCCTGTTTGGCGGCCAAACGTAAGCGTGTGCTGCTGATAGATTTAGATCCGCAGGGCAATGCCACTACCGGTACCGGTTTAGAAAAGAATGACTTGGCACTGACTATGGCCGATGTGTTATTAGATGGGGTCGCGCTAAAAGAGGCTATCGTGCGCAGTCCTGCTGGCTTTGATGTCATTGGTGCTAACAGAGAGCTGGCCGGCATGGACATCACTTTGATGGGTCAGGTCAATAGCCATGAGTTGCTCAAAACAGCCATTGCCGCTGGGGATACCTTGGAGACTTACCATTATGTCGTCATCGACTGTGCGCCAAGCTTAAACCTATTAACCGTCAATGCGATGGTCGCTACAGATGGGGTGATTATCCCTATGCAATGTGAGTATTATGCGCTAGAAGGGTTGGCGGATCTCTCAGAGACTATCGAGCTTCTAAAAGAGCTGAATGAAAGATTGCATATTCGCGGGGTAGTGCGTACCTTATTCGATTCGCGCAATACGCTCGCCAATGATGTGTCCAATGAGCTCGATGCTCACTTCGGTGATATCATGTATAAGACGGTTATTCCTCGTAATGTGCGTTTGGCTGAAGCCCCTGCGCATGGTATGACAATATTGGATTATGAGAAGAGCTCAAAAGGGGCGCAGGCCTATCAGCGTCTGGCCAATGAGGTGATCTCACAGACGCGTCGGCTAGCAGCGGCACACAATAAACCGTAACTTATTTCAGTAAAGTGGCTTGGCAAATCGTGATAATCGCCGGCTCTGAGTTACATTTTAACCCAATTAGATTTAGATGTTAGTACTAGAGGACAGGTAATCATGGCGAAAAAACGAGGGTTGGCTGCTAATCGGGGTCTAGATGCACTGCTAGGCTCTATCAAAAAAGAAAAGCAGATCACAGCGGCAGCGTTGCAAGATGATAGCCTGCCCACCGAGCGTGCGCCAGAAAAGCCATCACTGCTCAATGGTAATGATGCCAATACTGAGGCTAATGCAGCTGAGATTAGTGCAGCTGAGTCTAAAAAAGCCCCAGCCGCCGCTACTGCCAAAGCCTCTAAAGCAAGTGCGACTAAAGCCTCTGCCAAGGCCAAAGCCCCACGCAAGCCTGTGGCAGCGCTCAAAAAAGACAGCGATACCGTCATTCCTGCTGAAGATCAAATTAGCTTAGTACAGATTGCTCTAGACCGATTGCAGGCTGGTAAATACCAACCGCGTCGTGATATGGGCGAGGCGGCTTTAGCTGAGCTGGCAGCTTCCATCGAACAACATGGCATCATGCAGCCTATCGTGATTCGTCCGCTGCTGGATAAAGAAAGCAAGACTCAAGCGCAAGTGACCCATGAGATTATCGCGGGTGAGCGCCGTTGGCGTGCAGCAAAAATGGCCGGTATGACCTTGATTCCGGCTATCGAACGGGCCTTATCTGATGAGCTGGCCATTGCGCTCGCCCTCATTGAAAATATTCAGCGCGAAGACTTGTCGGTCATTGAGCAAGCCGCAGCCTTACAGCGCTTCCATACTGAATTTGGCATGAGTCACGCCATGATCGCTGAAGTGGTGGGCAAAGCGCGCACTACTGTCTCGAATTTATTGCGCCTCAACCAATTGCACGATACGGTAAAAGACCATCTGGCTAATAATGAGTTGGATATGGGCCATGCCCGCACGTTATTGCCTTTGTCACAAGGCCAACAACCTATTATTGCAAAGAAAATTATTGATGGCGGTTTGACCGTACGTGAAGCCGAAAAGTTGGTCAAGTCTATCCTTAAGCCAGAACCTAAAGAAGAAAAACAAGACCTAGCAGCCAACCATGAAATCGAGCGCCTTAACCAACGTTTATCCGATGTATTGGGTGCGACAGTCAAGCTAAAGCAAAAGAAAGGCGGCAAAGGCAGTGTCGAAATATTCTTCCATAGTGAAGATGAGCTGGCCGCACTGATTGCTCATTTAAAAGCCTAACAGGGCCTTTTGCTGGTTAGGTCCATACTTGAAAGCTAGTAAACGTAAAGCGCAAAGCATAAACAGCAATCTGCCAGACCATCGAGCTGACCCATAATAAAAACACTCAGTATCGATGGTAATAAAAGCAACGAACGAAAATAAGAGTGGCGTTATGTGGGAGTTAGTAAAGGCAGGGGGTTGGCTGATGATGCCAATCGTGGTCTGTTCAGTCATGGTACTGGTCATTGTCATTGAGCGCACTGTGCGGTTACGCTACGCCAAAGTGGCCCCGCCGGCGTTACGAGAGCAATTGATAGACCGTCTGCGCCATAAACCTGCCCTTAGCAAAACGCTACTATTAAGTGTCAAAGACGCGTCCCCATTGGGCGATATTCTAGCGACCGGCTTGCTGTATCGTCAGTATGGCCTTGAGTCGATGACCATGCATATGCAGAATCGTGCCAGCGTACAGATTCACAAATTAGAAAAAAACATCAATATGCTCGGTACCATCGGTGCTATTGCGCCATTACTAGGCTTACTGGGTACCGTGCTTGGGATTATTGCGTCTTTTTTGGCGGTAACCGAGGGGGCAATGCAAGACCCTACGCTATTGGCTGCCGGGGTATCACAAGCGCTCATTACCACGGCCGCAGGTATGTTTGTGGCGATTCCTGCTTTGGTAGCTTATCGCTATTTTCAACGCCGCATAGTCGATATCAATGCCCAGTTTGAGACTGAAGCCGGTTTAATGCTACAGGATGTCTACGACTATAATTTGCTGTCCACGGCGCAACTAACTAGCGAAACGCCGCCTCTTAGTACGGCGAGCAGCACCCCACTAGACGAAATTGACCTACTTGAGTTAGAAGAAGAGCCGCTGCCCGTACACTCACAAATCAAAGCCCATGTTAGTAGAATCAGCAAAAAAGACAACACCGCTAACATGTCGTAGCAAGGTCATTAGTATTTAATAGGGCAGTAGAGCGCTCAGCAGTAATGGCTAATGCAGAATCATTGCTAATGCCAGTATCAGTAACATTATTAGTATCAGCAACATTGCAAATGACTATCTATAATAAAGCTAATAATAAAGCCTCTTTTAGAATAAGCAGAGTCTGTCTATGCGTTTTCGCAAGCCCACGGTGGAGCCGTTAGAAATCAACTTAACGCCGATGATTGATTGTCTGCTGTTTTTAATTGTTTTTCTATTATTAGCCACTTCGTTTAATAAATTCAGTCGGCTTAACATTATTTTGCCAGAAGCTGCGGGCGTGAGTGTCAGTACCGATAGTGAAAAAATAGAAGTGGCGGTTCAAGAAGACGGCAGTTATATGGTCAATGGCATGGCTTTGGTCAGTCAGAACGAAACCGAGCTGGTCAGCCTCATTAACCAAGCTACCAATGGCAATCGCGAAATGCTGTTTGTGATTGCGGCTGATGCCAATGCCAGTCACCAATCTGTAGTTAAGGTGATGGATGTCGCAGGTAAACTAGGGTTTTTAAATTTGAATATCAGCACGGTAATGCCCGCAAACCGTACCCCTACCAATTGATTTATTAATTGATTTTTAATTGTCTAAATAGTCGTTATTTTTAAGTCCACGCCGCAGCTGTATTGTAAGACTCGGTAGCTAACCCTACCTAAGTCATGCGATAAACGCTATACGATAAACGCCATTTTTGAGGTATTCATGCCCAACGAGCCCCTCAAGCCCAGCTTGCCGAACGCTCAGCCGCCAGTTGAATCCACAAACTCTAGCTCTGAG